>CDTY01012422.1_pt1 | contig 21978 bp, 20 predicted proteins | sample 557731 | NCBI WGS metagenome assembly CDTY01 (sample SAMEA3182101, study PRJEB8094) | gut metagenome | biome: human; feature: gut; material: Stool; isolation source: human stool | place: Canada | collected 2013-02-12
CCCGGTGACGGCGAGGTCATTGAGGGCATCGCATCCGTGGATGAGTCCGCCATTACCGGCGAGTCTGCACCGGTGGTGCGTGAGAGCGGCGGCGACTTCTGCTCCGTCACCGGCGGCACGACGGTGGTGTCCGACTGGCTGAAGATCCGCATTACCTCCGATCCCGGCAACAGCTTTCTGGACCGGATGATCGCGCTGGTGGAAGGTGCATCCCGAAAGAAGACCCCCAACGAGATCGCACTGAATACGCTGCTGGTGTCCCTGACCATCATCTTTCTGATCGTCATTGTGACCTTGTATCCCATCGGCATTTACAGTGGTGTGCAGCTGCCGGTTTCCACGCTGATCGCCCTTATGGTCTGCCTGATCCCCACCACCATCGGCGGATTGCTGTCCGCCATTGGTATTGCCGGAATGGACCGCGTGACCCGGTTCAATGTGATCGCCATGTCCGGTAAGGCCGTGGAGGCCTGCGGCGACGTGGATACCATGATCCTGGACAAGACCGGTACCATCACTTTCGGCAACCGCCTGGCGGCCGATTTCTTCCCGGTGGAGGGTGCCAGCCGCAGCGACCTCATTCGCTGCGCGGCGCTGACCAGCCTGCACGATGAGACCCCTGAGGGCAAGTCTACGCTGGAGCTGGCCCGCCGCCTGGGCGATCACAGCCAGGAGACTGCTGGCTCCACCTTCCTGGAGTTCACGGCGCAGACCCGTATGAGCGGCGTGGATCTGCCTGACGGGACCCATGTGCGCAAGGGCGCGTCCGACGCCATTGAGCAGTATGTGAAAGCGCAGGGCGGCAAGGTCCCCGCAGACCTCCATGCGCATGTGGAAAAGGTCTCCGCCCTGGGCGGCACGCCTCTAGTGGTATGCGAGAACAACAAGGTCCTGGGTGTCATCTACCTGAAGGATACCGTAAAGCCCGGCATGGCGGAGCGGTTTGAGCGCCTGCGTGCCATCGGCATCAAGACCATCATGTGTACTGGCGATAACCCCCTGACGGCGGCTACCATTGCCAAGGAGGCCGGTGTGGATGGTTTCATCGCCGAGTGCAAGCCGGAGGACAAGATCAGCGTGATCAAGAAAGAGCAGGCCGAGGGCAAGATCGTGGCCATGACCGGCGACGGCACCAACGACGCCCCTGCCCTGGCTCAGGCAAATGTAGGTCTGGCCATGAACTCCGGCACCACCGCTGCCAAGGAAGCCGCCAACATGGTGGACCTGGACAGCGATCCTACAAAGATCCTGGAGGTTGTGGAGATCGGCAAGCAGCTGCTGATTACCCGCGGCTCCCTGACTACGTTTTCTATTGCCAACGACATTGCCAAGTACTTTGCCATCATCCCTGCCATGTTTATGGCGGCGGTGCCGCAGCTGGGCGTGCTGAACATCATGCATCTGACTACGGAGTACAGCGCAATTCTCTCGGCTTTGATTTTCAATGCCATCATCATTCCCTGCCTGATTCCTTTGGCGATGAAGGGCGTCAAATACCGCCCCATGTCCTCCAGCAAAATGCTGGCACGCAATATGATGATCTACGGTCTGGGCGGTGTGATCACACCGTTCGTGGGCATTAAGATCATTGATATGATCATTGCGCCTCTGCTGTTGGATATGGGCGTTTAAGGAGGGACCCTCAAAATGAACGAGACAACGAGTAAAAACAGTTTTGCAGGCGGTCTTCGCCAAGCGGTGGCCGTGACCTTGATTTTTCTGTTCCTGTGCGGCTTTTTGTTCCCTGTGGTGCTCAGCGGCCTTTCCGCTGTGATTTTCCCGGATCAGGCAAAGGGCAGTCTGGTAACGGCAGATGGCGAGGCCGTGGGCGCTGCCAACGTGGGGCAGGATTTTACAGAGCCCTACTTTATGAAGTGCCGTCCCTCTGCCTGCAACTACAACACCTATTATGAGGATGCTGAGGGCAATCAGTTCTATAACGATGGCAGTGCGTTTACCGGCCTGAGTTCCGGCTCCAACAACTATGCGCCCTCCAACCCTGCTCTGGCGGAGCGCGTGGAGGCAGACATTGAGGAATTCCTGGCTGCAAACCCGGATGTGACCCGTGAGGAGCTGCCCGCCGACTTGATGACGGCTTCTGGTTCCGGCCTGGATCCTCATGTGTCTCCTGAGGGCGCGCAGGTTCAGATCCTGGCTCTGGCCGAGGCTTCCGGACTGAGCGAGGAGGAGCTGGAGCAGATCGTGGAGGATAACACCACAGGAAAGCTGCTGGGGATATTTGGCGAGGAAGCAGTCAATGTTCTGGGCGTCAACCTGGATATTGCTGCCGCCATGGGCCTGGTGGGAGAAGTCTCCAAGTGACCCCGTTCCCCCGAACGGTGCATGATGGCGGACGTTGAGCCAGCAGCCTGCCCGGATCTTCCGGGCAGGCTGCTGGCCTTTTATTGATTCTTAATTTCCACTATGCGATCTTTTCCCCGATTTTAGCTTCGGTACAGTATGATGCAGCTATGAGGAGGAGATTGATATGGCTGCCTTGAAAAAGCGGATGTCTCATTTAGAAAACCAGATGGATACCTGTATGGAGGGGTTCGTTTTTCATCATAAATTCCTGGGTTTCCTGATGATTTTTGTGGGAATGCCGCTGGTCACGCTGCTTGCTGTCTGCGTTTGTACGATGATCATTGCCCTGCCGCTTTCCCTTGTCTTTGGGTGGGCATAACACGAAGAACGCTTTGCGGCACCGTTACCCGGCAAAACCTGATGGCTGAGATTGTGACATCAGAAACCTTTTAATTGACAGGAGAAGAACAGACGGCCTCACCTGTCTTAATACCTTCTTAATACGGAGCTTTATATATTAATCCCTCTTTAAGAGCGGATATGGATAATAAAAGTATAAAGAACAGATAAAGAAGGATTAAGAGGTGGAGGCTTATGTGGCAGCTTCTCCATAAAAACAATAAGTCCCCGTTTCGCATTATTATAGGGGGATTCCTGTTGGTGATCCTGGCAGGAAGTTTTCTCCTTATGCTCCCGATTGCAACGAAAGACCGGGTCGTGACGTCGTTTTTGGATGCGTTGTTTACTTCTACATCCGCGGTCTGCGTAACAGGATTGGTCATTCACGACACGGCGACATATTGGTCGGGTTTTGGACAGCTTGTCATTATCCTGCTGATTCAAATAGGCGGCCTGGGCGTCGTCACAGTGGCGGGGGCCTTTGCGATCCTTTCGGGCCGCAGGATCGGCTTGATGCAGCGAAGCACCATGCAGGAAGCGATTGCCGCGCCCAATGTGGGCGGGATCGTGCGCTTGATCGGTTTTATTTTAAAAACGGCCTTGGCGGTCGAGATGCTGGGGGCAGTCCTGCTCTTTCCTGGGTTTTACAGGGAATTTGGCCTGATAAAGGGCGCCTGGTATGCCTTGTTTCACTCCATATCCGCTTTTTGCAATGCAGGGTTTGATCTGATGGGGATGAAAGCGCCGTTTTCCTCTTTGACAGATTATTCGGCAGATCCCGCGGTCTCGATCGTGATTGCGCTTTTGATCGTTGTCGGCGGTATCGGATTTTTGACATGGGAGGATATCCGGACGAACCGGCTGCATTTTCATCGGTATCGGATGCAGAGCAAAGTGATTTTGTCCGTGACGGCTGCGCTGATTTTCATCCCGACCGTATACTTTTTCTTTTTTGAATTTGCACAGTTCCCCATGGGGGAGCGGATCCTCTTGTCCGTTTTTCAGGCGATCACGCCCAGAACGGCCGGATTTAATACTGCGGATTTAACGGCCATCAGTGAGACCGGACAATCCATCACCACCATTTTGATGCTGATCGGCGGCTCGCCCGGTTCTACGGCAGGCGGTATGAAAACGACCACTCTGGCTGTTCTGGTGGCAAGTGCCCTTGCGGTTTTCCGGCGCAGAGAGAATCCGCATTTCTTCAATCGGCGGGTGTCCAGCGAGACAGTTTCCCAGGCTGCGACGATTCTGATGATGTATCTGGTGCTGTTTTTGACCGGCGGACTGGTCATCAGCAGAATGGAAGACTTGCCCATTCTCACCTGCCTGTTCGAGACAGCATCCGCAATTGGAACGGTAGGACTGTCTTTGGGAATTACGCCGGAGGTGAATTGGATCTCGCATCTCATTTTGATCTGCTTGATGTTTTTTGGCCGTGTCGGCGGCCTGACACTCATATTTGCAGCGCTTTCCAATGGCCAGGCCACAAATGCCCGGCTTCCCCAGGAGCGCATCACTGTTGGATAAAGAAAGGATGAATCAGAAACTATGAAAACCGTTTTACTGATCGGCCTGGGCCGGTTCGGCCGCCATATTGCCAAGAAACTAAACGAACTGAACCATCAGGTCATGGCGGTGGACAAAGATGAGAACAAAGTCAATGCCGTTCTCCCCTACGTAACCAACGCGCAGATCGGAGACAGCACCAGCGAGGAATTCTTGGCTTCCATCGGCGTAAGAAACTTTGATCTCTGCATTGTTGCCATTGGAGATAATTTTCAAAGCTCTCTGGAAACAGCATCCCTGCTGAAGGAGCTGGGAGCAAAAAAAGTGATCGCCAGAGCAGAGCGGGATGTCCAGGCAAAGTTTTTGCTGCGGAATGGTGCGGACGATGTTGTCTACCCGGAAAAGCAGATGGCGGTTTGGACCGCAATACGTTACAGCTCCGATCATATTTTGGATTACATTGCCTTGGGCGACGACCACGCGATTTTTGAAATCGAAGTCCCCGGCAACTGGGTGGGGAAGACCATCGGGCAGCTGGATGTGCGGAAACGGTATCATGTGAACATCATGGCCATTAAGCAGCAAGGAAAATTCTCCATGACGGTGATTACGCCCGACACGGCCTTGCCTGCTGACAGCAGCATTCTGGTCCTGGGGACACAGCGTGATATCCAGAAGTGTTTCCACATATAAAAGCAGTCCACACTGCGGTGTAAGAGAGAAGGGCGGTCATGGAAGAGTTTATCCTACTGGGCGGGTTTGCTGCCATTGCGGTATTTGGGTATTACATCATGTCAAGATTGGATGACTTTTTGAATGCAGTTCAAAAGGAAACTGAGCGGCAGGAGGAAACGCCGTATTTGAGCATCGCAACCTCCAGCCTGGATGCCGTACCAGAGGTTTTACACATTTTAGAAGAGATCAGCCACCGTTACCCGGAGGTGCGGTGCAGCATATCGATCGGACAAGAGGAGGAAGTTGTACAGGCCCTTCAAGCAGGAAGTGCTGATGTAGCGGTTTTGCCGGCCGAGGCGGCGAGCGGCATACAGGCCCAGTGGGAATGCATTTCCCTTGATCCGCAGCCATTATTCTTGGATCATGGGATGGTGGAGATGAAGCCCATACAGAAGGCACCGCAGCTTCAAAAAATTTTGTGGAAAAACGACCATGCACATTTTTGGGTATCTGAGTTTCTTTACAGACTCTGCGGACAATGACTGCAGAGTGTGCTATAATGCACCTGCTTGAAAGGAGGGCGTTTCATGGATACCATTCCCCTGCCTGAGCAGATCGGCGGTAAAAAACAAGGAAAACTCACGATTTTTACCAGTTATTTTTCTGGAACCGGAAAAAGCTATGCCATGCTGGAAGCGGCTGAAAAGGCCAGGCAAGCAGGGATTGACGTGGTAATTGGGCTGCTTTGTTGTGACTTGTGGCCGCAGACCGGGACACTGGCGGAAAAGTTTGAAGCATTGCCCTGCAAGCATGTGGTCCACAGTGGGCAGACAGAGTACGAAGTGGATCTGGATGCCTGCTTGAAAAGATTGCCGCAGTTAATTCTGATTGATGATCTGGCTCATTTGAATGGAGATGCGTCCCGGCACCGGAAGCGCTACCAGGATATCGAGGAACTGCTGAAAGCAGGCGTGGATGTCTATACGACGTTGGATATTCAGCATATTGAAAGCATCCAGGATACGATTTTTTCCATACTGGGATCTTCAGAATTGAAGCGGATTCCCGACCATGTGTTTGATCGGGCGGCACAGGTGGAATTTGTGGATATTGAGCCGCAAAGACTGCAGCAGCGGCTGCTGGAGCAAAAGAGGGGGGAACTGCTTTCCAACTGCTCGCTGTCTCAATTGAGCGCGCTCCGGGAAACCGGCTTGCGCCGCTGCGCCGACCGGGCAGCACTCTATACCCATGAGGTTCATAATAGAGCGGAATACCGGACGCATGAGCATATCCTGGTGTGCCTTTCTTCTGCGCCTTCCAATGAGAAAATCATTCGTACCGCAGCGCGAATGGCCAGTGCCTTTCAATGCGGATTTACGGCTCTGTTCGTAGAAACGAAAGAATTTCAGTGGATGACCCAGACAGATAAAGAGCGCCTCCAGGCCAATATCCACCTGGCACAGCAGCTGGGTGCATCCATCGAAACGGTTTACGGCGATGATGTGGCGTATCAAATTGCGGAGTTTTCCCGCTTGTCAGGGGTCACAAAAATTGTGCTGGGCCGCAGTGGAATCCCTCACCGGCCATGGTTCCATAAGGCATCTTTGACCGAGCGGTTGATCGAACTTTCGCCTGAGCTGGATATTCATATTATCCCCGATAATGGATTGAACAGCCAGCTTTCGGCAAAGCGGCGGGAGATCATACATATGCCGTCGGTATCCGTTCTGGATCTTCTGAAAAGTGCGCTGATCCTTGTCCTTTCCACACTGATCGGTTTTTTGTTTTACCACTGGGGTTTTACAGAAGCCAATATCATCACGCTCTATATTTTGGGCGTCATGTTGGTTTCTGTATCGACGAAGAGCTCTGTCTGCAGTTTTATTGCATCCATTGTCAGCGTATTGACATTCAACTTCTTTTTTACCGTTCCGAGATTTTCCCTGCATGCCTACGACAGCGCGTACCCTGTTACGTTCCTGGTGATGTTTCTGGCCTCCTTGCTCACCGGGTCGCTGGCGTCCAAATTGAAGTCTCACGCGAAACGATCTGCACAGGTAGCGTGGCGGACAAAACTCCTTTTTGAAACGAACCAGATCCTTCAAAAGGCGAGCAGCCAGGAAGAAATTATTTGTGTCACCGCAAAGCAGTTATTAAAAATATTTCAGCGGGACATTATTGCGTATCGCATAGATCCGGAAGGACAGATGAAACCCGAGCTGTTTCTTGTGGAGGATATGACTCCAACAGACTGTTATACCTCTGAGAAGGAACAGGAAGTAGCACACTGGGTGGTTACAAACAACAAGCGGGCAGGTGCGGGAACGGAGACCTTTTCTGATTCCGCCTGCACCTATCTGTCTATCCGAACGGGGGACCGGGTATACGGAGCTGTTGGCATCGCGTCATCGGACAAGCCTCTGGATTCCTTTGAGAGCAGTATTCTCCTCTCGGTCTTGGGAGAATGTGCGCTGGCCCTGGAAAACCAGAAGAATTTGGAGGAAAAAGAAGCCGCGGCGGTACTGGCCAAAAACGAGCAGCTTCGAGCCAATTTGCTCCGATCCATTTCCCATGATCTGCGCACGCCGCTTACCTCGATTTCTGGGAATGCCAGCAATCTGCTCTCCAATGGAAATCTGTTCGACACAAAGACGAAAGAACGGATGTATACCGATATCTATGATGATGCCATGTGGCTCATTAACTTGGTGGAAAATCTGCTGTCTGTTAGCCGGTTGGAAGAGGGCAGGATGAATCTGCATGTTGCAACAGAGCTGATCGACGAGGTGGTGGCGGAAGCGCTGCGGCACATCAACCGAAAGAGCGTGGAGTACCACTTGCATGTGCAAAGCAGCGATGAATATCTTTTGGCACAGATCGACGCGAAGCTGATCGTTCAGGTTCTCATCAACATTGTGGATAATGCCATCAAGTATACGCCGCCGGGATCTGAGATCGATATCAGTTGGAGGCGAAACGGAGCCTTTATTGAAATCTCTGTGGCGGATAATGGCCCGGGTATTTCAGATCAGGCGAAGCCTCATGTTTTCGATATGTTTTACAGTGCGTCGAATCGAATCGCCGATAGCCGACGCAGCATGGGGCTGGGACTGGCACTGTGTAAATCCATTGTGAATGCCCATGGTGGTGAAATTACGGTAACAGATCATATGCCCCATGGTTCCATCTTCACATTTTCCGTACCGGCCGGGGAGGTAGAGCTACATGAATAAACCTTTGATTTTAGTGGTTGAGGACGATACACCTATTCGCAACCTGATTACAACAACATTGAAGGCCCATGATTACCGTTTTCTGACGGCAGCAAATGGGGAATCCGCCATTTTGGAAGCATCTTCCCATAATCCAGATATTATTTTGCTGGATCTGGGCCTTCCGGATATGGATGGCGTGGAGGTCATTCATAAAGTCCGCTCATGGTCTAATTTGCCGATCATTGTCATCAGTGCCCGCAGTGAGGACACAGATAAAATTGATGCACTGGATGCCGGCGCCGATGACTATTTAACGAAGCCTTTTTCGGTAGAAGAGCTGCTTGCCCGGCTGCGGGTGACGCAGCGGCGGCTGGCTGCCCTGCAGGTTGGCACGGTGAATACAGATGCAGTCTTTACAAATGGCAAATTAAAAGTAGATTATGCGGCGGGCTGTGCGTTCCTGGATGGTCAGGAACTCCACCTGACTCCCAGTGAGTATAAATTACTGTGCCTGCTGTGCAAAAATGTAGGCAAGGTGCTCACCCATACGTTTATTACCCAGCAGATCTGGGGAAGAAGCTGGGAAAACGACGTTGCATCCCTTCGTGTGTTTATGGCAACTCTGCGCAAGAAACTGGAAAAAGAGCCTGGATCGCCTCAATACATTCAGACGCACATCGGCGTTGGATACCGCATGATGAAAGTGGAATAATGAACTTTTCTGCCGCGGGGGGCACAGGATTTACCTGTATGACATTGAAAATGCAGCACAAGCGCAATGGACGAATTATGGTTGGGCTGGGCTGGCTGTCTTTGACCGGTAAAGGACAAAGAATGTTATGAAGATTTGAAAGGTATTCTTATATTGTGTGGCTTTGCTGCTGATGGTAGTTTATTTTGTTATCATTCGTATTGTTTATTTATTTCTTGAACAAATGGTGAAGAAGGTATCGTGATATAGCTGCAGAGGGGGGTGTTGATACTATCTGGATATGAAGAGTTGTCTTGCCCCACACGCTGACCCACATACGGAAACGAACAGACGGAGACAATGGACCAAACCGAGCTGCCGACCTCATCTTTTTTTGGAAAAAAGGACCGGAAAGCATTGAAACGCAAGGGCTGGAAGGCTCCAAGTCAGTTGGTAAGGATGAGGTCGGCAGTTCGAATCTGCCCAGCAGCTCCAGAAAACACCTGAAATCTTCGGATTTCGAGTGTTTTTTGTTGTAACAAGTTAGATTTGGATATGCTGAAAAAATCACGACCCACACCGTGACCCGTACCGTGCCCCACGCGCCAAAACGAAATAACGGACAAAAGCGTGCCGGACAGGGGATTTACGTCTCCTGTCTGTTTTTTCTTCTGCTTTTACATGACTTGTTTCATGGAGGCCTCCATAGTTTGGGCTGCCTCGTCCTGCTTCTGCCGCGTAGCGTGGGTGTAGGTGCGGAGGGTAAAGCCTGTGCGATGTCGTGGTGGCCCAGCATGCTGGATACAGTCTTCACGTCCGCGCTGTTTTGCAGGGCTGTGGTGGCGGAGGGAATCTCCATCCGCCACAAATACCATGGGGGGGTGCTGCTCAAAACCGTAAACTGGCTGCCGCCGCTGGCGGACTGCTTCCGATAGAGAGAACACCACGTTGCCGTCATTGGCCCGGGGCAGGAGCAGCTGGACCTGGGACCAGCTCCCGGCGGTTCCCTCCTTCCAGGGCACGCAGGCGCCGGCTGCTCGTTTGATCCAAATAATGGGACCGACTTCATAAACTCTTGCCAGCGCGTCTGATAGTCCGGGTGCCTTTGAGCCTGCCATCATCGGTACCATCTCCGCGCCTCTGGCCGAGATCAGATAAGCAAAATGCGCCTGCGTGACATCATGACACGCAGGCGCATAAAGCAGAGCAGGATCGTTAGCTTATTTGATTTTGTGCTTTGCCTGAGAACAGCAGACCGAGGACTACTGGCTCAGTCCGATTATTGAATGGAAGTCAATGCCTTGCCAGCCTGCGCCATTTCGTCAGCTGCCGCAGTCATTCTATCAGAGACGGCTTGGCTTTCCTCCTCACTGGCGGTTCCATCCACTGCGCCCTTCATAAGGTCTACATATTCATCCAGGACATCGCCCATTTGCGTACAGGCATTGGCCAGACGTTCATGAGCTTCTGCATACTTCTCAGGGGGATTGTCAATGGCCGCAAAGTCATAGTAAGGCTGCTCATACGCACGCAGATCTTCCAGTTGTGGCAGCAGGGCATCCAGATCCTCCTGTGAGGCAGCGGTTGACATGGTGGACATGATCTCTGCCATATCATTACTGAAATCAGTTATAGCATCAGGCAACGCATTGACTTTCTCCATATAGGACGCTTCATCCATGGTATCGGATGTAGTATCAGACGCTTCACTCTGTTCCACCTGGCTTGTGGTATTGGGGTCTGTGGAATTGCTTTCCGTATTGCTGTCCCCTGCGCAGCCCGCCAAAGCCAAGGTCAAAACGCTTGCTAATAAAATTCCCAGCACTCTCTTTTTCATGATCCTTTTCCTTCTCTAAACTATTTTTCTACTATCGACAGCCCTCAGCCGTTACGCTTTTCTTACGCCAGCCTGCTCCAACGCGCTGGCAAGCTTTTTTGTGAACATTCCTGTGAGCTTGTGGCTCTTCCCATCTGCTGTCGCCAGGGTAAGGCCACCCATTCCCGCAGAAAAAGAAACAACTTGATCCAATGGGTAGTCAAAGAAAAGGGTTAAAGCGTCAGTAAACACGACTCGCTGATCGGTGATATGCAGTTTGCCCGGATTGGGCTTCGGCATAACAATCATGTGTTTTGTGATGTAAGACGCAGCCGCCTCGCCTAAAAGCTTCTCATTTGCTCGCAGTTCCCACTTGTTTAACTTCATAATTTTTCCTCCCATATAAGATCTATCTATTTAGGTATCATCAGAGAAATCCGATGGTATCCTCCTATTATGGCTCCACGTTCTCCTGCGCTTTGCGCGAGACGGTCTGCCTGATCTTCCTGGTGATGGCCGAGCCGACTACCAGCAGAAGAAGCCCTACACCAGCGCGGATGGCTAAATCCAGTATCCAGCTAACCTTGCCGTGGCGGTACATATCCAGCACATACACCGGATCGACCTCATACTCCTCCGCCATTTGATGGAGCATGGTCTTTTCCTCTGTTGTTGCGTACCGGACATAACCTGTGGGCAGTTCCCCGCCGGGGCGGAGCATGAGATAGTCATCAAAGTAGACACAGACATAAGAGCCATCCTCCAGCGGGGCCAGATAATACCGGTTATAGAAGCCGGACGCCAGAAAGTCCAGCAGAAAGCCCCTGACTGGGGCAGGATCAGCTGTCGGGATATATTCAGAGATCGTAACCGATCTCCTTACACCGTTCTTGCGGCTGGTATGTTCCCCTGCGTACTCGGTATCCCGTAGGCGTAGCAGAGGGGCCTCGATAAGGCCCTCTTTGGACGTTGTAATGGGGGCGTTTTGAAAATAAGAATCCTCCACATCGGCCTGAGTATGTATCACGGAAACCGATGGATCAGGCATCTGGCCCTGTCCCGTTCCCGTCCCCGCCCACAGGTCATAAATCCAGCCTGTGGGGGCGCACATCATCAGCCATACGCCAAAGACAATTCCTAATGCAATTTTCAAAATGGATTGGGGGGAATATTTTGTGTGCTCCACGGTTCAGCTTCACCTTTCACAATTTTTTGACTCACGGCCGCTTTCATATGGCCTCCGGAGTTTCCTGCTTGCGGCACGTGCGGGTCTATCCATGGACCTGCGGCGCCCGGGAATGACCTCTTCCATTAATTTATGTTATGAGAGAGCGGCACGGGGACAAAAAATTGTTGAAGAGTGCATTTCTGCTGACAGACAGAAAAAACAAGGGACCGTTCTTGAGAACGCTCCCTTGCATGAGGTTTGATTCACCGGCGGAATGACGTTATGGAGCATGGCAGAAAATATCCCGCCTTTGCTGCTCCGCTGCATAAACCGGGCAGTTATGTCCACGCCCCGTCCGCGCCCCACACGCAGTACTCGGAGCTCCCTGCCGGCAAGCACCGGGCACTTCTCCCCTGGCAGAAAAAGCAGGCATTCGGAGTGTTGTGCTCCGGGGGCCTGCTGCCTTTTCTTCCTGCATTAGCCGTTCCTTTCCTGCGGCGATCTCCGCCTGCATTTGCTGCCGGTTTTACTTCCTCTCCAGCTGAGGCATCTGCTGAAAGCAGTCTGTTGCCGCCTGGATAGACAAAATTGTTGTTGCCAACCTATTTCGCACCGCTGCTGTCGTCATAGCCGGTATGCTTCACCGTGAGACGCATTGCAGCGGCAAAAGGCGGGGCCTCCATTCGCCTAACAATATAAAGCAAGGGCAGTCGAAAAATCGACTGCCCTTATGGATAGTTTCCGTTATTCAAAATGATGTCAGGGTTCCAGGATTTGCAGCGTTTCGCAGATATGCTTTGCGATTTCTTCCACAGGAGGGGTGCAGCCGTCCTGATAGTCCGTGGCCCAGACTGCCAGGGAATAGTCAAGACCCATGGGGAAGTAGCCGGTTTGCTGTACCATGGTGCCATCCTCTGTTTCCCGTGTAAAGCGCAGGGAATAAACCCAGGTGTCACCGATCTGTTCCGTCCAGTATTCCTTGTCCTGCATCTGGGTCGGCAAGCCGCTATCGGGGCTGGTCAAAAATTCGTAATACGCTTTTTGAACCTCCGGGTCTGCGTAATCGAAGTCTTTGCTCCGATTTTGCAGGCTGAGGATCTGCACACTGACATTGGACGGGGTGGCCGTAGCAGCATCCTGCGGTGTGAAAAGGGTCAGCCGCAGTTCATCGCTGGAATTTTCATGCTTTTGCCAGTTTGCGGGGATTTCATAGGACAGATAGGTGTCCTCATATCCCTGCGTTTCCCAGGTGGGTTGGGATTGGTCCGCCGCGATTTCCTCCGAAGAGAGCGCTGAACCGGTGAGGTCGGAAGAGACCTGGGGACTGCCGGCGCATCCGGCAAGCAGGAGAAGGAAAAGACTGCTGCTGACAAGAGTACGAATCACACCACTTGATTTCATTTCGTTGTCCTCCAAACATAGTATAGGGAACCTCCGAACCAGCAGGCCCGGAGAACTTTTTATCTCTCCACGGGAACCCCTATCTGGGCCAGAGCATCTGCCGTGGTTTTTGCGGGCATGGTGTTGATGACATAGTTGGTGCCGTCCTTGGCCCGGATATTGATACCGATTTTCCCGCGAATGGTTACTGCCGCGATGTCGGACTTCTCCAGTGCGAAATCCACCTTGTCGCCGGAGAGGCGGGTATAGACCACCCGCTGATTGGTGATGTCCAGGACCCCGTGGGGGATGCTGTATTTATTGAGATAGACATTTTTCTGCATCCAGACCACCTGGGTGGCCAGGATGGAGACCTCTCCCTCCCGCATGGTGATCTGGGGCGTAGCCTTTGTGCTGAATCCGCCTTTTTTGCCATGACCACAATAAAGACAATTACGGCCACAATCATCAAAACGGGAAGAACGGTTGGAATAAACAGAAACAAGTAGTCCATTTTATTTTCTCCTTTTATATGTTTTTCACTGAAATCAGGGGATGAAGCATCACTGCATTATTGCGTAAGCAATTGCCGCTTCGATCAGCACCACCACAGCGCTGACCTTTGGGATTTGCTTCTTTGCCAGCATCACCCCAAACAGAAGCAGGGAGATGCCGAAGCAGACCAAAACGATGGGGAGGAACTTCGCAGGGGCGCACATCACACCGAATATTCCGGCACAGGCGGCATAGGTGCCATAGTTGCTGCACTCGTCCTTCAGCCGCCCGGCCTCCAGCGCCTCCGGGGTCAGCTGACAGGCGGAGAGAGCCATTCTTTCCGCCAATTGCATGGCCCGGTCGCAGGCTGCCTCCTGCATGAAGTCAAAGGGATAGAAGGCGTTCTTGCGGAACTGGTAGGGGGTCAGGTCCATGTCGATCTCCCGTTTCCGGCCGTCCAGCTCCAGCTGGAAGGTGAAGGTCAGGGCCTTGCCCCGCGTCCCGGTCAGACGCACCTGCCGCACGTCGGCGGCGGTGAAGCGCTCAGGGGTACCCAGAGCATAGCTCCGCCTATGTTTGTCGTAGGCCATGGGGATCATCCAGAAGGCATCCCCATCCGCCACAAATACCATGGGATAATAGGTGCTGCTCAGGACGGTAAACTGGCTGCCGCCGCTGGCGGAACTCTCCCGGTGAAGGGAGAACACCACGTTGCCGTCGTTGGCCTGGGGCAGCAGCAGCTGGACCCGGGCCACCAGCTCCCGGCGGTCCGTGCCCTCCAGGGCACGCTGACGCCGCGATGCCCGCTTGAGCCAGATGATGGGGCCCACTTCATAGACCTTTGCCAGCAGGGCGGAACCAAAAATCAGAATGAACAGTAAGGTCACAATTTTATAAAGATCCATATGATTTGTTTTCCTTCCAAAGACCTTGTTCCAGCGGTGTACAGATGCCCCGCCTGTTACAGGGAAGTATTGCCTTGCCCCGGAGTTTGTGCGGTTGTCAGAGTGGTCAGCAGATACCGAATCGTGCCCATCACCTGCGCCTCCTGGGCTCGGCTGTCCTGGAGGGCTGTGATCTGAATCAGGGTGCCGGAATCCGACAGGGAGACGGCACTGTGGAAGGCCTGTCCGTCGGTAAAGTGGATGGTCAGCAGGTTGTGCTGATAGACAGTGCCGTCCTCGGCCTGCAACTCCACCAGATCATTCTCTTCCTGGGGATAGGCGAAGGAGAAGTCCTGGTAGGTGTCCATCATTCTGGCGTCTCCAATGGGCCCTAGAAGCACATCCATGGCCGTCTCGGAGGCCGCCCCCTGCTGCACCCCGATCATATAGACCGTTCCGGTGGCCGGGTCCATAAACTGTCCTGCACCGTCCAGATCCTGAAAGGTGCTGTCCATCTGGAATTGGACGCCGTTTTGTTCATAGGAGACGACAGAGTCCGGGTGCACCTCCGGGATGGAGGTCTCGTTTCCGATGCTGGCAGGCTGGCCGGACAGGGATAGACCGATGCCCCAGCCTGCCAGGGCCAGCACAAGAGTCAGGAGCAAGGGCAGAAAGACCGCGCTCCAGCAGGCCGGCGGCGGGCCCTCCGGGGCGGTTGCTCCCGGCGCGGGAACAAGGTTGGTATAGACCTTCCCGATGGTCATTTTCTTGCGGCGGCTGCCCGCTGCCGTGTTCAGGGCGTAGGAGATTTTCCAGGTCCACTTGGTTTCCTTCTCCAGTCTGGGGTCCGGTAAGTACAAAACGATTCGCCGCAGCATGCTGTCCGCCATGACCTCCCCGGCGCGGATGGAGCGAATGGCACGTTCTATGGCAGAGCGGGCCATCCGCTGCTCCTCCTCCGTGAGGATCTCCCACCGCAGGGCACGGATGGCGCCCGTCTTTGCGGTGAAGCGGTAGGGCTCGATCCGGTTGAGCTTGGCCAGATCCACCCGCCACAGTTCTCCGTCCGTCCGGACGAATACCAGCTGGGGAGACTGGAGGGGATACAGCCGGCTGAGCATCCAGACCGCGCTGACGATCAGGCCCACCGTGGCACCCAGCAGGGCCGAGAGCAGCGGAATGGAGGAGTTGAGGTTTTGGCTGGAACGGGTACTGAGGAGAAAGGCGGCCGCTATGATTACAACAACGGGCACAAGAAGGGGCAGGCACAGGCTCAGCCGCAGGCGGAGCGTCCAGGACAGCCCCGCAAAGGGGCACAGCTGTGTCTGGGAATTCTCGGTGTCCTCCACGGACGGCGCCTGAGCTTCGCTGCTGGGGTGCTCCGGCGGTATGCTGACCGGGCTGGCGCGGTGGAAGGCGGTGATGAGGGTGGGGACGGCACCCAGCAGGGTAAAGAGGTACAGCAGCACCAGATTGCCCCAATAGGCCGCCGCGTTGAGGTATCCCTCATCCAGCAGAAGTCCTATGGCTTGAAAGGCGGTGAATACATCTACCTCTGCTGCCCGGGCCACACTTACGGCAAAATCCAGGCGGTTGCCGAAATAGGTCATGATTACCGTGAGGACGCAGGAGATCACTGCGCCCTTTCGGCTTATGGTGCCCCCCAGCAGGGAGTAGCCCTTGATGGCGCAGACCGCCATCACCAAGCCGCTGATGGACGCCACATAGCCCATCTGCCCGATGCCCACAATGCAGGCCACGCCGATCAGGGAGCCTAGGAACGCTCCCACCAGGCCGGCCAGCACGTTTTCTTTTCTCTCTGGTTTCATCTCTTTCTTTCGTCCTTTCTCGCATTCGTTGGTTCAAGCCGTGTCCGCCGGCGTCCGTTCCATTCGGCCGGACGCCGGTTTCAGATTATGGAAAAATAGCTGCTTTCGCGGACCGCTCCTGCCATTCCGCTTGCGCGCTGAAAAATAAATGGAGCAAGTCTGCATAGATTCTGATGTTTAACATAAGAATGCTTTTTGATATGTTAAAGTCAGGAAAAATGCTTATCTTTAACAGAACAAGGAGCACAGCCGTGAAGATCTATGACTTCAACGGAAAAAAGAATTTGTCCGGTGACCGGATTCGGGAAGCACGGGTCAAACTCCGCCTCTCCCAGGCGGATTTGGCGGCCTGGATGCAGGTCCAGGGGATTCTCATAGAGCGTGACAGCATCAGCAGAATTGAAATCGGGACAAGGTTCACTCCGGACTATGAGCTCCCGGTTTTTTCAAACGTGCTGGGCGTCTCGGTGGCTTGGCTTTTGGGGATGGAGGATTGAACTCCATCCCTTTTTTCTCTCCGAAAAAGGGGGGGACTCCTCCAGAGAGATCCGCCGCAGAGTCCTCTGGCGGCGTTATATTCGGCTCCATCTGCTATTTTGCAGTTCCCTGAAATGATTCCTCCATATTGATTCATGTTATGAGAGGGCGGTGGGGGGACAAAGAATTTTCAAAGAGCTGCTTTCCAGGGACAAGAAAAAAGCGGAGGACCGTTCTTAGGAACGGTCCTCCGCTGGGGGCTAAAATGGTTTGCCGGCGGAATGACGTTGCTGCGCACAGGCTGAAAACAAAGTGGGTGATGCCGTGATAGACATGCTCCCCCACCGGGGTGTCATCCTTTTACAGATGGCGCCGGAAGAATCCACGTTCATGGGCAGATCAAACACCAGACTCTGCCCCGCGTGTAGAGCGCCGGCCAGTCCATCTTATGGGTGAGGGAGTCCATGGAGAAATTGGACCCCACGAAGCCCTCTGAGCTCTGAGGGCAGCAGAGGGATGGGCTCTCCTGCACCGGGTAGTTTTCTATATGTGGGTCTGGTTTTGTGCGGACTAGGAGGCGGGAATGGAGTCGATGACGGCCTTGATCTCCTCCCGTGTCAGTGTGCCGTAGATCATGGTCATGAACTCCCCATCATAGGCGGTAGCGGTCAGGGAGTCCAGGTTGGAGAGGATATAGAACGTCTGGCCGTTGTGGTCATATTCCTCCACAGGCGTGTCATCCTTTTCAAAGGTGCCGGTATTGTCGGTGGGCTGTGTAAAGTGCTGAATCACAACAGCATAGCTCCTGTCCCCGCCAAAGAAGTCCATGTGTGCGGACACGCTGATGTTCAGATCGGTGATCTCCAGATCTCCGGGGGTAAAGCCGTCGGGGTACCATGTGGGGAACAGGTCGTCCATCTCCAACACCTGAAGGACGGACCGGAGCTGCTCGGTATCCTCCTGGTCTGTGTCAGAGTCGGAGGTGGTGTCAGAGCCGGCGGAAACGAAGTGGAAGGTCTCGTCCGTCCAGCGGGCGATGGCGCCGAACACATCCACTCCGGCGGCTTGGGCCACCACCATGCCGCCCAGCAGACACGCGATCAGGGCGGCGGCCAGGATGGTCAGACGCCAGGCAGAGCGGTGCCTGGCTGCCGGGAGCGGGGAGGAAGCCGGATTTGCCTCCGCTGCGGAGGCAGCTTCCTCGTCCTCGAAATCGTATAGGGAGTGGCCGTCGGCATAGGGACGGTATTGGGTCTGGAACTGCTTCCAGGCGGTGTCCGAATCCAACGGCTCATTTCGTTTGGCCAACAGGTCTGAGATATACAAAATTGCATCCAGATCGGAATCTCCGTCTTCTGACGCATGGAAATCCAGGCGAAGAAGCTGCTTTAGCTCTTCTGTACTCATCTGGTCATAGCGGGAATAGTCCTGCTTCTTGTTCCCTTCCGGTGTGGACACCGCGCCCCCTCCTTTCATAAGGTTTATGTACAAGACGGTTGGATTCGGGACATAGTGCTCAAAGATCAGAGAGTTTCTTTTTCAAATGGGCGCGGAGGCGCTGGATTCGCTTCTTGCACGCCTCCACGGAGATTCCGTTCTCCTCCGCAGCCTCCACCATGGTGCAGCCATCCAGCACAATCCGCTTGAGCAGCTGAAAATCCGCGCGGGCGGCCAGATCGCCATAGAGCAGGTCCACATCCGCCTCATCGTAGACCAGCAGCTCCTCCAGGTCCTCCACCTGTAATGACTGCATGATCAGCCGGTTCATGGCGGCCCGGTGCCGCTGCATGTTCCGCATGACATTCTGGAGCGTCCGCATCAGCCATCCCTGAGGATTTTCGTGCTGCAAGGTGTCTTTCGCTTTCACACAGAAGATACAGAAGGTATCTTGTACGACCTCTTCCGCCAAATTCCGATCCCCCAGAATACTGGAGGCATAGGCAACCATCCGCCCGTACATTTCCTGATATAGTTTTGTAATTTGCTCCTCGTCCGGTATGGAATTGCCCACGGTTTCACCATCTGTGTTGCGCTTTGCCCTCGGTTGCTCCGGGAGGTTGCTTTGATTTTATAGATTATCTTTATTATAAATACGATGGACGCTCCTTGCAAGGGGGCAATGTCCAGAGTGTAACAGATAGGAGGGACATCGCCCGCCCAAATGGGTTTCGTATCCCGAGACGCAGGCAAAAAATTGGCATGTGCACCGTTGAAACAGCCCGTCTGCTGTTTGGAAAGTGCACATGCAAAGGAAAAATTCTTTCTCCAAATTCTACTTGCGCGAGATTGAAATTCTGAAAAGGAGCGACTAGAATGAGGGCGGAAACATGACTGCGGGCAGGCCGCAGGGCGTTGCGAGCACCCTGTGACCCTGTACGAGTGTTCGAGGTACTTAGCACAGCAACTTATGCTGCACCATGGGGGTATTATATCTATTTTGCTGAAGAGGTTCCAGGCGGGAAGAGAGATTACCTTGTGCGACACATGATGGATCAGGCGGTGCTGTGTACAGAACTCGGCACCGCTTTTGTGTTTCCAATGGGCCATCCCAGGGGCGGGGAGCGATCCTTGCCGCACGGGGTTGTCCCGTTGGAATTTTCATACGGAGGAGAAAGGAATCATGAGGAAGCAAGTATCTGCTCTGGTGTTGGCGCTTGCGCTGTGTGTATCGCTGATTGCTCCGGCCTTTGCGGCGAATTTCACCGATGTACCCAATACCTACTGGGCGTATAATGAGATTCACTACGTGACAAATAAGGGCCTGTTCCAGGGCACCACAGCCACCACCTTTGCGCCTGGCGCCACCATGACCCGGGCCATGCTGACTGCGGTTTTGTACCGCTATGCCGGCTCTCCGGCTGTGACCGGCAGCGCCCCTTATACGGATGTGGCCGCCGGGGCCTACTACAAGGATGCGGTGACCTGGGCCTATCAAAAGGACCTCTATACAGACGCGGTGATGGGACGGACGAAGCTGGAGCCCAATACCGCTATGCAGCGGGGAGAGTTTGCGGTGATGCTCTATCACTTCTCTCAGCTCATGGGGGACAGCAAGCCTGCCACCACCATCTCCAGCAATCCCTTCACGGATATGAGCAAGGCAGGGGAGGAGATTCGCACGGCCATTCTGGGCTGGGCCTACCCCAACGGCATCCTGACCGGCACCACCAGCACCACCATGTCCCCGGGAACCAGTGTGACCCGTGCCCAGGTTGCCGTGATGCTGACCCGATATGACAAGACCTTCCGTTCTGGCAGCGACGGGGGAGAAACTGGGAACGGCACAAAGGCTGTCACGCTGTCCATTGTGGACAGCGCAGGCATTGCGCTTGACTCCTATACGGTTTTACCGGGCACTTCGCTGATTGCCGCCTATTCTGGAGCGGACAGCGCCACCGTCTCCTCCAGCAATCCCGATGTAGCCAAGGTCACCAACTATAACGGCTATGCAACGATCTGGACGGCGTCGGTAGGAACGGCCACAATCACTGTGACTACACCGAGCGGTGCACAGGCATCCGTTACGTTGACCGTGGCAGATGGAAAAAGCCCGAATCCCAACTATGTTGAGTTTACAGACGAATTGCGGGATGAGACAAGGCTTGAAATCGTAAAACTGTCCAATGAATTGCGGGCTCGGGATGGAGCCGAGGTCGTCATCGAGGCAAATCCAGATACCATGGAGGTGATTTTTGGCCATGAGGATCTGTCCCCCCTTGCAATCGACGACGGACTGATGAGAGCCGCACAGATTCGTGCAGATGAGATGGCAAAAGCGGGGAAGATGACCCACATTAGACCCGGCTTTGAACAGTACGGAAATTCGCTGACGGAAGGGTTTACTGCCCTAAGAGAAGAGGCGGGCGTAGACCTTCTGATAGGCGGGGAAAACGCAGGGTTTTCCATGTCGCTCAGTGCGGAGCAGATCATGGACGCATGGGATCAATCCCAGGGCCACCACGATACCATTTGCAGTCCGGAGCACACCCATATCGGTGTAGGTGTTGCCCGCGGTGAAGACGGATACTACTATTGTCAGATATTCGGAGCAGCCTCTTATTAAATTGGGATGCAGCGGTTTGGCCGCCTTGGGCAAAGGCGCGCAGGCCAGCAAGCGAATCTGCCCAACAGCGCTATAAAAACCGGGCCTGGACAATGATTTGTCCAGGCCCGGTTTATCTATGTGATTTTCTCTCCCATACCTTTGTAAGCCCGGCCGCCGGCAATTTCTCCCGTGCCAGCGACGGAGCGCCCACAGCGTTTACAGATCGGACCGGCGCTTGACCCGCAGACGGCTGATGGCCCGGGCCAGGGTGGCCTGGGCCGCCCGGTACTCCTGGATGCTCTTCTTCTGCAAAAGGGCCTCCTTGGCGGCGTCTGCGTCCCGTTTGGCCCGCTTGGCGTCGATCTCCTCCGGCCGCTCGGCGGTGTCCACCAGGATCAGCACCTCCCCGTTTTCCACCTTGGCAAGGCCCCCGGAGACAGCTGCCTCCTGGGGGACATGCTCCTGGACCTGATAGGTCAGCGTTCCGGGGACGATGGCGGTGATCATATTGCTGTGGTGGGCACAAATGCCGCACATCCCGCCGGCGGTGGGAAGCGTCAGCGAATAGCACGTCCCCTCGTAGAAGGGGTGGTCGGACGCCAGAATGTGCACCTGGAAGGGTTCCATTACGCATCCTCCTCCATGCTCTGGGCCTTTTTCTTCACGTCCTCAATGGTGCCCACATTGAAAAATGCCATCTCAGGATACTCGTCCATATCCCCGTTGACGATGGCCGCAAAGCCCCGCAAAGTCTCCTTCAAGGGCACATAGACGCCGGGGTTGCTGGTGAACTTCTCCGCCACGTGCATGGGCTGGGCCAGGAAACGCTGGATTTTCCGGGCCCGCATCACCGTGGTCCGGTCCTCGTCGCTGAGCTCGTCCATGCCCAAGATGGCGATGATGTCCTGCAGCTCGCTGTACTTTTCCAGAATCTCCTGGACGCTCCGGGCGATCTGATAGTGCTCCTGGCCCACCTTGTCCGGCTCCAACAGACGGGAGGTGGACTGCAAGGGGTCCACCGCCGGATAGATGCCCTGCTCCGCCACCTTTCGGCTCAGCACCGTGGTGGCGTCCAGGTGGGTGAAGGTGGT
>CDTY01053239.1_pt1 | contig 21843 bp, 28 predicted proteins | sample 557731 | NCBI WGS metagenome assembly CDTY01 (sample SAMEA3182101, study PRJEB8094) | gut metagenome | biome: human; feature: gut; material: Stool; isolation source: human stool | place: Canada | collected 2013-02-12
ATTCACTTCCGCCCAGGCAGGTGAAATCATGCGGGGCCCCCGGACAGGGCCGGCAGGGCCTGTCTGGGGAATGGCCCGTGCGGCACTGTACCGGGAGGAAGCCTGGCGCTTGCAGTTGGAAAACGACCGGGAGGAGCGCGGAGCCGGGCAATAGGCCGCCGGGACTCTTCCGAGCCGCAGGCGAGGCGCGCCGGAGGACAAAGCCTTGGTGCCGGGCGGAACTCACTTCCGCCCAGGCAGATGAAATCATGCAGGGCCCCGGACAGGGCCGGTAGGGGCTGTCTGGGGAATGGCCCGAGCGGCACTGTATCGGGAGGAAGTCCGGCGCTTGCAGCTGGAGAACGACTGGGAGGAGCGCGGGGCCCAATAGAGGGGACATTTGAAACAAAAAAGGAAAAGAGAGGAGTGACCGGAGAGATGGAGATCCGGAAGGAACAGTCCGGGGCACAGCCGGGACAGGTGGAACAGCGGGACCTGGAGGAGATCAACACCCTGTCCAAGGGGGAGCTGAAGGCGGAGGACGTCTACGTTTTCTCCCTGCGCCTTTGCGATAACGAGGTGGACCGGGATTTCCAGCGGTTCGACCGGGAGGCCCTGGAGCGGCTGGGCGAGCTGTTCGTGGGCAAGAGTGGTCTGTTCGACCACCAGTGGTCCGCGGAGGGACAGACGGCCCGCATCTACCGCACGGAGGTGTGCCGGGAGGATGGCGCCGTGACGGCGGCAGGGGACGACCTATATTATCTCAAGGGCTGGGCCTATATGCTGCGCAGCGACAAGAACGCCGACCTGATCGCCGAGATCGAAGCGGGCATCAAGAAGGAGGTCTCCGTGGGGTGCAGCGTGGCGGAGTGCGTCTGCTCCATCTGCGGCAGCGCCACTCCCTGTGAGCACGTACCCGGCCGCAGCTACGGCGGGAAGCTGTGCTATCAGGAGCTGCGTCACCCCACCGACGCCTATGAGTGGTCCTTTGTGGCGGTGCCCGCCCAGCGGGAGGCCGGCGTGCTGAAAAAGCGCTGGGGGGCCAACGGGGAGAAGCGCCCAAGCGGCGAGCAGTGGAAGACGCTGTGCCGGGAGGCGGAGCTGGGGCGGCGCTATCTCAAGGAGCTGCGCAGCGAGGTGGTCAAACTGGCCATGCTCAGCGACGACACCCTGGACGGGGCGCTGTTCGGCGGCATCGCCGACAAGCTGGAGGAGCCGGAGCTTCTGGAGCTGCGGCGGGTCTACCGCCGCCGGGCCGAGGAGCGGTTTTGCCCGGAGCCTCAGCTGCGGTCTGCCGCCGCTGCCGGAAAGCAAAACGGCGACGAGGGCGCCTTTCTGGTGTGAGGCGTCCTGAGGAGGCGTTTCCCTCTTTCATCGGCCATGTGTCGACGGAAAAGGACAAGATACGCGGGAATTCAACCAATATTTTGACAGGAGGATGGACATGAAGATCTCTTTTGACGGCGTGGGCCAGTGGGGCGCCACCTTTGGATGCGCCGACGTGACCGAGGGCCATGTGGTCCAGGTCTCCGCTGCCGGCACGGTGGCGAAGTGCCAGGACGGCGGGGCCTTTGCCGGCGTGGTGCTCCATGTGGCAAGGGACAAGAAGGCCTGCACCGTGCAGCTGGGCGGCGTGGCCACCGTGAAGTACAGCGGCGGTGCTCCCGCGGCGGGCTGGACCAAGCTGGCTGCCGATGCCAACGGCGGCGTCAAGACTTCTGAGAGCGGCACGGCCTATCTGGTGCTGGATGTGGACGAGGCCGCCGAGACTGTGGCCTTTGTACTGTAAGGAGGAGTGAGAGCGATGAGTGCACATTACGAGACGCTGAAACTGGAAAAGGGGATGTACGGCCAGGCGGGCCGCAGCTTCACCCAGGTGCTGGAGGACATGGACCCCAGCGAGAACTACCGGGGCACCGCCCTGGAGGGGCTGGACGCCTTCCAGCGCCAGCTCAAGCGCTTTGACATCCACGTCAAGGGCGCCGGCAGCGACATGGTGGAGAAGTTCTTCCACACCACCGACTCCGCCGTGCTGTTCCCCGAGTTCGTCTCCCGGGTGGTGCGTCAGGGCATGGAGGAGGAGAACATCCTGCCCAGCATCACCGCCACGGTGACCCGCTTTGACGGCATGGATTACCGCTCCATCGCCGCCGTGCCCACGGAGGCCGACAAGGAGCTCAAGCGGGTGGAGGAGGGCAGCTTCATCCCCACCACCACCATCCGCACCCAGGAGAATCTGGTGCGCCTCCACAAGCGGGGCAGGATGCTGGTGGCCTCCTATGAGGCCATCCGCTTCCAGCGCCTGGACCTCTTTTCCGTGACGCTGCGCCAGATCGGCGCCTACATCGCCCGGATGCACCTGGAGGACGCCATCTCCGTCATCCAGAACGGTGACGGCAACGACAATGCCGCCGAAGCCCTGAAGGTGGGCACCAGCCCCATCGGCGGCCAGGCGGGCACGCTGAGCTATGACGCGCTGCTGGACTTCTGGAGCCAGTTTGCGCCCTATGCCATGAATACGCTTTTGGTATCCGACGACATGATGCTGGCCATGCTCAAGCTCCAGGAGTTCCAGAACCCTCTGACCGGACTGAACTTCCAGGGCACCGGCACCCTGACCACCCCTCTGGGGGCCAAGCTCCTGCGCACCTCCGCCCTGCCCGCCTCCACCCTCATCGGTCTGGACCGGGGCTACGCCCTGGAGATGATCTGCGGCAGCGACGTGACCGTGGAGTACGACAAGCTCATCGACCGCCAGCTGGAGCGGGCGGCCATCACCTCCATCTCCGGCTTTGCCAAGCTCTATCAGGACGCAGCCAAGGTGCTGACGGTCTAACGGAGAAGGAGAACGCGAAGAGGGGAGGGGTTTTAAGATGCTGGAGGAGATCATCGCTCTGGCCAAGGCCATGAGCGGCTCTACGGAGGACGCTCTGCTGGAGACCTTCTGCCAGGTGGCCCAGGAGGAGCTGGTGCGGCGGCTGCGCCAGGGCGTGACACCGGAGGCGTGCGGCAGCGCCTTTGCCTGCGCCGGGGCCTGTCTTGCCTGCGCCGCCCTCTATGAAACGGACGCCGCCGGCGGCGGTGGCGTCTCCTTCCGGGCCGGGGACGTGTCTGTCACGGCCTCCGCCGGAGGGGAGGGCACCGGTTCCGCCAAAGCTTTGCGGGAGCTGGCGGAGCGGATGATGGCGCCCTATCTGGATGACGGCGGCTTTTGCTTCCGGGGGGTGCGGGCATGAGCGGACTTTGGTTTGGCCGCGTCCTGACCCGGTACGGCGGGACGGCTCAGCTGCTCCACGACGGGCAGCTGACGCAGGTGCGGGCTTTTATCCAGCCCACGCTGGGGGAGCAGGAGCTCCCCCAGACCGCCACGGCCCTGGGAAAGCGGGACCGGCGGGTGTGGCTCTACCTGGGGCAGGGGCCCCTGGCCGTGGGGGACACGGTGCAGTGGCAGGGGCAGGACTTCGCAGTTCGCTCCGCTGAGCCCATTCGGATCGGAGACGCCCTGTCCCACTGGTGGGGCACCTTAGAATGCAGACGGGAGGCGGCACAATGACGGGACTCAATCAGGTCAAGGAGGCCATCCTCTCCGCTCTGAAGGGGGCGGGGCTGACGGCCTTGGGCCGCTTCGGCACCCAGGCGGAGCGAAGCTACACCGGTCCGGTGGCAGTCATCGGCGTGGCCCAGGCCGCTGGAAAGCCCATGGGCCTGGGGGGATATCTTGGCACTGTCTACGACCCGGACGCGGGAACGGAGAGGGAGATCTATGGCCGGATGCTGGAAGTCACCGTGTCCGTGGACGTCTACGCCCCCGACGGAGCCGACGCGTGTGAAAGTGCCATGGAGACGGCGGCGGAGACGCTGATGGCCGGGCTGCCTGCGGGACTGCGGCTGCGGAGCCTGCAGTGGGGGCAGACGGAGTGGGACGAGGACAGCGGCCTCTATCTGCGCCGGGGAACGGCGGAGTACACCGCCCAGTTCACGGCCACCGCCTCCGCCGAGACCGGCGAGATACTGGATTTTGAACTGAAAGGCGTGATGAAGGAATGCTGAGTACCATTCATGAGCGGCCGGGAGTCTACTCCTCCTATGACGCCTCCTCCATTGTGGCGGGAGGCAGGGCCAACAAGGTCATCGGCGTGGCGGCTCTGGCCCAGAACGGGGAGAGCGTCGGCACTGTGGTGACCGTCACCGGCTATGCCGCCGGTGTGGCGGCCTTTGGGGAGGATCAGGAGACCCCCGGTATGTCTACGCTGCTGCAGCTGCTCTTTGCCGGTGGTGCCTCCACCGTGCTGGCCGCCGCCGTAGGCGGCACCGGCGCCCTGGAGGACTACCAGGCGGCCTTTGCTCTGCTGGGGGCGGAGGAGAGCGTACAGATCATGGTCTGCGACAGCGCAGACGAGACCGTGCAGCAGGCCCTGCGGGACAGCGTGCAGGAGGCCTCCGCCAACCGCCGGGAGCGCATCGCCGTGGTGGGCGGCGACGGCGACAAGGCGGCGGAGCTGGTGGCCCGGGCGGAGAAGCTCAATTCCGAGCGGGTGCTGCTGGTGGGCCCCGACGTGCTGGACAGCCAGGGCAAGGTGCTGCCGGGCGTGTTCGGCGCGGCGGCGGTGGCGGCAGCCATCGCCGTGAGCCATGACCCGGCGGTGCCCCTGAATGGCGCCACGCTCTACGGCCTTTCCGGCCTGACGGAGCAGTATGGTGACAACGACATCGACCTGCTGGTCCGGGGCGGCGTGACGCCTCTGGAGGTGTCGGCGGGCATTCTCTCCCCGGTGCGGGGCATCACCACCCGCACCACAACCGGCGGCAGCGCCGACGCCACCTGGCGGGAGGCCACCACCATCCTCATTGTGGACGACGTGATCCCCACCATCCGCACTTCGCTGCGCAGCAAGTTCACCCGCAGCAAGAATACGGCCCAGACCCGCAGCGCCATTCGCTCCCAGGTGATCGTGGAGTTGGAGAGCAAGGTACGCTCCGAGATCATCGACAGCTACGGCAGTGTGACCGTCACCCCGGAGGAGAGCGACCCCACCGTGTGCCTGGTGGAGTTTGAGTTCGTGGTGGCCCACGGCCTCAACCAGATCCGGCTGACGGCCCACATCACGGTGTAAGGAGGACAGGACATGGAAATCACAGGATTCCCCACCAGTGCGGACATCTATCTGGAGGTGGACGGAAAGAAGGTGGCGGTGGTCCAGAGCTACAGCTCCAAGGCCTCCAAAACCAGTCAGAGCGTGGAGGCCTTCGGCGAGAGCGAGCCGGTGACCACCATCCCCGGACAGACCAAGTATGTGCTGGAGCTGACGCGGCTCTATGCCACCGACGACGCCATCAGCGACGGCATCAGCTTCTATGACCTCAGCGACTTCTCTCTGGTCATCTGCAAGCCCGACCGCCGGGTCATTTACAGCGGCTGCCAGTGGAGCACCATCGCCGAGGAGGGCGAACTCAACGCCATGGTGGCGGAGAAGGTGACGGTGCTGGCGGCCAAGCGCATCGAGGTGAGCGCATGAGGGACATCGAGGAGCTCAGGCCCCTTCGGGCGCTGACCCTTTTGACCATCCGTCAGTCTCTGGCGGACACCGACGAGGCCCAGCGGGGGCTTCTGGGCAACGCGGAGGTGCTCTCCCAGGCCTGTTTTAGCCAGGGGCAGCGGATGTTCCCCGACGCCCGGGCGGTGCTGGAGGAGCTGACGGTGGGGCAGATGGAGGCGCTTTTAGAGGCCCTCTCCGCTGCCGACCGGCCCTCTGTCGGTGGCAAAGCGGTGAACCCGGCCTTTGACGCCGACCGGTTCGCCCATCTGCGGGAGGGTTCGTGATGGACTTCATTCAAGAGGCGCTGGAGCGGCAGATGGAGCTGTGGAACGCCCTGCTCACCGGCTCTGTCCGGAAGCGCCCGGAGGAGGCCGAGGACGAAGAGCGGGCCAGGCGAAGCAGCCCGGGGGAGGCGGCGGAGGAGGCTGGCACCGCCGCCTCCCAAGGCGCCTGGGAGCAGAGCCCGCTTCCCCGTTCCCAGGCGCCGGAGAGCCCTATAGGGCAGGCGGAAAGCCAGGAGAAAATGACGGAGGGAGACCAGCAGGTCCGGGAGGGCAAAACCTGGGACCAGGGGCCCTATCCGCTGGCGCTGAGCCGCCCCGCAGGAAGCGGCCAGGGGACAGAGAGCGGCGGCGCCCAGATGATCTGGCGGACGGAGTCGGGCACCGCCGCCGGGACGGCGGACGTGCTGTCCCTGGCCCTCACTTTGGAGCGGGACGCTCGGCGCTTTGACGGCGGGTATCCCCTCTACTGAGCCCAAAAGCGCCGCGCCGAAAAGGCACGGCAGAAGGAGGAGACGACCATGCAGCAGTTGACGCCCATGCGCTACAAGGACTTTGTATGGCCCCACAACCCGGCGGTATACTCCATCACCTATGAGCGGCAGGTGGCGGTCCACAAGGTGCCCTTCGGGCGCTACTGCCTTCAGGACCTGGGCCTGACCCGACGGGTGATGCGGGGTCAGGGAGAGTTCGTGGGCCAGGGGGCCTATGACCAGTTCCGCAGCCTGGCAGTGGTGTTCTACCAGGACGAGCCGGGCCTTTTGGTCCACCCGGTGTGGATGACGGCCAACGCTTACTTTGTGGCGCTGCGGCTGGAGCAGCAGCCCCGGCCGGACTATGTGAATTACAGCTTTGAGTTCTGGGAGTGCTTTGACCGGTATGTGAGCGGTCTGACGCCGGTGACCTCTTCCACCACCTCCGGCGGCAGCGCCCAGACAGAGACCGCCACCGCCCAAAAGCGGACCCACACGGTGGTCCAGGGGGACACCCTTTGGGGCATCGCGGGGCGCTACGGTGTGACCCTCAGCGCCCTGATCGCCGCCAACCCCCAGATCAAGAACCCCAACCTGATCTATCCGGGGCAGAAGGTGGTGGTGCCATGAAGGCCCGTGTGACCACCTGGGACAAAAAGAGCTACGACCTGCCGGTGCTGGTGGAGTGGGAGCTGCGCTACACCGGAGGCGTGCCCTGTGACAGCTTCTCCGTCACCTGCGCCTACGAGGCGGGCATGGGGAAGATTTTGCCGGAGTGCAGCCGCTTCGGCGCCTTTGTGGACGGGCAGATCCAGTTTTACGGCGTGGTGGACGAGTATGTGGCCGAGCGCTCGGACCGGGGGGATCTGCTGACGGTGACGGGGCGAGGCCTGGCGGCGCTGCTGCTGGACAACGAGGCCACCGCCGCCGTCTATCAGCGGGCCACCACCCAGGAGCTGCTGCGGACCTATGTGGCTCCCTTCGGCATTACCTGCCGCCAGTGGAAGGACCTGTCGGGGCCCTATCAGGTCTCCTCCGGGTCCAGCCAGTGGAAGGCCCTGGAGGGCTTTACCCGGGTCTACGGCGGCTTTACGCCCCGCTTTACCCCGGTGGGGGAGCTGATCGCCGCGCCGGAGCAGCCGGGGAAGCGGTTTTGGGTGGGGGACGGGTCCCCTATCCTGTCCCTGGTCAAGCGGGAGAAGCGCTACGGTGTGCTCTCCGAGGTGCTGGTGGTGGACAAGGTGCGGGGCGTGACCCACACCGCCCGGAATGAGGAATTCCTGCGTCGGGGCGGCAGCTGCCGGCGGGTACTCTACACCCCGGGACAGAGCACCTGGTCGGCCATGCGCTACACGGGAGAGTATCAGATCGCCCAGTCGGCCCAGGACGCGGTGGAGATCGAAGTGACGCTGCAGGGCAGCTTCCTGGCCTGGCCCGGGGACCAGGTGATCCTGGGACTGACAGAGGCAGGCTTAGGCGGCACCTACCGGGTCCACGAGGCGCTCAACGCCTGCGGCAGCGACGGAGAGACCTGCCGGCTGACCCTGCGGAAGGAGTGAAGAGAGATGTGGATTTCCCAAAAGCTGCGCCAGGGAACGGCGGTGGAGACTTCTGCAGACCTGGGCGTGACCACCATCTCCGGGGAAAACGCCGGCGTGATGACCCGGGGCGAGGTCCGGGACCTGCCCATCTATGCCCCCACGGGCATCAGCTGGCGCCCCCGGAACGGGGACATGGTGCTGGTCATCAAAGGCGGCACCGGCGGCCAGGAGGCCTGCGTGGCCGGGGCGGAGGAGACCGACCCGCCGGAGGGCCTGGGGCCCGGAGAGCTGTGCCTTCACACAGAGAACGCCTCCATCTGGGTCCGCAGCAACGGCCGGGTGGACATCTGGGGCGATTTGTACATCAACGGCGTGAAATACCGGCCCTTTATTCTGGGCTGAGGAGGGATGGAAATGGCATTGCGGATCCGGGACGGAGACTATGTGCCGGGCCCCGGCGGTCTGGCCGAGACGGAGGGCAGCGAGACGCTGCTGCAAAACGTGCTGTTCCGTCTGACGGCCCGACGGGGGAGCTTTCCCTTCTGGCCGGAGCTGGGCAGCCGGCTGTATCAGCTGGGGCGGCTGCCGGTGGCAGAGCGCCAGGGCGCTGCGGAGCAGTATGTGGCGGAGGCCATGGCCCAGATGCCGGAGCTGACGGTGACGGCGGTGACTCTGGAGGACGATCGGCTGCGAGTGGAGCTCAGAGCCCAGGAGCAGACGGTGTCCGTAGAGCTGACGGTGGAAGGAGGATGAGGAGATGCGGGAGATTGAGGAGATTTACGAGGAGCTGATGGAGGGCTTTGCGGCGCGTGCCGGAGTCCGGCCTGACGATGACTGCGACCTGGCGGTGCGGCTGTACGCCGCGGCAGCCCAGATCCAGGCGCTGTCCATCCAGACAGACTGGGTGCTCAGCCAGAGCTTTCCCCAGACGGCCCAGGGGGAGTTTTTGGACAGCCACGCCCAGCTGCGGGGACTGACCCGGACCGCCGCGGTGAAGGCGGTGGGGACGCTGCGCTTTGAGGTGGACACCACCCCGGCGGCGGATCTGACCGTTCCGGCGGGCACGGTGTGCATGACGGCGGAAAACGTGCGCTACCAGACGCTGGAGGAGGCCGTGCTGCCGGTGGGTGAGCTGGCGGTGGAAACCGGCGCAGAGGCGGTGGAGGCCGGCGCCGCAGGCAACACCGCCGCCCATACGGTGGTGCTGATGGCGGCCATGCCCGGAGGCATCGTCCGGTGCACCAACCCAGCGGCCTTTGTGGGCGGCCGGGAGGCGGAGAGCGACGAGAGCCTCCGGAGCCGGGTGCTGGAGAGCTACCAGCGGCTGCCCAACGGAGCTAACGCTGCCTTCTATGAACAGGTGGCCATGGGCCACGAGGGCGTGGCGGCGGCGGTGGCCGTGGGCCGGGCCAGGGGCATCGGCACTGTGGACGTCTATGTGTCCACCCCGGCGGGACTGCCCTCGGCGGAGCTGCTGGAGGAGATCCGGGCGGACCTGCAGGCCAAGCGGGAGATCGCCGTGGACGTACAGGTGCTCTCCCCCGCGGCGGAGGAAGTGGCGGTGACGGCGGAGCTTCTCCCCAAGGAGGGCGTGGCCTTTGAGACGGTGGAGAGTGCCGCACGGGAGGCGCTGGAGAATTGGTTCACGGGAGAAAAGCTGGGCCAGCCGGTGCACATGGCGGAGCTCACCCGCCTGCTCTATGAGGTGGAGGGCGTGGAGAACTGCCACCTGCTTTTGCCTGAGGCGGACCTTGCTGGGGACGCCACGGTGCTGCCCCGGCTGGGCACGGTGACACTGACGGAGATGGAGGAGTAACATGAGCTATGCTGCCTATTTGCGGGACCTGCTGCGCCCCATCGGCATCTACGCCCTGGAAGAGGGCACTCTCAGCGGCGCAGAAGTCGAAGCCCTGGGCGATGCCTTTGACCAGGTGGAGGCCCAGGCGGAGACGGCCCAGCGGGAGAGCATCCTCGCCACCGCGGAGGACCAGGGCTTGAGATGGCGTGAGGCCCTCTTTGCCCGTCGGCCTGCCGCACCCACCACGGAGCTGCGCCGGGCGGCCATTGCCGCCCTCATGCAGATCGGCGCCGACAGCTTTTCCCCGGAGGCCATCAACAGCGCCATCACCGGCTGCGGCATCCGGGCCCAGGCTCTGGAGATGGGCGAGGGCCACATCCGGATCATTTTTCCCGATGTGGCCGGTGTGCCGGAGGATTTTGAGCAAATCCAGAAAATCATTCTGGACATCATTCCCTGTCACCTGGAGACGGAGTTTTACTTCCGCTACCTCACCTGGGCGGAGTGCGAGGCGGCAGGCTGGACCTGGGAACGGGTGGAGAGCGCCGGACACACCTGGCACTCCTTTGAGCTGGCGGTGTGACCATGGAAGAGCACATGGGCGTAAAGCTGGCGGAGGTGGAGCAGCGGGCCCGGTCCAATACCCGGCGTATCGAAGCTCTGGAACGGGGACAGGAGACGCTGAGCCGGCTGACCACCTCGGTAGAGGTGATGGTCCAGGAGCAGCGCCACATCCGGGAGAATGTGTCGGAGCTGAGCGAGAAGCTGGACACCATAGAGCAAAAGCCGCTGCGTCGTTATGAGGCGGTGGCGGAGAAGGTACTTTTGGTGGTGGCCTCCGCGCTCATTACCTGGGTACTGGCCCGTCTGGGGCTGAGCTGAGAGAAAACGAGGGAGGCGGACGCCCAAAAGGCGTCCGCCTCCCTTATTTCATATTCAGAACAATCGGGCCAAATTGGCCGTCAGGGCACATAGAGCCACGCCCACCGCAGTGGGAAGCACCAGGGCCAGTAAGGTCCAGCGCAGGCTCCCGGTCTCCCGGCGGATGGTCAGCAGCGTGGTGGAGCAGGGCCAGTGGAACAGGCAAAAGAGCAAAAAGCACACCGCGGTCACCGGGGTCCACCCCTGGGCTTCCAGCACCGGCCACAGCGCGGCGGCGCTGCCCACCTCCACCAGGGTGCCCGAGGAGGTGTAGAGCATCAGCAAAATGGGAAGGACGATCTCGTTGGCGGGAAAGCCCAGGGCAAAGGCCAGAAGGATGGCCCCATCCAAGCCCAGAAAATGCCCCAGAGGGTCCAGCCAAGTAGAGAGCCGGGCAAGCACCGGGATGCCGCCCGGCGCCCAGTGGGCCAGCAGCCACAGCACCGCCCCGGCTGGGGCGGCCACCGCCGCCGCCCGGCCCAGAACGAAGAGGGTCCGGTCCAGAACAGAGCGCACCAGCACCTTGCCCACCTGGGGAAGGCGGTAGGGTGGCAGCTCCAGGGTAAAGGAGGAGGGCACGCCCCGCAGCACCGTCCGGGACAGCAGCCAGGATACCGCCATGGTCATCCCCACCCCCAGCAGCACCAGAGCCGTCAGCCCCAGAGCCGGCAGCAGCGTCCCGGAGAGCTCCGCCACAGGCAGGAGCAGCACCAGCAGCGTCACCAGAGTGGGAAAGCGGCCGTTGCAGGGGACGAAGCTGTTGGTCAGCAGGGCCATGAGCCGCTCCCGGGGACTGTCGATAATGCGGCAGCCCACCACCCCCGCGGCGTTGCAGCCAAAGCCCATGGCCATGGTCAGGGCCTGCTTGCCGCAGGCCCGGCAGCGCTGAAAGGCGTGGTCCAGATTGAAGGCTACCCGAGGCAGATATCCCAGGTCCTCCAGCAGGGTGAAGAGAGGAAAGAAGATGGCCATGGGCGGCAGCATCACCGACACCACCCAGGACAGCACCAGAAACACGCCGTCCATCAAAAGGCTCCGCACCGCCTCCGGCGCGCCCAAGTGCACCAGTCCCTGGTTCAGGATCTCTCCCAGCCGGGCAAAGGCAGCGCTGAGGAGTTGGGAGGGGAGGTTGGCCCCGGAGATGGTCAGCCAGAACACCCCAGCGAGCAAAAGCAGCATCAGCGGGATGCCGGCCCACCGGGAGGTCAGGATGCGGTCCAGCTTGCGCTCCCGCCGGACGGCGGCGGTCTCCTCCACGGTGACGCACTGGGCGGCGATCTCCTCCGCCCGCTGCACCAGAGCGGCGGCCACGGCGTCCTGAGGGGAGGCAATGCCCCGGCGGGCTAGATGGTCTCTTGCCTGTTCCAGGGCAGCAGCCACCGGCGGTGAGACGGCCAGGGAAAATCCCAGGGCCCGGTCCAGGGAGGAGAGAAGAGAGGCATCGGTGTCCAGCAGCCGCAGTGCCGCCCAGCGGGCGGGCACCAGCGGGCCGCAGGCCCTCGCCACCACTGGCTCCAGCAGCGCCAATGCCTCCTCCACCGCCGCCGGATAGGTCACCGGGGCGCTTCCGCCTTGGGGCTCCCGGGCCTGACGGTCCACGGCTCGCAGCAGTTCCTCCAGTCCCTGGCCCTGCCGGGCGGCGGCGGGGACCACCGGCACGCCCAAAAGCTGGGAAAGGCGGCTTAGGTCCACGGTCACGCCCCGGCGCCGCGCCTCGTCCATCAGGTTGACGCACACCACCGTCCGTCCTGTGATCTCCAGAGTCTGGAGCACCAGGTTCAGATTGCGCTCCAGACAGGCGGCGTCACAGACCACGATGGCCGCGTCCACGTCGGAAAAGCAGAGGAAGTCCCGTGCCACCTCCTCCTCGGCAGAGTGGGCCAGCAGGGAATAGCACCCCGGCAGGTCCGTCAAAAGATAAGTACGGCCATCCCGGGTGCACAGCCCCTGGGCCGTGGCCACGGTCTTCCCTGGCCAGTTGCCCGTGTGCTGGTGCAGCCCGGTGAGGGCGTTGAATACCGTGGATTTGCCCACGTTGGGATTGCCTGCCAGCGCCACCGACAGGTCCCCTGCCCGGAGCTTTGCAGCCACGGCGCTGTTTGCCGCACCGTGGCCGGTGGAGGTGAGGGTCAGGCCCATGTCCCGTCACCTCGCTTTTCCCCGGATGGGGGATCTTCGGCGTTCTCGGGACTGATTTGGATCTGACAGGCGTCCCGGGCCCGCAGGGCGATGAGCGCGCCCCGTATCTTGTAAGCCGCAGGGTCTCCGGCGGGACTTTGGAGCACACACTGCACCGTGGTGCCCTCCACCAGACCCAGATCCTGAAGCCTGCGGCGCATGGTCCCATGGGAGAAAAGGGCCGTCACCCGGCCCCGCTGTCCCTCGGACAGCTGATCCAATCCCACATACAATGGCATCGCCTCCTGATCGCGTTTGGGGTCTGCCACAGGATATGCGCCGGTCCGGCGGATGGTCCCGGCGGGGCGGGAAGCAAACAGCAGGCGGTCCCCATTGGGGACCGCCTGCTGTGTATAGTATGGGAGCAGCTTATCGCACCTGTCCATTGCCCTGGACCACGTATTTATAACTGGTCAGCTCCCGCAGGCCCATGGGGCCCCGGGCGTGCATCTTCTGGGTGGAAATGCCGATCTCCGCCCCGCAGCCGAACTCGCCGCCGTCGGTGAAGCGGGTGGAGGCGTTGACGTATACCGCCGCTGCGTCCACCTCCCGCAAAAACCGCTCCGCAGCTGCCGGGTCGGCGGTGACGATGGCCTCGCTGTGGTGGGTGGTGTAGCGGGCGATGTGAGAAAGGGCCTGGTCCAGGCTGTCCACCACCCGGGCCGCCAGGATGTAGTCGTTGAACTCCTGGGCATAGTCCTCCTCGGTGGCGGCGGTAATGCCGGGCAGAATGGCCTGCGTCCGCTCACAGCCCCGCCACTCCACATGGCAGGCCTCCAGACGGGCATAGGCGGCGGGCAAAAACCGCTCCGCCACGGCCTCATGGACCAGCACCGTCTCCAGAGCGTTGCACACCGAGGGACGGGAGCACTTGCCGTTGAAGAGGATCTCCACCGCCATATCCAAATCGGCGCTCTTGTCCACATACAGATGACAGTTGCCGGTGCCGGTCTCGATGGTGGGGATGGTGGCGGTCTCCAGCACCCGGCGGATGAGTCCGGCGCCGCCCCGGGGGATGAGCACGTCGATGAAACCCCGCAGACGCATCATGGCGTCGGCGGTGGCGTGAGAGGTGTCGTCCAGGAAGGTGACGCAGTCGCTGTCCAGGCCTGCCTGGGCCAGGGCGTCCTTCATGATGCCCGCCAGCACCAGATTGGTGCCGAAGGCCTCCTTTCCACCCCGGAGGAAGGCGGCGTTGCCGGACTTGAGGCACAGCACCGCCGCGTCCACGGTGACGTTGGGCCGGGCCTCATAGATGATGCCCACCACGCCCAGAGGCACCCGGACCTTCCGGATGTTGAGGCCGTTGGGCCGCACCACCGTGTCCATGATCTCCCCCACGGGGTCCGGCAGGGCCATGACCTCCCGGACGCCCTTGGCCATGCCGGCGATGCGCTCCGGCGTCAGGCGCAGCCGGTCCAGCATGGCGGGGCGCATCCCACTTTGCTCCGCCTGGGCCATATCCCGGTCATTGGCCTCCAGAATCTCGCCCTGGCGGGCCTCCAGGGCCAGGGCGATGGCCTCCAGCCCCCGGTTCTTGGTGGCTGTGTCGTACAGTGCCAGCTTGCCTGCGGCCTCCTTGGCCTGGCAGGCCAGTTCATGCAGATGATCCATATCGGGCGCTCTCCTTTCTCAGCAGGTGCCCTGAGCGGGCAGAAACAGCGTTCCGGGCTTCTTGCCCTCCAACAGGTCGTACAAAAGCTCCGGCTCCGCGCCGTTGAGGATGGCCACGGCGATGCCATGGCCTGTGGCGGTGCGGGCGGCCTGGATCTTGGTGGTCATGCCGCCGGTGCCGAAGTCCGAGGCGGAGCCGCCGGCCAGAGCCTCGATCTGTGCATCGATGGTCTCCACCACCGGAATCAGCCTGGCCTCCGGGTTCTTTCTGGGGTCCGAGTCAAAGAGCCCGTCGATGTCCGAGAGGATCACCAGCAGGTCCGCCTCCGTCAGCACCGCCACCTGGGCGGAGAGATTGTCGTTGTCGCCGAACTCCAGCTCCTCGGTGGCCACGGTGTCGTTTTCGTTGACGATGGGCACGGCGCCCAGCTCCAGCAGGCGGTTGAAGGTGTTTTTCATGTTCTGCCGCCGCTGGGGTACCTCGAAGCCGTCCCGGGTCAGCAGCACCTGAGCCACGGTGTGGTTGCGCTCCTGGAACTGCTCGTCGTAGAGATACATCAGCTCGCACTGGCCCACCGCGGCGGCGGCCTGCTTGCCGGGGGTGTCCTTGGGGCGGCAATGGAGGCCCAGCTTGGCCACGCCCACGCCCACGGCGCCGGAGGAGACCAGAATCAGCTCCCGGCCGGAGTTGCACAGATCGCAGAGCACCTTGCACAGATGCTCGAAGCGGCGGATATTGATACGGCCCGTCTCGTGGGTCAGGGTGCTGGTGCCGATTTTGATGACCACCCGTCGGGCCTCACGGATATCTTTCATGGAGGATCGTTCCTTTCTGGGGCGGACCGGAGCCCGCGCTTTCTTAATCCATCAGTATAGCAACTTCTCATTCCTCCGTCAATGCAGCGGGCAGGCGGGAAATTTTCTTCACGCAACAAAAGCGGCTGTCAGAAAAGGGAGAGGGACACACATTTCGTGTAGCTCTCTCCCTTTTTGTATGGCAGCATCAGAATAGACTATCCAAAAATGTAAGCAGCTTGGAAGAATCGCCGATGATGGACCAGCTTCCTTGCTGGGTATACAGTTTTCCTCGGTCGTCGATTTTGCACTCATAGAAGACCGGTTCCTCAGTTGTCTGCGCTCCTTCAAAGGAGAGCGTATATACATATTTGTCGTATGGGCCGATCTTGTCAGGGGAGGAGCCCCGGCGCACCATCTGCGTTTCTTCTAGCTTTTCCAGCAGCTCCTCCTGCTGGGCCTTTGTCAGTGGGGAGTCTTCCACATTGTCAGATGACATCCGTGTGACACGGCAGGAGGAAATCGAAAAGCTGTCAGGAAGCAGTGCGGTGGCCTTTTGGGGAAACTGCTTTACAACGACGATCAAAACCAGTGCGCCCAAAACAAGGGCGATGATTGCTGTTTTGGCTGCTCTTTTGCGTTTTGCCGTTTGCATGGGACAGGATACCTCCCTTCAGGAACGATATGTATTTGTCTGCTTTCCCTGTAAATTACCGATCCATTTTAATTACTGTCTGGGATTCCCTCCATGGGACACTTTGTGCATCCTCCCTGACAGATTGCTGCAATCATGGCCAATCACCCTCTCTGTGCAATGACTGCTTTTATGCAATTTTACCATATATCGGGCACTATAACAACAGGGGAAATGCAGTAAACAAAAAAGCCGGAAGGGCGTCGGCGGCCCGGAAATTTCTCCTGCGGAGATTTGACAGCGGCCCCGGGGGAATGGTACCATAAACCCACGATTTCAATTTTGACACAGGAGCGTGTTTTATGATTCTGGAAAACCGTGATACGGTGCTGTTCGACCTGGACGGCACCTTGCTTCCCTTCCGGCAGGAGGACTTTGTCCACGACTACTTCGGCCGCCTGGTGCAAAAGGCCATGCCCCTGGGCTTTGACAAGGACACCCTGGTCAAGGCCGTGTGGGCCGGCACCGGGGCCATGGTGGAAAACGACGGCAGCAAGAGCAACTGCCAGGCCTTCTGGGAGGTGTTCACTCACCTCACCGGCCGGGGCCGGGAGGAGCTGGAGCCGGTGTTTTTGGAGTTTTATCAAAAGGAGTTTGACCAGGTGCGGGAGGTGCTGCGGGGATCGGCGGACCGCGGTGGCCTGATGCAGGAGCTGCGCCGCCGGGGCTGCGGGCTGATTTTGGCCACCAACCCGCTCTTTCCGCCGGAGGCGGTGGAGACCCGCCTGCGGTGGGTGGGGCTCACCAGCGCCGACTTTGACCACATCACCACCTATGACAACAGCTGCCACTGCAAGCCCAACCCGGACTATTTTCGGGACATTCTGGCGGACACCGGCCGCCGGGCGGAGCAGTGCGTCATGGTGGGCAACAACGCCCGGGAGGATATGGTGGCCGGGGAGCTGGGCATGGCGGTCTATCTGGTCACCGACCACCCGGAGGACTGCACCGACGCCGATCTGGCCCGCTATCCCCACGGCAGCTTTGCAGAGATGGAAGCATGGCTCCTGGGATAAAGACCCTGGCGGTGGACGGGCTGCGGGTGGAGGTGGAGCGCAAGGCCATTCGGAACCTCTACCTGCGGATCGGGCCTGACGGCGCCGTGCGGGTGACGGCGCCCCGAGTCGTCACCGACGGGCAGGTGGAGGCCTTTGTGCGCAGCAAGCGCCGCTGGCTGGACCAGCGGCTCCGGGCTGTGCCCACCTATCGTCCCCGATATGTGGCCGGGGAGCGCTTCCCGCTGTGGGGGAAGTGGTACCCCCTGGCGGTGGAGGAGACCACAGGCAGACCTGAGGTCCGCCGGGAAGAAGGGCAAATCGTGCTCCGAATAGAGCACGGCGCAGAGGAGGCCCGGCGAAAGGCGGTGCTGGACGCCTTTTACCGCCGGGAGCTGACCGCTGCGCTGCCGGAGGTGGTGGAGCGGCAGGAGGCACGCACAGGCCTCCACGCTTCCTCCTGGCAGATCCGGGAGATGTCCACCCGCTGGGGCTCCTGCACGGTCCGCACCGGCGCCATCCGGGTGAATTTGCACTTGGCCAAGTTCCCGCCGGAGTGCCTTGCCTATCTGGTGACCCACGAGCTGACCCATCTGCTGGAGACGGGGCACAATGCACGGTTCTACGGCTTTTTGGACCGCTTTTACCCCAACTGGCGGCAGGCCAGGGCCTGCCTGCGGGCGGGGGCCCCGGTGCTCCCGCCGGAGGGATGGAGCGGAACCTGACAAGAGAAGGAGGAGGCGTCTCTCTATGGAATATCAAGAGCTGCTGCATCAGCGGCAGAGCTGCCGGGCCTATGACCCAAATCGCCCGGTGGAGCAGGAAAAGATTCTCCGGTGCCTGGAGGCGGTGCGCCTGTCTCCCAGCGCCTGCAACTCCCAGCCCTACCATCTGACGGCCTGTACGGGGAAGCTGGCCCGACAGGTGGCGCCTCTGGTCCAGGGGGAGGCGCACAACGGCTTTGCCTCTCAGGTGCCCTGCTTTGTGGTCATCAGCGAGGCGCCCTATAACCCCAGCGCTGCCATGCACGCCCGAGTGACCGGCCGGGACTACCGCAGCATGGACATCGGCATCGCCGCCGCCCACCTGACATTGGCCGCTGCGGACCAGGGGCTGGGCAGCTGCCTGCTGGGCTGGTTCGACGAGGAAAAGCTCCGAGCCCTGCTGGGCCTGGAGGGGGAGGTGCGGCTGGTGATGGCCCTGGGCTATGCCTGCCCCGGCGATCCCCTTCGGGAAAAAGTGCGGCCGCCGCTGAGCCAGCTGGCGGACCTCATAGAGGAGAGCTGAAGGGGAACTGCGTGGATTTTCCATTGCATTTTGAGCCAGGGTGGGGTATGATAAAACGGAATTTCCGCCAAATCCCATCACTTTTACATAAAGGAGCCCAATTCATGGATCAGACCTATCAGATTCTCACCGACGCCACCGCCGACCTCTCTGCGGAGATTGTGGAGGAGTTTGGCCTGAAGGTCATCCCCATGCCCATCACGCTGGGCGGCAAGACCTTCCACCACCACTATGACTATCGGGAGATGTCCTCCCGGGATTTTTATGACGCCATCCGGGCGGGGGCGGAGGTCAGCACCGCCCAGATCAACCTGATGACCTATCTGCGGGCCTTCCTGCCTCTCCTGCGGGCGGGGAAGGATATTGTCTACCTCTGCTTCTCCTCGGGCCTGTCCGGCACCATCCAGACGGCCCGGATGGTGATGGCTGAGCTGCAGGAGAAGTTCCCCCAGCGCAGGATCCTCTGTGTGGATACCCTCTGCGCCTCCGTGGGACAGGGCCTTCTGGTCTATGAGGCCCTGCGCCGCCAGCGGGACCAGGACTACACCCTGGATCAGCTGCTGGAGTGGGTGGAGCAGAACAAGACCCGGGTCTGCCACTGGTTCACAGTGGAGGACCTGAACCACCTCTATAAGGGCGGCCGGCTGTCCCGGGCCGCTGCAGTGGCGGGCACCATGCTGCAGATCAAGCCCATCCTCACCGTGGACGATTCCGGGCACCTGAGCGTTTGGGGCAAGGCCAGAGGCACCGCCAAGGCCTATCAGACCATTTTGGACCAGACCAAGGACGTGGACCTGTCCGACCAGACCATCATCGTGGGCCACAGCGACAACCCCCAGGGGGCCGAAAAGCTCCGCGCCGCTCTGGAGAGCCAGGCCCGAGAGGTGCTGGTGCTGCCGGTGGGTCCGGTGATCGGCGCCCATACCGGCGCGGGCCTGGCGGCGGTGGTCTACTTCGGCGCCGGGCGCTGAGCGCTGTCACGGCGAAAGATAGGCGGCGGCCGGAGAAGGCGGCGCCTGTTCCAAAGTCTATGCGGCGCCGTCTCCGATGGCTTCGGAGGCGGCGCCTGACATTTCAGGGGGCAGCAGGGAAGGTGCCCCGCCGGAACAGGCCCGGGACCGTCTCCGCAGGAGAGAAAACCGGCCTCCGAGAAAAACAGGGAGGGGTTATGGATGAGAGAGCGGCTGTATGAGATCATTGAGGTGGCGGACCGGGGGGACCGGCTCAGCCGGATCTACGACTGGGTCATGATGGTATGCATCGTGGTGAGTTTGGTTCCATTGGCCTTCAAGGGATATCATCCCCGGCTGCTTTTGGTGGACAAGGTCTGCGTGATCGTGTTCATCGTGGACTACCTGCTGCGTCTGCTGACGGCGGATTACAAGTACCATCAGCTCCCGCCGGCGGTGGCCTTTGTCCGCTATCCCTTTTCCTTTCTGGCCCTTATCGACCTGCTGGCCATTTTGCCCTCCCTGACCATGCTCAACAACAGCTTCAAGCTCCTGCGCATCCTGCTCATGGCTCGGTCCCTGCGGGTGCTGCGGGCCTTCAAGGCTCTGCGCTACTCCAAGAGCGTCAGACTGCTTTTGAATGTGTTTCGCAATTCCAAGGACCCGCTGATCACCGTGGGCACCCTGGCGGTGGCCTATGTGGTCATCTCTGCACTGGTGATCTTCAATGTGGAGCCGCAGTCCTTTGATACGTTTTTTGACGCCATTTACTGGGCCGCCGTCACGCTGACCACCGTGGGCTACGGCGACATCTATCCCGTCACCGCGGTGGGACGGACCATTGCTGTGGTGTCCTCCGTCTTTGGGGTGGCCATTGTAGCGCTGCCCGCCGGTATTCTCACCGCGGGATACATGAACGAACTGAGCAAGGAGCGTCAGGATCGGGAGCAGGAGTGACCTGTTTTGCCACCACCGACTTCGGGGGGAAGACGGCGGTTTTCGCCCCAAAAACAAGGAGAGAAAATGCGGTTTTTGCATTGACATTTCCCTGGCTGCCACCTATGATGGAGGCAAGAAATCATTTTGTCCCAGAGACAGCATATAAGGAGGAATCTCAGTTATGCATTGCGTCAAAAAGCTATCGGAGTCCCTGTATTGGGTGGGCGGCAGCGACCGCCGGCTGGCCTTGTTTGAAAATGTGTTTCCCATTCCCCGGGGCGTTTCCTACAACGCCTATCTGATGCTGGATGAAAAGACGGTTTTGATGGATACAGTGGACCGGTCTGTGGGCGATGTGTTTGAGGAGAATGTGGAGTATGTGCTGGCGGGCCGTCCTCTGGACTATGTGGTGGTCAACCACATGGAGCCGGATCACTGCGCCACCTTGGCTGAGCTGCTGCGCCGCCACCCGGAGACGGCCGTGGTGGGCAATGCCAAGACCTTCCAGCTGATCGGCCAGTTCTTCCCCAGCCTGGACCTGACCGGCCGCTCCGTCACCGTGGCGGAGGGCGACACCCTCTCCACCGGTGCCCATACCCTGCACTTTGTGATGATGCCCATGGTCCACTGGCCCGAGGCCATGGCCACCTTTGACAGCACCGACGGCGTCCTCTTCTCCGCCGATGCCTTCGGCGCCTTTGGCGCCCTCAGCGGCCACCTGTTTGCCGACGAGGTGAACTTTGAAAAGGATTGGCTGGACGAAACCCGCCGGTACTATACCAATATCGTGGGCAAGTACGGCCAGCAGGTCCAAACGGTGCTCAAGAAGGCCGCCGGTCTGGATATCCGCATGATCTGCCCCCTCCACGGATTGCTGTGGCGGGGCGAGTCCATGGGTCGCATTCTGGACCTGTATGAGAAGTGGAGCACCTGCACGCCGGAGGGGCCGGCGGTGCTCATCGCCTATGCCTCTGTCTATGGCCACACGGAGAACGCCGCCAACATCCTGGCCTGCCGCCTGGCGGACGCCGGGGTGAAGGACATCGCCGTCTACGACGTGTCCGCCGCCCATCCCTCCTATCTGGTGTCTGAGGCCTTCCGCTGCAGCCACCTGGTGTTCCCCTCCACCACCTATAACGGCGGCATCTTCTGCAACATGGAGACGCTGCTGCTGGACCTGAAGGCCCACGGCCTGCGGGACCGGACGGTGGCGCTGGTGCAGAACGGCAGCTGGGGTCCTGTGGCCGCCAAGCAGATGAGCGATATCCTGGGCTCCATGAAGGACATTCGCCTGCTGGATAGCACTGTCACCCTCCGCTCCGCCCTCAAGCCCGGCCAGGAGGATGAGCTGGACGCCCTGGTCCAGGCCATTGTGGAGGACATGAAGGCCCAGTTTCCCCAGGCCTGAGCCGTTATCCTGAAAAGAGAAAAAGAGCCGCCTGCGCCGAAACGGCGCAGGCGGCTCTTTTCACATATTAATAGGTTAATAGGAGCTGATCTCCATGGTGTCGTCATCCTTGCCCTTTTCAATAGAGCGGATCACCAGACCGTAGTGCATCTCCGGGCTGACGGCCACCTCCACCCGGTCCCCCACCTTGTGGCCCAGCAGAGCCTTGCCCACAGGGGACTCCTTGCTGATGCGGCCCTTGAGCACATCCTGGCGCAGTGTGGTGACGATGCACAGCACCATCTCCTTGTTCATCTTCTCGTGGAAGACCGTCACCCGGTCGAAAAGCCCCACCGTGTCCTCCTGGGACTGGGTGGAGATGACCTTTGCCGTGCGGATCATCCTCTCCAGATAGCGGATGCGGCTGTCGTTGCGGTTTTTGGCCTGCTTGGCGCACTTGTACTCGTAGTTCTC
>CDTY01047914.1_pt1 | contig 21811 bp, 23 predicted proteins | sample 557731 | NCBI WGS metagenome assembly CDTY01 (sample SAMEA3182101, study PRJEB8094) | gut metagenome | biome: human; feature: gut; material: Stool; isolation source: human stool | place: Canada | collected 2013-02-12
CTTGTCGTTTTTTCGGGAATTTCCCCGAACGGTGCCGCCCACCGCCTTCGTTTCGGTTCACCCGTCAACCAGTGAATTGAAACGGAGGTACATTATGCAGAAGATCAATCTTCGGGACCTGTATCCCGATACATATAAAACCGATGTCTTTGTGGATGTGACCGAGGAAGTCCTGGCCACGATCCGGGGCCAGGAGCAGGGCGATGCGGCCTATGAGCGTCGGAAGTACCGGCACAAGGCCCACTACTCTCTGAACCGGGAGGATGGCATTGAAAACGATGCCATCAACCGGCCGCTCACCCCGGAGGAAGTCCTGGAGCAGAAGCAGCTGCAGGAGGAAGTGTATGCTGCGCTGATGCAGCTGCCCGCCATCCAGGCCCGGCGCATCTACGCCCGGTTTTACCTGGGCATGACGGTGGCCGAGATCGCCCAGATCGAGGGCACCGACCGCCGCCGTGTGTGGGCGAGCATCCGGCGCGGGCTGAAGAAGCTGGCGCGCCTGCTGGACACGGCACGATAACCAAATTGATTTCGCGGCGATTCCCCATCGGTGCATGAGCGCCGATGGGGGTTGCCTTTCAAAGTTAGATACCATGTGCTGGCAGTTTCGGCTGCCAGCGTATTCATGTAACTTTGAACACGACCACAAAGAAAGGAGTATCCCTATGAGCCAGTTGATGCAAGCCTGTTCACCAGCTACAACCGATGAATTGGTTGACATCCGTGAAGTTGCGGTAGATAAGGCACTACCCAAAGAGGAACGGATTGCAGCCTTTCTTCACCAAATCAAAAATCCATATCGCTTCCGCTGTGGCGATTTTGTGGTAAACGCTGCTTTTGCCAACAACGGGGTCACATTGGAGGAATGCCTGCAAGGAATTTTGAGATGACTGACATCCTCGATTTTTTCCAAAGACCATGTTACGATGGACTTGGAAAAGGATGAAAACTGAAAACCTCAAAAACCACTCTTTTCTTGCGGGAGCTTCCGGGAGGAAAGGAGTGCTTTTTCATGCCAAAATATCAGGCAACCTCTTACATTCGTCTGTCTTACACAGATGACCGCTCCAGCGAGAGCGACAGCGTTACCAATCAGCGAAAGCTGATTGAGAATTTTATTAAACGGAACCCGGACATTGAAATCATATCCGAAAAAATCGACGATGGTTACAGCGGTATCATTTTTGACCGTCCGGCGTTTAGGGAAATGATGCAGGATATTACCGATGGCAAGATCAACTGCGTCATAGTCAAAGACCTTTCCCGCCTGGGGCGGGAATACATCGAAACCGGGCGCTACCTGCGGCGGGTGTTTCCCGCTTATGGGGTTCGCTTTATTGCCATCACGGATAATATCGACACTGCCCATGAGAACAGCGGGGACGACTTGACCGTATCCGTCAAGAACATTATGAACGAAGCCTACTGCCGGGACATTTCCATCAAAACCCGTACCTCTTTGGATATAAAGCGGCGGAACGGAGATTTTGTTGGGGCTTTCCCTGTTTACGGCTATATGAAGTCAGAGGAAAACAAAAACCTGCTTGTACCAGACCCGTATGCGGCCCGTGTTGTCCAGGACATTTTCCGTATGCGTCTGGATGGGACAAGCGCACTGCGGATCGCCACTACCTTAAATGAGATGGGCGTCCTGTCGCCACTGGCCTATAAGAAAAACAACGGTTTCCCTTATGCCAAACATGGATACACAGACAAAGAGGACTGTAAATGGTCTGCTACGACGGTTATCCGCATTTTGCAGGACGAAACCTATACTGGCACACTGGTACAGGGAAAACAGGGTACGCCGCACTATAAAATCAAACAGATGGAGCAGCGGCCATCCTCTGAATGGATTCGCGTTCCCGACGCCCATGAGCCACTGATTCCCAAGCAGGATTTCGAGCTTGTTCAGCGTATCCGCAGGCTGGATACCCGCACGTCACCAAAGAAAGATACGGTATATTTGTTCTCCGGCATCTTGATCTGCGGCTGCTGCGGGGCGCGCATGACGCGGAAAACGAACCGGGTCAAAGGCAAGGAATACCACTATTATTACTGCCCCACCGGGAAAAAGCATGGCTGTGCCAATCCTGTGATGCTCAAGGAGAGCGATCTGGTGGAGTGTGTCAAAGACAGCCTGAAGGGGTACATAGACAATGTGACCTGCCTGCAAGCCATTCTGGACGGCATCGACCAGAGCAACATCAACCAGGCGCTGGCGAATGAATACGCTTCCCACATCGCAGCCAATGAGCGGCAGTTGGCGCAGGCGTTGGAGTTTAAGGCCCGCCTTTACGAAAACCTGGTTACCGGCACAATCGACAAAGAAGAATACACCGATTATAAAGCCAAATACACAAGGGCTGCGGAAAATGCGAAAGAAGCGATCCGCACGCTGAAAGATAAGCTGTCCGATGTGTTGGAAAACCGAAGTGAGCGGAACCGTTGGATTTCCCATTTCACGCAGTTTTCCACGATGGAGACCCTTGACCGCAAAGCTGTGGTTCACATGATACAGAGTATTTCCACTCGGTGGTGTGACATGAAGGGTGGATGCGTCAGCAGTAAGGGATACCCACGCCCCTGCACGGAAGATCGTCTGCTGGCCTGCATCAAACGATGGCTCCAGCAGCCGGCAGAAGAGGGGGTGAACCTTTGGCACCCTCAAAGTTCGGACTGACGCCAGAGGAGATGGCAGACCTACAAAAAACCGTCCAAGCATTGAAAGCGGCCTTTTGCGCCGCCGGCGATGCCATCACTGCCGCAGCAGAGCAACTCCGGGAGGCATACATGGCCGCCGAAGCGGCGGCCATGGCCCGCGTTGACATGGAGGCTATATGGGCCCTGTTTGCCCAAGAGGCGGCCGCAGAGGAAACAAAGAGGAAAGCCAGGGGTAATCCCTGCCCCAAGCCATACCGCCACCCGTGGCCCCGTGAAACGGCCGTGCGGCTATATTATCAATCAACGTCCAGGAGGAGCACCCGTCCGACGGCGCGCTCCTCCATCAAGCAGCGACGGAACCGACGGAAGCCGTGAGCGTTCCGAGAGGAGGAGAACACCATGAAGAGCACAGACAACACCGGGGCCACCGGGTTCCTCTATGCCTGCATCAGCTCCCGGGTCATGGAGCAGGCGATCCAAAGGGGAATTGATGCCGGGGTGAAAGCGGCTATGGAGCATATCCGCACCGAGCGGGAGAAGGAGCGGAAAAGCCGCCAGGATAGGAGGCTCCACAACACCCGCCTCCTCCTGAAGAATTACCGGCTCCTGAAGGAGCATACCAAGGGAGCCATCTTCCGTGCCAACCAGGCCAGGGAGCGAGCTGTGGACATCCTGGATGGCCTCAATGACTATGAGATGGACGATGGCCTTTACATCGAGAGCATCAAGAAAAGCCAGCAGCGCACCCTCATCATCCTGGCACACATAGACCAAATGCTGGAGCTCTACAAGGCATACTGTTATAACAGCGGGAACCCAGAAAACATCCGCCGGTATGGCGTGGTCATGGCGACCTATATCGACGAGCCGAAAAAAAGTGCCCTCGAAATTGCGGGCACTTTTGGCATCGAAAAACGCACCGTTTACAAGGACATCAAAGCGGCCGCAAACCCGCTCACCGCCTTGCTTTTTGGCATCGACAGCCTGCGGATGGAATAGCAAAATAGGCCCTCCCCCAGAGGGCACAAAGTGGGCACTGACAATTCACTTCGTATGTGCTAAAATTGATAGCGTGGAGGATTGGATATGAGCAACGAAACCACCACACCGGCCCAGCCAAGGGCCACCACACCGGACGGCTTTAAGGTCTGGTGCAGCTTCGACGAACTCGTGGAGCTGGACAGCTTGAAGCCAAATCCCAGAAATCCCAATAAGCACCCGGAGGCCCAGCTTGAGCTCCTGGCGAATATTATCAAGAAGGGCGGCTGGCGGGAGAAGATCACCGTCAGCCGCCGCAGCGGTTTTATCGTCAAGGGACACGCCAGGCGGGAGGCCGGGAAGATGGCCGGAGGGCAGTATGCTCCCGTCGAATGGCAGGACTACGCCACCGAGGCCGACGAGATGGCCGACCTGATTGCCGATAACCGGATCGCCGAGCTGGCGGTTCTGGATGAAGAGGCCATCACCGAGCTGCTGGCCGAGCTGGAGGCCAACACCGACGGCATAGACCCGGAAATGAGCGGCTTCACCGCCGAGCAGATCAGGGAAATGGTGGAGAAGGCGCAGAAGGGGGCGGACGAGGCAGAGCAGCAGGCAGCCCGCCTCACCCTTCAGCAGAAGTTCCTGATCCCGCCATTCACCGTCCTGGACGCCCGTGGCGGCTTCTGGTCGGAGCGGAAGAAGGCATGGAAGGCCCTGGGCATCCGCTCCGAGATGGGCCGGGGCGCCGACGACTGCAAGACCGAGGGCGGCCTTACCTTTGCCCGGAGCTCCCAGCCGCCGGCAGTCTACCAGGCCAAGAATGACTACGAGGCCAAGGTGGGCAAGAAGATCTCCTGGGAGGAGTTTGCCAACCTGTTCCCCGAGGTCATGGCCCAGGGCGGCACCTCCATTTTTGACCCGGTGCTCTGTGAGGTAGCCTATCGGTGGTTCTGCCCACAAGGCGGCTCCATCATTGACCCCTTCGCCGGCGGGAGCGTCCGGGGCATCGTGGCAGCCCTTACCGGCCGGCGCTATACCGGCGTTGATTTATCCGGCCGGCAAATCGAGGCTAACACCCAAAATTGGGAGGAAATCTCTCACGAAAGCGTCTTAGAGGACAGTGAGTGCCCCGTAACTCCTCCCAACTGGATCAACGGCGACAGCAGCCACATTGAAGAGCTGGCCCCGGGGGATTATGACCTGTTCTTTACCTGTCCCCCCTATGCAGACCTGGAGGTTTACAGCGACAAGCCGGAAGTCCTCTCCAACAAGGATTATCCGGAGTTCCTAGAGCTCTACCGGGGCATTATCCGAAAGACGGCGGCCATGCTGAAGCCCAACCGCTTCGCCTGCATCGTTGTGGGGGATGTGCGGGACAGCCGGGGCTTCTACCACAACTTCGTGAGTGACACCATCACGGCCTTCCGGGACGCCGGCATGGACTTCTACAATGAAGCCATTCTGATTATGCCTTTTGGCAGCCTGCCCATCCGGGCCGGCAAGCAGTTTGCCAGTGGCCGGAAGCTGGGCAAGGCCCACCAGAATGTCCTTGTGTTCTGCAACGGAGACCCGGCCCAAAGTGGAGCCTTCGACCTGGAGACCCCGGAGGGGTACGCCGGGGACATTGGCCGCTATCTGGCCGCCGGCGCCGGAAAGCTGGGTCAGGAACACCAAAAGGTGCTGGTCTTCTCCAAAGGTGATCCCGCCCAGGCATCGGCCGATATTGGAGTGCCTGAGGACACGGAGGCCCTGGACAGCACCGACAACGCCCGGTTGCTGAAGGAGCTCCTGGGCAGCGACTATCCAGACGAATAAACATTACCGCAGCGCGGGGGCACAGCTCCCGCGCATTCTTATGCAGGAAGGAGGAGACGGCATTGAGTAGGCCGAAGAAGGCCGCCCCGGCCTATAACGGGGAGATGTGGGAGCAGATGATCGGAGAGAGCACCCAGCAGTACGAGCGGTTCTGCCTTTATCGGGATATGCGTTATAAGCCCCCTGACAAGGAGAAAGACCCTCCGAAGCTCGACCTCACCAGCCGGCGAAGCATCCGGGGCGTGGCGGAGCGCCTGGGCATGGCCCGCCAGACGCTGGAGAGCTGGAGCTCTGCCTTCCACTGGCGGGAGCGGTGCGAAGCATACGACGCCTATATCCTCGGGCGGCTGCGTGAGAAGAACGAAGCCGACATCCTGAAGATGCGGGAAACCCATGCTTCCTTGGCAAATCAGATGTTGAAGAAGGCGACCAGGCGCCTTCTGACCCTCAAAGACGAGGAGATCACCGCCGCCGACATCGTGCGCCTGGTCGATGTAGGTGTGAAAATAGAGCGGTTGAGCCGTGGAGAGAGTACCGAGCGCCAGGAAATCACCGGGGAGGCCAAAGTCCACCACAGCGGCACCCTGGACGTGACAGCGGCAGGCGGTCTCGACCTCTCCGGGCTTTCCGACGAGGAGCTGGGCCAGCTTGAGCAGCTATTGGGCAAGCTACATCCAGAGCCCAGCGTTTGACCCGGAGGCGCTGCAAGCCGCCATCCGTAAAGAGAAGGCGGAGCGCAGCTTATCCGATTTCATCCGCCAGGCGTGGCCGGTGATCGAACCAGGCACAGAGTACATCGAGAACTGGCACACTGACCTTATCAGCGAATACCTCCAGGCTGTGAACCTGGGACAGATCCACCGCCTGATCGTCAACATCCCGCCCCGGCACATGAAGTCCATCCACGTCACCGTCTGCTATCCTGTGTGGACGTGGCTGCGGGCGCCGGCCAAGCGGTTCATCAAGGTTTCTTACAGCGACGCCCTCTCCCGGAAGCACAATATCCTTTCCCGTGATATTATCCGCTCCCCCTGGTATCAAGGGAACTGGAGCGATAGATTCAGCCTGAAGGACGATGTGAACCGGCAGAACGAGTTCCGCAACGATCACCAGGGCATGATGATGTCTACCTCCGTCGGCGGCTCCCTGACCGGCGAAGGCGGCGACGTTATCATCATCGACGACCCGCAGAACCCCCTCATGGCGAACAGCGAAACGGAGCGACAGAACAGCATCAACTTCTTTAAGAACACGCTCCAGACCCGTCTAAATGACCCCAAGAACGGCGCCATTATTATCATCATGCAGCGCCTTCACGAAAACGACCTGACCGGCTACGTCCTGTCGGAAGACCTGGGGTACACCCACCTGTGCCTCCCGGCGGAAGCCGAGGAGCGCAGCACCATCATCTATCCCATCAGCAAGAAGAAGGTCGTCCGGGAGCCGGGCGACCTTCTGAACCCCGCCCGCTTCGATAAGGAAGTCCTGGACAGCCTGAAGCGGAGCATGGGCTCGGCGCAGTACGTCGGCCAGTTCCAGCAGACCCCGGCCCCGGCCGAGGGCATTATTTTCAAGCGGGAATGGATGAACAACACCTTCACCGCGAAGAGCCTCCCGCACCAGAGCATTGTGATCCAGTCCTGGGATATGGCCTTCACCAAGAGCGAAGGCAGCGCCAAGGTGGCCGGCTTCGTCCTCTCCCGGGCCGGGAGCAATATCTATATCCGTGACCTGGAGAACGACAAAATGACCTTCACGGAGAGCGTGGCGGCCGTCCGCCGCCTCTCCGGCAAATGGCCGAAGGCCCGGGCCAAGGTGGTGGAGAACAAGGCCAACGGCCCCGCCATCGTTGACCTTCTGAAGAAGGAGATCCCCGGCATGGTGGAGTTCAACCCCAAGGGCAGCAAGGAGGAGCGGGCCATATCCGTCACTCCCTATTTTGAGGCCGGGAACATCTGGTTCCCAGACCCCAAGGAGGCCCCCTGGGTGAACGACCTGATCCGCGACCTCCTGATATTCCCCAAGGGCACCTTCAAGGACACCACCGACGCGCTGGTGCAGGGCATCCTTTACCTGATGGATAAGCCGCCCACCTCCTCCCCGCCGAAGGACATCAGCACACGCAAGAGCTATTGGCGCAATTAGTCGACGGAAAATGATGGAAGGCGCGTGTCGAACCGTCTATAATTTTATCGGGCTTTGCGAGGAGGTGACGAAAACAGGGTGGAAATCTCCCAAGCGGCAGCGCCTCCACCGTCATACGGCAGCCGTGGAATAGCGGAGGCTGGCTGGTGAACTTCCGCCCATCAGCGGCCGGCCTTCCCCGGACATTGATAGGAGGAACTGCACCAATGAAAGAAACCAGATACATCATTTCCATCGCTGCCGATGAAGATCCCGCCATCTTCTCCAAGGAGGCCAGGGACGGGGCCACCGTGACCATGATCACCGCCCGGACGTTTGAGGAGGCCACCGGCCTGTATGAGCAGGCGGCCGCCGAGAACGCGGAGTAAAAGCGAAGGGGGCCCCAATTTGGGGCCCCCTGTTGTCACACTTGCGTAGAAAATGGAGCTGCTGTAAAATGGGTATGACTACCACATAAAAAGGGGGAATACCCATGGAAGAAAAAGTATTGATGGAAGGGATCGCAAATCCGGTTGCTGGAATCGTGATAAAGAACGGTCACGGAGCCCTTACCACCAAGCGATTTATCTACGGAAAGCACAGCATGGCGAAGATTTTAGTCCTTGGGGCGCTCGTCAATCTCACAAAGGGTTCATTCGAGTATGATATTCCTCTGGAAGAGGTCGAGAGCGCAAAGGTCGAGCGTTTCCGCCTGGGCCATGCCCTCACCATCACAAAGAAAGACGGGACAGTGTTCAAATATGGCATCGGAAAGCCGGAGGAATGGAGGCGGGCATTTGAGCTCGCCTTATCCGGCGGCAGGGAAACCGCAAAAGAGCCAGCCCCCACTCCAGCCAAGAAATTCTGTCAGAACTGCGGCGCAAAGCTGGAGACCGGGGCGAATTTCTGCCCCAACTGCGGCGCGAAACTATAACCACCATCAGAGCCGGCGGCCTCTCCTAGCCGCCGGCTCTTCTCCTTGAAAAAGTGTTGACTTTTTGCGGACGCAGTATTATATTATTATTGCGGACGCAGAAAGGGGGAAAGCAGCTTGTCCCCAAAAACAGGACGGCCACCAAAAGAAAATCCCAGAAACGCCAGCATTCATATCCGAGCCACCCCCGAGGAAAAGGCCGAGATTATGGAGTACAGCCGCAAGTCAAAGAAGACTTGCCTAGAGCTGCTTCTGGCAGGGATTGAGGCCGACAAAAAGAGATAAGGCAACCGGGCCCGCCTGGACAGCTTACCCGATTGCCTTACCAAAACACAACCCCGAAGGATTGATAAATCCATTCTATCAGACCTCCGGGGGAATTTCAAGGAGGAAAAATAGAAATGGAAATGGAGGCACGGTATTATATTACCATTTCCCCCGACGAGGAGCTCCACACCTACACCCGCCAGGCCGAGGACGGGGCCACCGTGGTTCTTATCACAGCGCCCACCTTTGAGGCCGCCGCCGGCGCCTATCTGGCGTTTACCGGAGGGAGGGTGCTGGCATGACCGCGAGAGATACCATTGAGGCCGAGCTGAAGCAGATGGTCTTTGACCTTCTCCATGAGCAGGATATGGACGACCTGAAGGACGGCGAGAAGAAAGCCCTGGCCCATATCTCCGCCGCCGAGCAGGCCCACATCCTGGACAGCACCCAGGCCACCGCCTGGCGGAACGAGATCGAAAAGGCGGCCACCTTCAGCCGCCTTCTGAAAGGAGATGCAGAGCCGTGAATGAGCTCCAGGTATTCCAGTACCAAGGCCGAGAGTTCCGCGCTACTAAGCAGGATGAGCAGCCGTGGTTCATAGCTTCTGATGTGTGCAGGGCTCTGGAAATCTCGGATACGGCAACCGCCTTACAGCGGCTTGACGAAGACGAAAAGGGTACGGTTTCAACCCGTACCCCTGGCGGAGTTCAGCGCCTATCGACAGTCAATGAATCCGGCTTATACACCCTGGTTCTTGGCAGCCGAAAACCAGAGGCGAAGGCATTCAAACGATGGATTACCCATGAAGTTCTCCCCTCAATCCGGCGCACCGGCGCATACAGTGTCACCGAGGATTTCCCCCAAAAGGAGCGGAGCCAGATTCCGCCCCCTGTGAGCCCCCAGGACAAGGTTCTGGAGTTGATGGAGGAATTGATGCAGGCCCGGCAGGAAATCGCCGATATAAGGGTCGCAGCGGCCCAAAAAGAGGCCGAAGACCTTCGCCTGGAGCTGGAATTTGCCCTGGGCCATGATGAAGCATCTGAGCGCAAGCGGGCGCAGTCCCGGGAGCGGGTGCGGAAGTACCGGGAGAGGCAAAGACAAGAGAAAGCGGCCCAGCAATAGACGGGACGCGCAGGGGCTGGGGGCCATAAGCTCCCGGCCCTTTCTTTATGGACACGCACCTGTAAAAACGTGTTGCACTTGTGTTACGCATTACATTTTTGTACGCATTTATAACTGTTTTCCATGTAACAAAATCGTACATTTATGTTCTTTCGGAGTGCATTTTTTCGGAAACTATCTTCTGTTTCTTTTTAAGAAATCCGTCTTCACATAAGCGGAGAATCGAGAAAGCTGTTGAGCTGCTTTGTGTGCAAAAATATGTGGAAATGTTGATAATTTTTATATTTAGTTGCCGAAAAGGAAACCTTTTTCCACGCCCTTTTTGTGTAACGCACCTGTCGCACACATGTAAGTCTGCATTACGCGCCTACCTAACCTAACCATACCTAACCTAACCTACCATACCTGACCATACCATACCAACCAAACCAGACCCAGGGGAAGTGCCTCTTTGACCACTGAAAAGTTGTGGGCGGTAGCTGGGTATGGCCTGGGCATTTTCGATACCATGAACAACAGAACAGAGCCAGTCAGACGGCCGCCGCTTGGTGGCCGTTTTCTTATACGCTGGAGAAAGGATGAAAAGCGTGGCTACTTTGCGTGAAATCGGCCGGATAGGACAAAACCGCTGGGGCGGTGTCTTCCGGGAGGAGTTCTTGACGGAGCTCCAGGGCCGCCGGGGCGTCCAGGCGTTCCATGAGATGTCGGAGAATGACGACATCGTGGGGGCCATCCTCTTCGCCATTGAAATGCTCATCCGGCAGGCCGTGTGGGAAGTGCAGCCGGCCGGAGACACAGCCAAGGATAAGGAGGCCGCCGAGTTCGTGGAGAGCTGCATGGGCGACATGGCCGACACCTGGACGGACACCATCGCGGAGATCCTGTCCTTCCTGACCTATGGCTGGAGTGCCCACGAAATCGTCTACAAGCGCCGGGTCGGCCGGAGCAACGACCCCCGGCTCCAGAGCAAATACGGGGACGGCCTGATCGGCTGGCAGAAGCTGCCCATCCGGGCCCAAGAAACCCTCTATGAGTGGCGCTATGACGACCGGGACAACCTCATGGGGCTGGTGCAGATGCCGCCCCCGGACTATGGCCTTATCGAGATACCTGTGGAAAAGCTGCTGCTCTTCCGCACCAAGAGCCGGAAGGGCAACCCGGAGGGGCGCAGCATCCTCCGCAACGCATACCGGGATTGGTACTTCAAGCGGCGCATCCAGGAAATCGAGGGCATCGGCATCGAGCGCGACCTCGCCGGGCTCCCGGTGATCACCGCGCCGGAGGGCATGGACATCTGGGACACCGAAGACCCGGACATGGTGACAGCCAGGGCCCAGGCAGAGCGGATCGTGCAGAACGTCCGGCGGGACAGCCTGGAGGGTCTTGTCAAACCCTATGGCTGGACAATGGAGCTGCTCTCCACCGGCGGCCGGCGGCAGTTCGACACCAACAGCATCATTGACCGCTACGACAGCCGGATCGCTATGACGGTGCTGGCGGACTTCGTGCTTCTGGGACACCAGAATGTGGGCAGCTTTGCCCTGTCCAGCGACAAGACCAAGCTCTTCAGCACCGCCATCGGGGCTTACTTGGACATCATTTGTGAGGTTTTCAACAACCAGGCAATCCCCCGGCTCATTGACCTGAACGGCGAGCACTTCAGAGGCATCACCGATTACCCGGAAATGACCCACGGCGACGTGGAAAGCCCCAACCTCTCCACCCTGGGCACCTTCCTGCGGGAAGTCACCGGCGCCGGCATCCTGATCCCGGACGAAGGCGTGGAGGACTATGTACGCCAGGCGGCCAACCTCCCGGAGCGCCTGGAAGACTACGGCACCCAGCTAAACCAGCAGAACCGGGAGCGACAGCAGCCGCCCAAGGGCCAGTCTATGAGGCCGGCCGCCGGCCAGGAGGAAGACCAGGAGGGTGAGCTCCCAGACGATGATGAAGCGGCCGTGGAGGCCGCCAAGCGGCGGCTCGGGAGGGATGATTGATGCGGAAACTCGCCATGATGAAACGGGCCCGGGCGCGTCCCATCCTAAAGGCCAAGAAGAGCCAGGGCGCCCAGGATGTCCTTGACCGCCTCAACGCCTTCTTGAATGCCGCGGAGCCGGAGCCCGTCTACTGGCTTACCCGGTTCTGGAACGACCAGCAGCAGGCCGTGACCTATAAGGAGCTGCGGGAGGCTATCCAGCAGGGCTATATCGACGAGAAGACCCTGGCGGCCTGGCAGGCCGACTACGCCAACTTCGTCAATGAGCACCTGAAGGGCATCTGGCAGGATACGGCCAAAGCCGCAAACGCCGCCCTGGAGGCCCAGCACCCAGATTTCTTCTATGACCCTATGGGAGAAGGCATCCAGAATTGGACGGCCACCCACGGCGCCGAATGGGTAACGAATATCTCGGACGACCAGCGGGAGGCCATCACCAGCATGATCGACCGGGCCACGACCGGGGCATGGACAGGAGACGAGCTGGCTCGTGCCATTCGCCCCCTAATCGGGCTCACTAAGCCCCAGGCTCTCGCCAACCTGAACTACTACGAGCACCTGAAGGCGACCCTGCTGGCGAATAACCCAACTATGAAGGAGGCCACGGCCGCCAAAGCCGCCCGGGACGCAGCGGCCAAGTACGCCGCCAAGCAGCACCGGCAGCGGGCCTATACCATCGCCACCACGGAACTCGCCTACGCCTACAACAAGGGCGCCGACGATGGAATCATCCAGGCCCAGCAGCAGGGCTTCATCGGCAAGGTGAAGCGCGTCTGGAGCACCGCCTACGACGACGGTGTGTGTGAGATATGCTCGGCCCTGGAAGGCCAGGAAATCGACATGGATGGGGAGTTTGACTTCAAGGGAAAGAGCCTCTATGCCGGCCAGAAGAAGACACCGCCGGCACACCCGCGCTGTCGGTGCGCCGTGGAATATCGGGAGGTGGAGCCACCAGAGGTAGAGCAGCAAGAGCCGGAACAGCCCCCTACCACCTGGGGGGAGCCACCGGAGCAAGACCTCCCGGAGCCGCCGTCTCCTGTGGCTGCCCTAAGTATTCCCATCCCGTCCGGCATGACCTATCAGGGCAAGCCAAATCTGGGCGGCACCGGGGAGATGCACCTATACCGGGACGGCGCCGGCCAGGAGTGGCTATTCAAGCCGGCCCAGACCAAGAGCGGCTCCCCTGAAGCCTTCCGGGCCTATGTCCAGGAGGCCGGCTATAAGGTGCAGTACATCGTTGACCCAGATACGGCCGTTCCTGTCGGCGTCGGGGAGCTGGGTGGCAAGTTCGGCGCCTTCCAGAAGCGGATCACCACCATCGGCAGCGCCACGGACTATAAGGCATGGCAGCACAGCGGCGGCCACCTCCCAGACGGCTCCGCGCAGCAGTTCCAGCGGGAGCATGTCACTGACTGGCTCCTGGGGAACTACGACAGCCACGGCGGGAACTTCGTCACCGACAGCTCCGGCCGTCTGGTGGGCATCGACAAGGAGCAGTCCTTCAAGTACATCGGCAAGGACGGCGCCCAGGCCATGAGCTACGCCTTCCACCCCAACAAGAGCTACGGGGAGACGGAGCCCATCTATAACACCATCTATCGCCGGTTCGCCAAAGGTGAGCTTGACCTTGACCTCCAAGACACCCTTGCTTATATCAAGCGCGTGGAGGCCATTCCTGACAGCGAATATCGGGAGATATTCAGGGACTATGCCGAGGCCCTGCATGGCAAGGGCAAAGAGGCCGAGGCCCTGCTGGACGCCATTGTGGAGCGGAAGGACAGCCTTCGGGAGACCTACCGGGCCTTTTACTCCGACCTCCTCACCGAGCGCACCGGCCGCAAGCAGATATTTACCTGGGCCGACGAAGTAGCCCAGCAAGCCAAGCAGCCCCTCGCGGCTGTCACCCATTCCGCTGATGCGCTGAAGAAGATGAATGTGGCGGAGCTGAAGCAGCTCGCCAAGCAGAAGGGGATCCCGTACTACAACAAGTTCAACAAGAAGGAGCTGATCGAGGCCATCTCCGACCCGGTGAAGGCCGTGGAGATCAGCGCCAAGACCAAGGCCAAGCTGCTGAACCTGGAGTCCACCCGCCCCGAGCGCCTCGGCCGGACAGCGGAGAAACCGCCCCGGCCACCCCGCACCGGCGCAGTTGACGCCGGCGACCTGTTTCAAGACTTCGGCCAGATCCCGCCGCAGCGCATCGGCGTCGCAGTATCCAGCGACGAAGGCATGGTGGAGGGCCTGAATCTGACCGCCCGGAAAGTCAACCTGGACGGTCAGGATGTCTATGAAATCACCGGGAAGCTGGCCGAAAGCACCTGGTCGCAGACCTGGGACACCCTGAAGAAGCAAAGCGAGGTAAAGCAGCTAACCTTCGAGCAGGCAGACGATACCCTCGCCCTGCTGGCCTCCCGGCCAATCAATATGCACGGGGTAGAAATCAAGGCCCGCACCATGGAGGATTCCGGCGGCACCTTCCAGCTCTATGTTCACAACGGCTCCCAGCAGTACAACGCCTGGAAGGGCTTCTTCCGGCTCCGGGTGCCGGCTACCGGGAACGGAGCAGCCGACGCCAAAGCGGCCAAAAATCTCCTTGACCGGGCCGGCCTTTCCGGCCTGGCCTCTACTCCGACAGCGGAGGCCGAGGCGATATTCAAGAAGAGCCGGCTCCTCTGGCAACATGCTCCCGGGCGGATGAAAGAGCTGAAGGGGTTGCAAGGCGGCGCTTTGGAGAGTACACTAAACACAATCCTTCAGGAAGAGGGCATCGACCCGGGCAGAACCGGGCGCATGGTCATGCGGAAGGTATTCGACGGCTATCAGACACTTGTGGAAGAGGGCATCAGCGCCGAGTACCAGAAAGCCGGCCTGAAATATCTATGGGCCGGCGTGAGAAGGCCGGAGGCCCTTGTCGGAATGCTGAATGGGAAGGGCTTCATGTCCACCAACACCCGCTGCCTGTATGGAATGGACTTCACCGGGGCAAGCCCGGGGGATGATATGAGAACCGGCGGAAGCGACAGCGTCTTCACCCGGATAGGCGTCAAAATGAAGAGCGGCGATCAGCCCCGCTTCGATGACAGCTATCTCGGTGGTTATTACCGGGTCATCATCGACCCGAAGGAGCTGGAGCGCACCGACTGGTACGCATACACCTTCGACAACTTCGGCACCACGGATGAAGGGGAGCTCCTTGGCCGGAAAAGGGCCCTGGAATTCATTGATTATTTGGCTACCAGTTGGAAGGCAAGCAACGAGGTCATGTTCCGGCACGGCATACCGAAGGAGCACTTCACCGGGATCATGTGCCCCAATGAGGCGAGGCGGGCCGACCTCCTAAAGCAGTTGAAGGACGCGGGCATCACCGAGGTAAACGGGGTTCCGATTGAAGATTTCGTGAAAGTGGGGAATGAGATATGAGCATTGACCGCCGCAAAGCCTATTACTTCCGCTGGACGGGAGAACCGAAGTTCTCCGGCATCGCCGTAGATGTCCATGTCCACACCGGGACGGGCGGGAAAGAGCTCCGCTTCATTTCCCCGCCAGAGCGGCCCCATTCCCAGCCCGGCGCCGTGCTCCGGGAGACCGCCGGCGGCTTCGTCTTCCGCAGCGACGGTTTCATGCCCGGGGAATGGGTATTCAAAGAGCTTACCATCGAGGAGTTCCGCCGCTGGATTGCAAAGCGCGTCGGGATGGGAGAGGCTATCGCCTCCAAAATCACGACCACCGATGACCTTCACGAGTGGTATCGGAAGACCTTCCACTTCCCAACTGAAGACTGACCCGGGGGCGGGGCGCTACGGCGCTTCGCCCCCTTCGCATTGAGAGGAGTGATGCAAAATGTTCACATTCAATGAGCTGGCCGGCCGGCAGCCCGCCGACGTGAAAAAGACCGCCGGCACCATCACCGGCCGGTTTTCCATCAAAAAGGCCGACGAGGATAAACACCTGGCCTTCGGGTGGGCCTATGTGTCCCAGGATGAAGAGGGGCAGCAGACTGAAGATTGGTCTGGCGACCAACTGGAGCCGTCCGAGTTGGAGCAGGCGGCCTATGGGTTCGTGGAGCTCTACCGTGAAGGCGGAGAGATGCACGAAAGGGGCGGCTGCGCCGTCCTGGTGGAGAGTATGGTCTTCACCACAGAGAAACAGGCCGCCCTTGGAATCCCGGAGGGCACTCTCCCCGTCGGCTGGTGGATCGGCTTTAAGGTCACCGACGAGGATGTGTGGGCCAAGGTAAAGGACGGCACCTATCCCAACACTATCACCAAAGCATGAGAGGAGTGAGGAGCCATGAATCCAGCAGAGGGAAACCCCGGCACCAACAAATTGGCCCGGGTCTTCAAGGAGCGCATGGATCGGGAGCGGAACGCCAATTCATCCCTGATTCTGGACTTTGGGGAAATACAGGGGGATTACAGCCTCCTCACGAACACCTACCCCAATCCTATCCCCAAAGGCGACTATCTCGTATGCCGCCAACTTACCATCGGCCCAACCAGCGGGCATTTGACCTACACCATCCAGGCTGGCAAGCCCAATGACGGAACCCACAACCATGGGAGCAGCGGCACCCATGGAGGGCATACTGGCGGAGATGGCAGCCATACCCATACCAGCGAAGGCCCCCACGTCCACGACGTTCTGATCCCCGAAAAGATGCGGAAGTTGCTGCCTGGGGATCGCGTTCTCGTGGCATGGGTGCAAAATGACGCCGTGGTGATTGACCTGGTACTCCCTGCGTCTGTGTTATGAGAGGAGGAGGCCCGTGGCAACAACGCAAAACCTCTTCCCGACCTATTCTGTCCCAACCATTGAAACTCCGGCAGCTGCCCAGGAGCGAAAATACCGCCGGAGCTTATACTTTGACTTCGACACCGGCGACTTTCTCCAGGACGGAGCAGGAAAAATCGTGGAGGCAGATGGCCGGGAAGCCTATAAACAGTGGTGCATGAAGGTGGCTATGACCGAGCGGTTCACGCGCCTGGCTTACACCACGGACATCGGAACCGAAATGATAGACGCACTTGCCCAGGAAGACCGGGAGGCCGTCCAAAGTGCCATAGAGCGCACTATCACCGAGGCTCTGATGGTAAACCCCAAGACAGAGTATGTCAGAGGGTTTACATTCACATGGGAAAGCGATTCCCTTTTCTGCACCTGTGTTGTGAAGGGGCAGGATTGGGAGGAGTTTTCCCTTGCAATCCCCGCCGAGGAGGTGAAAAGTATTGGATAACCCCGTATTCGTTCCGCCGAGCTGGCTAAACGACCAAGACGCCGAAACCATCCACAAGCGCATGATGGAGGCGCTGCCGGCCGACATCGACGACACAGAGGGCGGCTTCCCCTGGGATATGACGATGCCAACGGCGCTGGAGAAGGCGGAAATGCTAGAGTTCCACCTTGTGGAGACGCTGAAGCTCATGCAGCCTATGTGGGCCTATGGTGAGTGGCTGGACTATCACGCCCGCGCCGCACATGTGACCCGCCGGCCGGCAAACGCAGCTTATGGCATCGTGACCGTGACCGGGCTGGAGGGGACGGAGATCCCCGCCGGCTTTCTTTTTGCCGTCCCGGCGGTCGGAAACTCGCCAGCAGTGGAATTTGCCACGGAGGCGACTGTCACGATTGGCGGTTCTGGAAGCATAGATGTCGGTGTAACTGCGGTAGAGGCCGGGCCCAGCGGAAATGTACCGGCTGGAGCTATCGCCATCATGTCCACACCCATGACAGGCATTACCGGCATTACAAACGAAGATCGCACTACCGGAGGAACCGAGGAAGAGGACGACGACACCCTCCGAGAACGTGTCAACGAAGCCAACCAGGCAGCCGAGGCCGGCTTTGTCGGATGCGATGCCGACTATATCCGCTGGGCGAAGGAAGTCGCCGGTGTGGGCACTCCCTTTGTCATCGCCAACTGGAACCCGGATGTAAAGAACAGTGTGAAGCTGGTGATTCTGGACAGCAACGGCGACCCGGCCAACGGGAGCATTCTGGAGGCGGTGGAGGAACACATCATGTCCCCGGACGACCGCATCAACCGGAAAGCCCCTGTGGGCGCTATCTTGACGGTGTGTGCCCCGGACATGGTGGAACTGACCTATACCCTTACCGCGACCCTCCGGGCCGGTTATAAGGCCGCTGATGTGAAGGAGTACCTGAAGGAAGAGCTCCAAGCATACTACGTCGAGGCCAAGGAAGAAAATCTGCTCCAGTACAACCGGCTCCACGCTATCTTCACCGAAGCCCCTGGCATCTATGATTTTGCCGATTTCAAGGTCAACGGTGCTGCGAAGAACATTACCCTGGAGCAGGATGAATACCCGGAAACCGCCAGTATAGACCTCGGTCCGGAGACTGAGGAGGTGCTGGGGACGTGAAGCGATTCGAGCGCATCGACTTAGAGCATTTTCCGACCTGTGAAACATCGAAGAGGATGCTCGCTCGTGTGTCACCTATCTATGAACGCTCCTATGTTGGAAAATGGCTTTATCAGGTAATGGGGCTGGAGATGGAAGATGCCCGGAGGCTCTTTGATGAGCTGCGGCAACAGGCGTTTCCCGAGACGGCAACCTGGGGCCTGACCTACTGGGAGCAGCGATACGGCATCACTCCCAACCCGGCAGACGACCTGGAAGCCCGGCGTCAGGCCGTCCTTGATCGCCAGAACGCCAGATCCCCAATGAACCCCGCCCGCATCGAGGCTATCATCAACGGCATGACAGGGATGCCGGTCACAGTCACAGAAAATGTGGCTGATTACACCTTTGGAGTAAGGATCGAGAATACCGGGGATGGGAGCGTGGATATTCCGGCCGTAATGGTACGGCTCCGAAAAATCAAGCCGTCTCATCAGTGGTTTGAGCTGGATATTGGGCACTCGGTTATTTTTGAGAATAACCCGGGTGCCTTTATATTTTCAGAATTCCAGGCCCGATATGCTTTTTCCAACGCCCGGGGCGGAAACCTGGTGTTCCTGGACGGCTCAAAACAGTTGGACGGTTCCTGGAAGCTCAACCAGACCTTCTATGGCGTGACCTTCCCGCTCTTCACCGTGGCCTCCGCTTTCGAGAACGAGGAGAGGCTGACGGCCAGAATGACACTGGACACCTGGTATGAGCTCGACGGCACCGTCCGGTTGGACGGGAGCCGGAAGCTCAACGCACAAATCACAGAGGAGGAAATCTGATGGCAGGAAATACCGAAAACAGCATCATCACCAAAATCCGCCGTGTCAAGACGTGTAAGGCGTCCCGGGGGGCCATTGAAACCCTCCCCCCGGTTACCCACATTGTATTCGGCGACCAGGGCGTGGACGAGGGCGGGGAACCCATCCCGCCTACCGAGGAGCAGAATGCCCTCAAGCACCAGATTGCCAAATACCCTATCGGCAGTGTATCGAACCCGGTGGAGACCACCAACCGATATTCCGTCACCATCCCGGAAACCGAGCTGACCGGCGAGAGCATCAGCGAGGCGGCTCTGATGGACAGCGAAGGAGACCTGGTGGCGATCAAGACCATGTACGCAAAAAAGAAGGACGCCGGCGCGGCGTTTACCTTCGTCTTCGATGACGAATTCTAAGGAGGGTCATGGATATGGCAGATACGAATTATCCCATCCCGGAGCAGCCGGTCTACAATCCCAATATCCGCGCCCTTCAGGACAGCGACCCGGCCCGGGCATCCACAGTGTTTAATCCGCTTTTTGAGCGTCTTATCGAAAACACCCATGCGGTAAAAAAGGCCGCAGACGCTGCACAGGCAGCCGCAGAGGCGGCCGGGGAAATCGCCGGGGGCGCTATCCCTGCTGCACAGAAAGGGGCCCCTGGCGGGCTTGCGGAGCTGGACGGGAGCGGGCATGTACCTTCTTCCCAGCTCCCAAGCTATGTGGACGATGTGGTGGATGGTTATTACCATGAAGGGGCCTTCTATTCAGACCTGGAACATGAGCATCAGATTTCTCCGGAGACCGGAAAAATCTATGTGGATGTGCAGAGTAATATCACCTACCGGTGGAGCGGCTCTGTCTATGTGGCTATCGGCTCCGACCTGGCCCTGGGCGAAACATCCAGCACCGCCTATCGAGGCGACCGAGGTAAAGCAGCCTATGACCACAGCCAGATCAAGACGGGCAATCCTCATGGCACCAAGGCTGCTGACATCCACTACACAGACAACAAGGATCTGGGTTCGACCAATCTTCAGGGGGCCATAGATGCGGCCGCACAGAAGGCCATCGACGCACAGACTTCTGCCGATGCGGCGCTGGAGGCGATTACGGCACTGGCCCATACCATTGATGCCATTCCATCCCAGAGCGGCAGTCTCACCTATACAGGAAGCCCGCAGAGCCCGTCCTGGAACAGCTACAACCCGGAAACCCTTACCCTGGGCGGACAGACCTCCGGGACAAATGCCGGCGAGTATCAGGCCACGTTTACACCCAAGGAGGGGTACACCTGGGCCGGCGGCGGAAATGAAGCCAAGACTGTCACCTGGCGCATTGGCCGGGCCTCGATTGCGGCTGTTCCCACCCAGAGCGGAAGCCTGACTTTTACGGGTCTATCGCAGAGCCCGTCCTGGAATGGCTATGATACCGGGAAACTCACCATTGGCGGGGAGCAGAGCGCCATCAATGCTGGCAGTCACACCGCCACGTTCACCCCGACGGCCAACTATCAGTGGAATGACGGCGGAACGGGTGCCAAGGAGGCAGTTTGGAGTATTGGCAGAGCGACCATCAGCACAGTGCCGAGCCAGAGCGGGAGCCTGACCTACACGGGTGGCGTCCAATCTCCCACATGGGCAAACTATGACAGCGGAAAGATGACCCTGGGCGGCACCACCCAGGGAACCAATGCCGGCACCTATCAGGCATCCTTCACACCCACCTCCAATTACTGCTGGGATGGTAACAGCACCGCGGCAAAAAACGTGAACTGGGTGATTGGCAAGGCATCTGGAAGCCTGTCTATCAATCCGCAGAGTTTGACACTTACCAATGCCACCAGGACAGGCACGATCACCGTCACCCGCGCTGGAGATGGGGCCATTACAGCGCAGTCCAACGCCACAGGGATCGCCACCGTGAGCGTGAGCGGAAATACCGTCACCGTGACCGGCGTTGCCTTCGGCACGGCCACCATCACCGTGAAGGTAGCGGCCGGCACCAACCACAATGCCCCCGCTGATAAGACGTGTACGGTGAAGGTGAACATCTTTAACACCACCCTGAACTCCAACACCTGGGCCGCTATCAAGGCAGCCAGCGACGCCGGAAACGCCGCCAGCGTGTGGAGCGTGGGCGACACCAAGAATATCAAAATCAACGGCCAGGTAGGCAACTTCACCTTCAGCAATTTGTCCATCGACACCTTCATCGTGGGCTTCAACCACAACAGCGCCAAGGAGGGCACAAATCGCATCCACTTCGCCCTGGGCAAGATCGGCGGGAAACTGGTGGCTCTCTGCGACAGCCAGTACAGCAACGAGCAGACCACCACTGGATATTTCAACATGAATACCAGCCGCACCAATGCAGGCGGGTGGAACGCTACTTATATGCGGAAGACTTTGCTGGGCAACAGCGGCACCCCCAGCAGTCCGCCGGCCAACTCCCTGCTTGCGGCTCTGCCCAACGATTTGAGGGCGGTTATGAAGTCGGTGACAAAGTACACCGACAACACAGGAAACGCCAGTAACAGCTCTGGAGCTGTCACAGCCACCACAGACTGGCTCTGGCTCTTCGCGGAGTTCGAGGTGCAAGGAAGCCGCAGCTATGCAAACCAGTACGAGCAGAACAGCCAGCAGCAGTATTCTTACTGGCAATCTGGAAACCCGAAGATAGCGTACAGGCATTCGTCTACCGGCACGGCCGTGTGGTGGTGGCGGCGCTCGCCTAGTTAC
>CDTY01023675.1_pt1 | contig 21737 bp, 23 predicted proteins | sample 557731 | NCBI WGS metagenome assembly CDTY01 (sample SAMEA3182101, study PRJEB8094) | gut metagenome | biome: human; feature: gut; material: Stool; isolation source: human stool | place: Canada | collected 2013-02-12
CTTACCCAGCAGGGACATAAGATTGCCTCAATGGACGACCTGATGGAGCTCTACGAAAAATCATTCAGCGTTCAGACAGTAGCAGCTATGGGGGCGCTTCCCCATCCTAGCCTACTACAATTTTTGCGCCAACAAGACTTTCCAGCAGGAATACTTTCTGCGGCGGATGAACCGCTGGGGCATTCTGCCCTTTCGCAAAAACCGGGAGCATCTGCTGGGAGAGATTCTGCGCAAAAATCCGCGCATGATCGGCGAACCGATCTACCAGCAGGAGCTGGCCGGCAGGGCGAAACAGATTTTGAAGAACTACTCTCTGGGGCGGCTGATCGTAGCCGGGGACAACCGCTATCTCTCCGGCGATCTGATGGACTTTTTAAGCTATCTGCTGGAGACGCTTCCACAGAAGAAGCGGAACAAGGCTTTTTATGATGTGACCAAAAGTTTACGATTCAAAACCAGCGCCTTCTACGCTCCCGGTGCGGCCTATCAGCACGGAGACACCTGCACCCTGCTGCGCAATCCCCATATTGCGAGAAATGAGGAACTGCAGCTCTCCTCCTACGATGCCAAGAAAGAAAAGCAGCAGATGCGGCATTTCTATTTCCGGCATCTCACCGATCTGGTCATGGTGGACTCCACCATGCTGGCGGCGGAGCGGCTGGGCGGCGCGGACTATGACGGGGATATGGTCAAGACCATCGCCGACCCCATTTTGAACGAGTGCGTCCGCCGAAACTACGAGGCATCGCGCGGTATCGCGGACGACGCGCTTTCCAACGAGGCCAACATCCCGCTGCTGATGATCCCATCCGCAACACCCCTGATCCGCAGCGCAGAGGATTGGGAAGCCCGGTTTGAGGTGGTGCGCGGTACCTTCTCCTCCCGGGTGGGGCAGATCTGCAACGCCGCTCTGGATCGCAGCATCATCGCCTACAACGAAAACTCAGACGCAGAGGAGCGCAAACGCCTTCAGGACGAGACCGAGGTGCTGGCCATTCTGACCGGGCTGGAGATCGACTCGGCCAAGAGCGGCATCCGCCCGGATTTGGATGAGTATCTGAAAACGCGGCGGGTGCGGCGGACGCCTTTTCTCCAGTATAAAAATCTGGTGGATGACGCTGAGGAGACACGCCGGGCCTGGTATGAGGAGACCCACCAGCAGCGCATCAAAGCCTTTTTCAAAAAAATCGACTGGGACAAGGTAGACTCCAATCTGGAGCGCCTGCCCTATTTGGCGCTTCAGCTGAAAAAGCACACGCCGGCCGCCAGAGCCAGGCCCGCCAGGGATCACGAGATCTTCACCTTTGCCCAGCAGCCCGATTGGAAGGAACATCTCGACGGGGAAATTTTAGCGCAGATCTCCGCCCTGCTGCGGGACTATGAAGCCTGCCTGTCCCGCATCCGCGCCTGCCGGGTGGAGCCCAGCGAAAAGAAACGAAAGAGCGATATCGCCCGCATCCTCTTTGCCCGCGGGCAGGAGGAGCTTTGGGACACGGATGAGCTGTATGCCCGGCTGGGGAGCCTGCCTCCGGAACGGGTGGCGGAGATCTGGACGGCGCTGAATGAAGCCGGGTGGCAGTTTCTGCGGGAAGATGAACGGATGCAGTTCCTCCTCACCTGGCTGCCGGAGTTTGAACATCTCTTTGACCTGTTTTCTGATTTCCGCAGCGGCGGATACCGGGTTTTGAGCGACCTGCTCTTTGATATCCAGCAGGAGAATGAACAGCAGAAAAAGCGGCAGCTGCACCGCCCCGGAGACTCAGCGATATTTGATGACCTGATGGATGCGTATCTCAGCAAGCGGAATTCCCAGCATTACCGGGAGGCGGTATCCGCCCGATGCCGCCAGCTGATGAACAGGATCGTTCGTCCGCAGACTGCGGTGCGCTATGTGGAGGCCCTGGGCAAGCGGAACCTGCTGTGGGATCTGCTCCTGGATGCACTCGAGCCCAATGTGTTGGAGGTGCGCCATGCTGAATGAATGGCAGGAGTTTTTGAACTATACGGAGCCGGTGGCATACCGGGCTTCCGGCAAAAAGGACACCGCCTGGCTGGGGCGGTTCACCTTCGAGGCCCTGCGGGACTTCAGCGGCATGAACCGCATCCTGACCATCCTGGCCCGCGGCTTTTTATTTCACGCTCCGGACGGCACCCTGTTGCCCGGCGACCCGAGGGAACGGATCAGTTTTGCTTATGACGGCCTGTGCGCCTGGTGCAGTATTCCCGAGCGCCGCGGTGCACCCCATGAGGAGTGGCAGCACCGCACCGATTTCGCGCCGCTCCACGAGCAGTTTCCCAAGCTGGTGGACGAGGAGGGCTGGGGCTGGTTCGGCCGCCACTTTCACAGGGCCATGCAGTTTGCTCTGGCACACCCGGACCTGGTCCATAAGAACTACGCAGCTTCTGCCGGGAAGCTGGACAAGCTGTTTGACCAGGAGTGGCGCAGCAAAGTGCTTCAGTACCAGACGGAGAGCCTCTCCACCCTGACAGAGGGTGCGTGGACAATCCGCTTTGACGATATGATCGCCGACGCCCTGGAGCTTGGCCCCCTGCGCTGCACGGAGCCGGAGCTGCCGGCGGAACTGGCAGAGCGGCTTGAACAGATCCGCCCTGAGAAAATGCCTTCCAATATCCTGCCCACCCTGGTGGCCTACTACCTGGCCAACCGCCCGGAGGACAGCGACTGGGTGGTGCTCCCTGTGACCAATTTTGACTGCTACTTCGGCAACACCAACTTCGGCCGGAAATATCTGAACCAGCTTCCCCAAGAGGTCATCGAGCGAAGCAACAGTTTCGGTATCAGCCGCTACCGGGTCAGGGAGGAATATCTGCCGAAATAAGCGACGGGACTGACCAGTGCGGCCAGTCCCGTATTCTTTGTTTAGGCGGCGCATACTTTGTGCCGCTTATAGAGTCTAAAATGTAGGGGGAAACCCTTGCTTAGGCAATATCTAACTCCAAGTAGGCAATCTCTGCCGGCGTGTCCCAACTGAATGCCTCCGTAATCTCCACTTCGATGGGCGATGTCGTATCACTCAATTCAAATGCTTCCTGTACATCAACTGTTGTTCCAGGACGCACATCCGTAGAGTACATATCGCCATCATAGGCAGGATTATCATAAATAAACGCCGAGTCCATGCCAACTCCATTCTGGAATACTGCAGTTGAGATCGATAGCATGGGAGATGTGGTTTCGCCGCTGTTGTTTGTCCAGGAGTAAGTAATAATTACAGCAGGATTCCCGTCATAATCCTGAGTCACTGTTGCAGATTTAATCTCCACAATATAGTCTCCGAGATTCGCAGGATTAGTGCGAGTTGTCTCTGTGGGCTCCTGGCTCTCTTCTATTTCTCCAAATGAATCGCCTAAAGAAGACAAACTGGTCATCATCCCTCCAACCATTGCATCAATGACATCGTCGGTTGCGTTGATTTTCCATTCATCTTCCACAAGTGATAAGGTTATATCCACAGTGTTGGTTACAAAATCATCTGCATGGTTATCGATTGCGGAATTCAGACTATCCATATACATGGAGCTGAGTTCTTCTTCACTTGGCTGCTGATCTTCAGGAAGAAATGCATATCCAAAAGTTTGAGTGAATATATCACCAATCCATTCTGGTACAATCACACCCATATCAATATTGGTAAATTCGACTGTAATTGTGGCGCTGCCAGTACTCTCATCTTCAGAAGATCCTGTAACTTGATAGGTAAGATTACTCGCTAATTTTTCAAGCAATTCTTGCCCATAGACATCATCTTCTGAGGGAGTTTCTTCTGTAGGGACATCTGTAAAATCAGTATCTCCCCAATACTGTTGTATTGCTTTCTGGTCGGCACTTTGGAATGCCCTAATTCCGTTTTCTACAACAGATTCGGCGGAAGCTCGTTTGCTGCCACAACCGGCTAATGACAGACATAGTATCAATGCAAGGATCACAGCTAAGTACTTTTTCATTTTCTCTCTTCCTCCTGTACGAGTTGTCTCTATGTGTAAACGTCAATGAAAAAGTGAGCCAGGCGCTCATGAATTTTTGAGCCACCAACGACCATGAAAAAGTGAGCCACTTTGCTCACGAATATTTGAGCCACCCTGCTAAGCTTTATTCTGCATGGTCGCTTTCAGCCGGTAGGAATCTCCATTCATGTCCAGCACATGGCTGCGAAAGGTCAGCCTGTCAATCAGAGCGGCTACCATTGTGGTGTTCTCAAACAAATCCGTCCACTTGGAAAACGGCAGGTTTGTGGTCACAATGGTGCTGCTCTTTTCGCTTCGGTCGGAGATGACCTTAAACAACAATTCCGACTGGTGCCGGTTGAAGCTGAGATAGCTCAGCTCATCCAGAATCAGCAAATCCGCCTTGGTCAGCGTCCGTTCCAACTTGCCCAGATGGTAATTATCCTTAGCTTCGCATAATCCTGTAGAAAGCGTTGCCGCATTCTTAAACAGGACATTGTATCCCTGGGTGCAGGCTTTCAGACCCAGAGCAATCGCCAGATGGGTCTTGCCCCGGCCGGGGTTTCCAATCATAATGACATTCTGCCTGTTCTGGATGAATTGGCAGCTGGCCAGTTCTTGCAGGAACAGCGGAGAAACCGCATCATTGAGCTGACTGCAGTCGAATTCTTCCATCGTTTTCAAGTATGGAAATCCAGCTGCTTTTAACCGCCGTCTGTTTTGATTTTCCTGCCGGGATGCCGTTTCCACTTTCATGAGTTCCAGCAGCAGGTCAGAAAATCCGGCGGATGGGTCTGCCTGCCGCAGAACTTCCTGATATTCTGCAAAGGAAGGAATCTTCAGCTGTTTTGCATAGAGACGGATCAATTCATCCACAGCATTCATACTGCAGCACCTGCCTTTCCACACAGAAATGCATCGTAGGCATGCAGGTCTACTGCCTGCACAACAACGGCGTCTTCAATTTGGACTGGGGCGGTATGACAGGCAGCTTCTGTCATAATGCTTTCGCAATCTTCCTCCCGGCAGCGGCTCAGAATTTCGACCAGTTCTTTTGGGGACAAATTCTGCTCCTGCAGCCAATTCAGGAAGTAGCCGGGCAGTGTTTCCTGTACCGGTCTGGCATAGAAGATGGCTCTTCCTTTCTTCTCCAGCAAGGGAAGGTAATGTTCCAGCTTGTAGATATTTTGTTTTCTGTCCAGGCACCGCCGGTGCCGGGCAATACACTGCCCCTCAAAGCAGATGGAGACCGTCTCGGGACCGGCTTTGACAGATACCTCTCTTCCGCAGTAAGCGGCAGGAACGGAGTAGTTATTCGTATCGAAACGGACTGTACAGAACCTGTCCACCCGGCCAGTGACACGCTTACATGGGTCAAAGGGATAACCGGGCAGAGGGTACAGCTTTCCTCGCTCCCTTGTGAGCATCTCACCCACGGAGGATTCTTTGCCGCGAATCTGGTGAGACAGGTAGTTCAGACACTTTTCCTGGAGCATTCGGTTCAGATCTTCCATGGATTCCGCTTTGGGAACCGGAACGCAGACATTGCGGCGAATATAACCCACTAAGCCTTCTACCAGACCCTTTTCGTTGCCGGATGCCGGATTGCAAAACACCGCTTCAAAACCGTAGTGAGCGGCCAGAGCGGCATAACCCGCCTGCTTCCGGGCATGGGCGCCGAAGCCATCCTTGACGGCAACCTTGCCGTTGTCAAAGATAACCCGTTTGGGGACACCGCCGAAGTACTGGAATGCCTGAACCAGCGCATCCAGAAAGCTCTCCTCATTCTGCCTGCGGTATGCCAAAACCATGGGGGCACCGCTGTAGCACAGTCGCGCGCAGAAGAGGTTGACGGTAGTTTTGACACCATCCAGATAGACGGTAGCTTCGCCCCAGTCAATCTGCAGGGCATCTCCTGCCGGAAAGATAAGCGGAACGAATGCTTCCTGGCTCTTCTCGCGAAGTTCTTTCACCAGTCGCCGGACGGTCGTCTCGCCGCCGGTGAAGCCGCGTTCGGCTACCAGCCGGTCATAGATCCGTTTGGCGGTGTGGTGCTGCTTCCGGGATTTGAACTGGGCGTCTTCATCCAAGCAGCGTCTGACGAAGGCTACCTCATCCTCGGTAAGTACGGGGGCTTCCCTAGAGTAGTCCTTCCTCTCCCAGGGGACGCTGTCGCCATCCCAGTATTTCTTGACGGTATTGCGGGAGATGTGGAGCGTTGCGGCGATTTGCCGCTGGCTCATGCCATCCAGCCGCATTTTGCGAATCTGTTTGTAAGTTTCCACTGTAATAACCACCTTTGTTCGCCCCCCTATATAGCCTGAGACTATTATAGAGGGCTCTTTCCGGTGGCTCAATTATTCATGAGCGTTTTGCTACTAAGTGGCTCACTTTTATATTAGCATTTACACTCTATGTTACGGCCCTCATAAAATAATCCATATCCAAATCAAGAACTTTCACAAGGACAATCCCTCCTTGCATTCTATAATTTTCGGCAAAATTTCAAGAAAGTGCTGACCGATATTCTCAGCGTCATAGCCGTTGGCCTCGCAAATGAACCGAACGGTATCCGGCAACAACACATATCCCTTTACCTTCTCAGCTTTGTATTTCTGCCACTCTTCGTATTCTTTATTCGTGATTTGCTTCATTTTGTGGCTCCTCCGCAAGTGTACTATCACAGCAAGAGTTTTCAGCATCCAGCCTTACAAGCATGGCTAATTCGTACCAACATATTTTTCGTATAAGTACCGGATTTAATTGTGGCGTTACTTGAACAATTTCCTTCAACTCATCAGGGATGTTTTTATGGGCTGCTTCTTTAGCAGCTACTATTAATGACTGTGGATTGTGAAAGGTCCAATTTCGCACATCGAGAAATTCAGAGAGAATTGTTGCCACTTCTTCTGAGAGTGGTGATGAAATATATTTGTGTTTCTCCAAAATCTTGCGTAAATCTATGTATGAAAAAGAACTGCTCTGATAATCCGCTGTAAATTTTAGAATCTCACGTTGCCTATAAAGGAGCTTATCATTAACATCGTCATATTCTTTAGCGGGAACAAATTCTTCTTGGATGCTTTCCAATAATGATTCTGCCTCAGACGCATACTCCTTATATTTTTCAAGATTGACACTAATCCCGGATATTAGCATTCCCAACACAAGACATGCATCTTCGGCACAGGTAATACTAAACTGCTTGAATTGTTGCTTTGTTCCTCCAGACATGTACAAATACCTCCCATAAAAACAATCGGGACACCCCGACTTCCACAACTTACCCCTCAAGCAGCAAAATCGGCGGAGGAGTAATTAAATTGTATCAATCTCGGTGCTTTTATATCGTATACCCGGCCATTGTAGGGCTGCAAAATCTCCACCAGCGTTTTGACTACGCAGGCAGGGGTATAGAATTCCCCGGCCAGTTTTCCCTCCTGCTCGGCGAATTGGACAGACAGTATTCGTAGGTGCAACCCAGGATGTCCTTGCTATTGCCGTGCTCTACCTCTGAATGTTGGTGAACAGGTCTACCACATCCCCCAGGCGGCGTTTGTCCAGCTCCTGGCGTGCAAAGTTCTTTGGCAGAATGTCCTTAAGGCGCTTGTTCTCCTGCTCGATTGCCCGCATGGCGTCGTCAATAACGGTACCAATCTCCGACGTGTGGGCTGCTGCGGCAATCACACTCCATCTGGCGTTCTCCGGCACAAAGAAGATGTTCTCAGCGGTGTATTCGTCCTTGTCCTCCTCGAAACCGTCGCCCTCATCCACGAGCTCTTGATACTTAACCTCGAAACGGTCAGAAATATATTTTAAGAAAATCAGACCCAGGACAACTGATTTATACTCCGAAGCGTCCAGATTGCCCCGCAGCACACAAGCCGCGTCCCAGATCTGTTTTTCAAATTCAACATTGCTGGTATTAGTCTCTGCCATGGAAATTGCCTCCTACTTTCTCGGTATATGATAAAATCAATTTTATAGTTTGTCGGTAGCTGCTTTGCCCAATCTGGGATCAAGGGGCTTTTGGGCATCCGGGGAAAGCAGCCAGGTTTTTCCTGCCTTAACAGTTCTGGGGATGCGTCCCTGTGCGCAGAGCAGCGCCACACGCTGAGCCGAGATCCCCCACAGTTCAGCTGCCTGTTTCGTATCCTCCAGCACAGCATCCAGACAGTTAATCTACCGTCATAGGCAAAATCACATCGCGATGCTTGCCACGCACATATGCATCACGCTGGCAGTCATCGGTAATGTCCCATATAAAACTAACAATCTGGTTATGGATTTGATTATCCATAGTCATGCTCCGCTATCTCTATTAGTCAAAAATGACATCTTCCTCAGATTTTGCATAGATATCCAACTGATTATGGACATCCAGATGATTTACCAGCCAACCACGAGCCATGCATAATTTGACGAAATCATCAATACGGTTGACACCATTCATCTCTTTTAGTGTCACGACAACGCCAAAGGGGAGCTTGTCCTTTTTTCGGTTTGTCAAACGCTCTTTGGTTTTGATACTCAAACCCCATAGGCCAGATTCATAAGATTTTCTGGCTCTCCCGTTTGCTTTTATCTCCTCGCAGATATGCTTCACATTATCCCACTTGCGATACTCTTGGCGAGCATCTTCCTCATAAATTACATGCAATCCTTCTTCAGCCTGTTTGTTGTTGTCAATCGGCTTAATTCCCGCTTTTCCATCCTTAATTCGAACACGCCCAAAGTGTATATCCATTTCGGTATTAGTATAGTCAACACCTTGATTCCGGTTGCATTGCGGGAAGTATGCCAAAGTTGCCCTGGCATAGAAGGGATGCGTGTTATTTACCACAGGCACAGGCAAATTATAGGTATATGTTTCATACGAATCTGTAGTACCTGTAAGAATAAAGCGGATTTCATCATCCGATGTATGGATAATGCTATCAATGTGTTGCGGGACAACCCCATAGCCAACGGTATAGCTAAGATCATCGCGGCTATTCCAACCGGCAGCCGCATCAATAATCAGTGCTTTCGCAATTTCCTTGCTTAAACCCATGACATATATGAGGTAGGCCATCTTTCTTGTGATCCAAGGTGCCGCAAAAGATGTACCTGTTACATACGATGCGCCAAGCGAATCTTTACACACAACAATTCTTTGATCAATCGTGTTTCCGTCTCCGCCATAATAACTGATATCCGGCTTATAAAAAAACGAAAGGACAGGACCAATACGGGTGTAGGAAGCCGGCTTCTTGTTAAACCCTACTGAATTAACCACTAAAGAGTTCAGAGAGTCTGCAGGTGCACCGATTTTCATTTTCCCTTGTGCAGATTCCGGCTTGTTGGTTCCCGCAACAACAAAAATCACATCAAATTCGTTTTGAATTCTATCTAATTCCGCCCCTTCCGGAGAAATGGAACTTTCTTTTATTTCCAGCGCAGACCCTAAAGATAAATTCCAGACCTTAATATCTCGGTTAGTCGAAACTATATTTCTGATCTGTCGCAGTACGGCAAAAGAGCTGAATGCACCATGAGTTGCAACGCCAAAATGTCGCACTCGAAAGCGCCCGCAGCCATCTTCCAGATTAGGATTGCCTCGAGGACCATCCACAATAATAGAGGTGACGGCCGTGCCGTGATAATAATCCTTGGGCTGTAATGGGATGCTATCATCAATGGCTTTATGATAGTCGACCCACTCGCGAAAATAGACAGTTTCATCAAATTGAGTATCAATAACCCCCACTATCGGCTCATTACTGGGAGAAGGAATAAAGTCGTCCTCAACGGCGTCCTCTACAGGCATACACTCCAAAATATCGTCCCGAGTTAATTTGCTTAAATCTGTTACGCTCATGGAAATCAGATAATCCGCCTTATGGATAAGCTGATTCACTTCTGCGGGATACAGCCGAATAGTAGTGCTATCCAAAATACGGTCATCTACAATGTTGATGCCAAATTTTGCAAGCAGTTGTTTTACATCTATATCCGTTTGATAAATAGTGATAATCCGTTCGTCTTGAACTTTTTCGCTGACTCGATCAATATCAAATCGCTCTACATACCAACAGTCTCGAAGCACTTTTATAAAGTTGCTCGAAGCAATCAAATTACCATACGCAAAATTTTGCGCATTGATTTTATCAGTGTTTTCCTTCTTTATTTTCCCATTATAATGCTGCTCAACAATACCAGCTACTGCATCCAGAAATCCAATCGCCTTTATAATTGCCGAAAGAGGAACATAATGGGTAAACACATGTTTCTGGACAGTTTTCCCGCTCGAGTTCATTTCCCATTCAAATTTAGCTCCTCGGATGGAATCCGTAGCCTGATGTCCCGGATAGGAGAGGAGTACACTTAAGCGGTTGCTTTTTGCTACTACACGTTTATAGTGTACACTGACCAAAGCTCCGTTTATTTCGGTATGCTGCTTCCAGTAGATCAAAATATCTTGTAGCTGCTTTTGCAGTCTGCGGATGTGTGCCGCTTGAATAACGGAATTCTTGGGAAGTTCCAATTTTCCGGGTTTGTTAGGATTCGCGCGTTGTTCAAAGCGACCTTTAAGTTGCAGAATAGGGTTCACCTTATTCACCATCCTTTAATTCGCGGGCTACGCTGCTCTTGGATTTCTGTGTTAATATTTCAATTTCACGAATAGTAAATCTTTGCGACTGTAACTTTTTCAAGTCCTCTGGTTTTTCATTGCATACAGCATAATACAAACGTCTAAAGTAATCAGTACCATCTGTGGGACTGCTAAATGCAACAGCGGTTTTTATTATATTTTTTAAATCGCCAGGATAAGGTATTGGATCAAAAAGGTTTATAATCTTGCGAAACAAACGTACATCTCGGCTTGCCAGCTTGAATTTTTGCAAATACTCATCAAGCATTTTTTCTGCAATAGAAAGCAGGTCTTCACACTCGTATCGGTTAAAATCAATTACGGAATCGAAACGCCTGATCAACGCTTTATCAAAGTGCTCATATAGATTTGTTGTTGCAACCAAGACAACATTTTCATTCAACCGTTCAAAACACTTTAGCAGTGTAGAAGTAGCTCTCCCCATTTCACGTAAGTCGTTTGGATTGGTACGGTCTAAAGCAATAGCATCAATTTCATCAAACAACACTACGATTTTTTCGGGTTGCATAAACTGATTAATTTCCTTAAACAGTTCCGTGAGATTCTTTTGCGTTTGCCCCAGTTTACTATCCACCAAAGCCGAAAAGTCCACCATATAGATTTCTCTTCCCAAAATACGTGCAAGTTGTTTGACTGCTTCGGTCTTTCCAGTGCCTGGAGCACCTTGAAACAAAAACTTATTGATTCCTACCCGATGTTCAATCGCATTCACTATTCCAATAATGTCTTGCGTTATTACATCAGGCAACAGGAGCATACCCTCTTTGGGCTCCAGTTTTTCGAAGTAGGCAGACTTCATATCGTCCATCTGAGGAACAAAAGTGTTAACATTTGACAGCAACGACATAATATATTCAGCCAGTTGATAATCACCAGCTTCATCAAAGTCTTTAGCTATTTCGTAGGCCTCATTGCGAAAACCTGCCTCGTTTTTCTCAGCATGATACCGAATCAAACTGATAATGTTTTTCTTTTTCATAAAGGCCACCTCCACAATTATAATTATACTCGCTTGGGACACTTTTGTCAATATTGGGACAAATATTAAACTTTTATCAGAGTTATAAAACCGCATTATGCTACGTGATGGTAGCCTTAGATGACCAGCGGGTGGCTAAATAAGGCATGTAGGAGCAAGCATGTGTACATATCTTGAGGAGAAATTTTGCTTATTTATTCAGATTTCTCACTTTTGTATGTAAAACGAGCACTCGTCCTCCTGGTTCGGCAAGGAGCTGAGCGCTCATTTTCGTCATTGTGTAATTCTATTGAGAGTTTTCACGCCAGCTCAAATCCGGCGATAAAGCTGTCGAGAAAGTTTTCTTCCTTGATATTGCCCTGGGCTCCAATCCACGCTTTATGGTATACCGTTAATTCATGCTCCTATTTGGCGGCTATTTCTTTGATTATGCGGCGCATTTTTTGCGTCAGCCCATAATACCGATTTTATTGCCGTTTTCGTACATATCCTCAGCGCATGTTGCTTGGTTGGGGCCTTGGCTCTCGATCCAGCCGAAGCCAGGTACATAGACCATATCCGCTGAATTATCACCGATGGCCTCTATCTCCGGTTCAGGTAGGGCGGGCGGCTCCGGCGCTGGCTCAGCTTGATTTTCTGCCGCAGGCGCTGGGGTAGGAGCAGACGGCTGTTCATCGGCTTCCTCCAAGATAGACTCGGCTCTCATGCCAGCTACTTCTTCCTCCCTGTTGTCAGTGGCGTTGCTGGTTCTGTTGGCTCCGAAAGCGTTGCCTGGGGCACGGTTACTGGGGGTGTTGGACTTGGCGCAGGCATTTCCTTGTTCACCGTAGTTTGTGGCCACACAGCGGCCCATAGGGCCAGACTTGCGGTAATTGCTGCGGCTATGGCAATTCGTTTTTTCATTCAGCTCTCTCCCCAGAAGCGACCTCAGATACGAAACGAGCGCCCGCTCTCCTGGTTCGACAGGAGAATGAGCGCTCGTTTTCGTCGTTGTGTACTTCCGCCGAAAGCCTCCACGCCAGCTCAAAGCCAGCGATAAAGCTGTCGAGGGAGGTCCCCCGCGGCAGTCCCGCCGCATCCGGTCAGCAGGAAAAGGGCAAGCAGGAAGGGAATGATTCGTTTCATTTGAGTTCCTCCAAAAGTCCGGCAGCAAAGGCCTTGTGGCTCTGCTCCGTAAAGTGTACGCCGTCATAGGCCAGGGAGATGTCCCACTTCCCGGCATCGGCAAAGCGGATGCCCAGCCGCTCCGCCAGGGCCTGGCAGAGCCGGGCGAAGGTGCGGGATTCCTCAATGAGCTGTGGGCTGGGCACCCACTCGCCCATAGCCATTGGCGGCGGTGCAATCAGCAGGATCTTGCTTCGATCCAGAGAGATGCCAGCAAGGAACCGCTCCAGCCGCTCGGTGGCCTGCTCTGGGTTTCGCCCCTGGAGCAGATCGTTGGTGCCCAGCATGACAATCAGCAGATCCGTGTCATCAGGGAAGGCCGGGGCTGCGACGGGGATCTCCCGGCCGTTCTGCCCCATGTTGGAGATCGTCCATCCGGTCTCCGCAGCCAAGATGTCCACCCACCGGCAGTCTGCGCCATAGCGTCCACCGAAATAGCCCCGAGGGTCGTAGCCATAGGTGTTAGAGTCGCCGAAGCAGATTACCATCATCTTGTATCACATCCTCTCTGTATGGTATCGTTACATCTCCTCATCGTCCGTCATGTCCAGGAGATCCACGCACATCTGAATAAAAACGCGCACCGATTTCACATCGGTTTTGTTCTGAAACGAGTAGAATCCAGTACCAAACAGCCCCATATGCCCAGTGCCGGAGACGGCTTTTTCTTGGTGCTCGTATACCCCAGCTTCCGCCCGCCTTTTCAGCTCATCAATCAGGTGATCCAGTTCTTGTTTGCGCACCTCGGGCAAGTGCGCCGCATGAACCGCCTCATGCTTTTTGTCATAGCTGTGCCGCCATGTTCCAATGCACATGAGATAGACGGCATTCAAATCGTGGTAGTCCAGTACAGTCTCATCCACATTACGATAGGCGGACACTGTCGTGCGCACCAGTTCGTAGCTGCCATCGTGCTCATCAGGTGACAGTTCCGAAGTGCTTTTCAGTTTATTTAATATCGCTTGATTCATTTGATGGCATCCTCCGTTCGCACCTGGAACCGGCCATAGTACTGCTCCAGCTTTTCATCGCAGATTCGCTCGATCTCCTGCTTTTCCTCACGGGTCAGCTTCTTCCAGACGGATTCATCCACCTGGATCACGCCCAGTGTCTTGGTGTGGTGGAGCATCTGCATATCCTCGAATCGCTTGAAGGGGTTGGACAGGATATTCCGTTGAGCCTGGGCATCAGTATAACCGCCCTTGGCGTAGATGCTGTTGGCCTTTTCCACCACAAGCCCCGCCGCTCGGCGAGCCTCGTAGAACTCCCGGAAATAGGTGACGATATCACCGAGTTTTACCCGCCCTTTGTCATCAGCAAACAGCAGGACGGCTTTGAGCAGAACCGGCTTGTAGGAGTAGCTCATGTCCATCTGCCGCACCATATCCAGAAATAAATCCTTGCGGTTGGAGTCGTCGATCAGTGTCCAGCCGTACTGCTCCGCATATTTCCGGAGGGTTTCTTCTTTGAAATACTTGAAGGTCCGGTGCTCGCTCATGGGCACCACCAGATCGGGCACCAGCAGGCCGTCCCGGACATACCGCTCGATGGTCTCCGTCTGCACGTCCACTCTGCGGACAAACTCCATCTGGGAGATCATGCCGGCAGCTTCCTCCTGCCAGTTGAAGATGTCCACCAGTTCGTAATCCAGGGCATCTAACGGCCAGTCGATGAGGGCGTCCGGGCGCTCGCCCTTGTCATAAAGCCCCTGTTCGGCGGTTTTCTGCTGCTTTGTGCCCAACACCAGAGCGCCAGGCTTGTACTCCTTCAGCCGGAACAGCCGATGCATGGAGTAGGGCATATTGTACTGGCTGGCGTTGTCCACAAAGTCAAACACCATCAGGCTCTCCTTGCCGGGGGACAACCGCATGCCTCGGCCCAGCTGCTGGGTATAGAGCACCTTAGACATGGTGGGGCGGGCCATGAACAGAACTTCCGTGGCTGGACAGTCCCAGCCCTCGTTGAGCAGGTCGCAGGCGCACAGCACCTTGGTCACGCCCTGTTCAAACCGGGCCAGCACCTCCCGGCGGTCACTGCCTTTGATCTCTCCGGACACGGCCTCGGCGGCCACACCAGTGTCATGGAGCCGCCCAGCGATCTCCTGGGCGTGCTTGACGGAGGCGCAGAAGATGACCGTCCGCTTGTCCTTCACATACTGGAGCCAGGTGTCCACGATGAGCTGGTTTCGCTCCGGCACGTAGATCTTGCTCTCCAGATCCCGGATGTTGTACTGGACGCTGTTGAACCGCACCTTGGTCAGGTCAATGTTGGTGTGGATGCGGATACACCGCACCGGCACCAGCGCACCGATCTCCACAGCAGTCTGGATGTCCAGCTTGTGGGCGGTATTCTTGAAGATGTCCAGGATGTTTTTGTCGTCAGCTCGTTCCGGTGTGGCGGTCAGGCCCAGGGTAAATTCCGGCGTAAAGTAAGACAAAACCTTTTGGTATGTATCGGCGGAGGCATGGTGGGCCTCGTCCACGATGATGTAGCTGAAGTCATCCGGCTTGAACCGCTCCAGATTCAGCGCCACGCTCTGGATGCTGCCGCAGACTACAAAGGCGTTGCCCTGTTTCATGCTCTCCACATAGCGGCCCACCGTGGCCCTGGGCCACAGCTCCCGGAAGGTCTTGGTGGCCTGATCCACCAGTTCCACCGTGTGGGCCAGGAACAGCGTGCGCTTGCCAAACCGCTTGGCATCCATGACGGCGGTCACCGTTTTTCCAGTGCCGGTAGCGTGATAGAGGAGGGCGATGGTCTCGAAGTTACAGCGCATTTCCTCCAGAGCCGCCAGGGCCTGCTTTTGGTGCTCCTTCAGCTCCAGCTGGGAGCCGTCCAGGGACTTGCCCCGCTGGGTGGGGAGGTAGTCCTCAATCTCCTTGAAGCTGGGGTGCTGGCCCAGGAAAACCCGCAGTTCATCCTTCACAGTTTCCGGCTGCTGCTGCATCTGCCGCACCGCCCAGCGGTACACATCCCAGCCCAGGTAGATCATGCTGTTCTGCTTGAGCAGGTCGTCGCAGAACTTGTTCTGGGAGATCAGCTTTGGATTGTGGGATGCCTCATCATCGATTTCGATGGCCACCTTCCGCCCGCCGTTTTCAATCAGAAAATCAGCAAACCGGCTGTTCTGATAGATGTCGGAGAAGGGGTATTGTGAGTAGAGATAGCTGGCCTTCTCGGCGCCAAAGGTGTCGGAGAACAGTTCGATGAACAGATCCTCGGCACTGCTGCCGGAAGCGGAGCGGTAGGTTGGCATAGAGGTCACCTCGGTTTCCTGTCAAGGTATGTATCTGAAATCTTCCCGAGAGCCACTAATCTGGATTCAATGGCTCCTCTGCTTCTGCCGTGCTCCTTAGCAATTGCAGAAGTCGTCATTCCTGAGTCAAATTCGTCAAGCAACTTTTCTTCCTCAATCTCCGTCCATGGTTTTCCAGCATTCCGAGGCAGACTTTTTTTCTTGGGAGAAGGAATCACATTCAAAACTTCATGAAAAGCTCGAATCATTTCAGGCTGATTGCATACATGGTTTTGAGGTAAAAGTTCGCCGGTAAAGGGATCGATACCATCTGCTAAAGCAGATAAAAGCTCTTTAGCTCTTGCAATATCCATTCAACATTCCTCCCTTACTTCCTTTAGCAAGATTTTCTTTTCGAATCCACCTCGTTTAGCAGCCTTGGCTGCCCGCGCCTGCTCCAGTTCTTCCAGTGTCTAACCGCGGGCCTTTACGACAGCCTGCATAACCTCCAGAAGGTCGGCCAGTTCTTCCAAGGATTTACTCTCCTGGTATTCCGCCAGTTCTTCGTTTAGCTTCTGGTCCAGAAGGGATATGTAGTCTTCATCAGAAAGTGTTTCGCAAACACAGGTCTTCCCATCGGCTTCGATAATCTCAGGGATGCGATCGCGCACCAGTTTGTGATAGGTTTTAGTAGGCATCCTTTAGCCTCCTCAAGATCTCCACATCCGCAGGGCAAAATTCATACTGATCAATTTCATCCACTGTAATCCAGCGAATGTCGTTATGCTCCAGTTTCCGGGGTGTGCCCTCTCGGATGGTGGCATGGAACAGCGTCAGATGGACCGTCAGATCGGGATATTCATGGGTCACATCCATGAATACTTTGCCTACATTCAGAGTAATGGCCAATTCTTCCCGGCATTCCCGGATGAGCGCCTGCTCCTTAGTTTCTCCTGGCTCTACCTTGCCGCCCACAAATTCCCACAGCAGCCCTCTGGCCTTGTGAGCCGGGCGCTGGCAAATCATAAATTTGTCCTGATCCCAAATCAGTGCTGCAACTACCTCAGTCATTCTTTATACTCTCCATTGTGATTACCAGCCTCTCCTAATTACTCTGTTAAAAATACTTCCTGTGCAATTGTAACGCCGTATTCCAATATTTTTTTCATGGCCATATGGAAAATCGGATACTGATCACAGGCGAGGGCAGTCTGAACAGTCTTCAAGTAATGCTCTGAACGCACGAGTCCGGTACCATGATATGTTGTCACATCTTCGGCAGACATTCGCATCGGCGTCAGCGTAGGGAATATGCCCTTCAGCCGATCAAACATTTGGAATCCGCCCAAATCAATATCTGCCCAAAGGACAGTCTCGGTCTGGTTTTGTAGTGCGGCGGCCATCTTTCTAAAAAACTTGCACTTTTGTGGACTTAAAAAGCCACCGTGGTAAACCACAAGTTCCCATGGACGCAGTTCAGACAACACGAATTCATCGTAGTTGGTCTTGTTTTCGATAAAAATCACTTTTCGAATCGCACTCATGTCAAAAGACTGTATGGCGTCAACACCTGAGCTGGGCAGCGCCAGGCCATACGGAGCCGCAGCGGCCACGGAGATCTCCCCCTGTTCAGTTTGGATGACGCAGTTTCCGGTAAGCTCATAGAGCTCCGGACGGGCATAGATACCCAGATAGGCCAGCTGCTCCCGCTCGCCCAATTCACTTTGCTCACAGGCCTCTATCAATCCGGCACAGTACGACAAAGCAATCCGCAAGAACGAATCTCGCACCTCCCGCTCGAAGGTTTTGGTGTTCTGGTAACACTTTCCGCTGAAGGCGCGCATGGTAATGGATTCCCCACTCAGAGCATCGTACACCACAAATGCAGTCAGCAGCTGATCCAGCAGCACCAGATCCTTCTTGCAGTAGGGCGGCACTCGAAGGGTCTCTTTTGCCTGATGGCAGATGTCATCTCGCCACGCCAGGATCCAATCTGTCGTAACGCCAGAAAGCCTTGCGGTCATACGCTCTATTACAGTTTGCGCCAGTTCTTTGGGATGTGTGCGGCCTGTCAGCTGATAACACTCCGCAAGGTGTTCTAAATTCAGTACCACACAAGAAAGAACCGGGCGTCCGCTGACCCACTCTGCAGAGATCAGACCACGGACTTTCAGATCGTTTACTACATCGTTCCATGTGTCTCGAATTTGTGCATCTTCATAAGCATACTCCGGAAATTCGTGTTTTTCAATCCGGAGCATCACCCGGCGCGTGGAGGTAGCCGCCTGCTTCACGAATTGGAGGAACACCCATGAATATTCTTGTATTAAACGCCAGCCCCAAGGGCAAAAACTCCACCACGGTCCACACTGCCCTATATTTACAGGCACTGCATCCTGAACACACCTTTACTGTGCTTCCGGTGGGTCAGCGCATTAAAAGCTATGAGAAAGACTTTGCCCCGCTGCGCTGCCAGTTGGAGCAGGCAGATCTGCTGCTGTTCTGTTACCCGGTCTATACCTTTATTGCACCCTATCAGCTCCACCGGCTCATCGAGCTCATCAAGGCCGACGGCGTGGATCTCTCCGGCAAATTTGCCTCCCAGATCACGACATCCAAGCACTTCTATGACGTGACCGCCCACCGCTACGTGGAGGAGAACTGCTTTGATCTTGGAATGAAGGTCGTGCGGGGGCTGTCTGCCGACATGGATGACCTGCTCACCGAACAAGGCCAGCGGGATGCCCGGAACTTTTTTGACCAGCTGATGTTTTCCTGTGAGCATGGGTTGCTTGTGACACCGCCTGTCAGCGCGCCCCAGCGGGAGAAACGAGTCTATCAGCCGGTGCTGCCCTGCGCGTCCAAGAGCAAAGCCAAGGATGTGGTCATCGTTACCAACTACTCCCCTGACGATGAAAATCTTCAGAACATGATCACGGACTTTCGTACCGCACTGCCCTTTGAGAGCCGGGTGGTGAACCTGCGGGAATTCCCCTTTGACGGCGGCTGTCTGGGGTGTTTTGGCTGTGCCATCACCGGAACATGCGTCTACAAGGATGGATTTGATGCGTTTTTACGCAGCACCATCCAGTCCGCCGACGCCTTTGTCTATGCCTTTACCATCTCAGACCACTACACCCACTCCAGCTTCAAATGCTTCGATGACCGTCAGTTCTGTAACGGCCACCGGACCGTGACCCACGGCACTCCCATTGCCTATCTCATCAGCGGCGACTATCGGTATGAATGCAATCTACGCATGATCATCGAGGGCCGCAGCGAGGTGGGCGGCAACTACCTGTGCGGTGTAGCCACAGACGAGGGGGATCCTGCATCCGAAATTCAGACTCTGGCCGATGCTCTGGTGTTTGCCATGGAAAAGAAGCTGTCCCGCCCGGCCAACTTTTATGGCGTGGGCGGCATGAAGATTTTCCGCGACCTCATCTATGTGATGCAGGGTATGATGAAGGCTGACCACAAATTTTATAAGGCCCACGGCATCTACGACTTCCCTCAGAAGCAAAAGAAACGTATTTTGCAGATGAAACTGGTGGGCGCTATGCTTGCAGTTCCGTCGGTACAGAAAAAGATGAAAGGACAAATGAACCAGTATATCATTGGCCCTTACCAAAAAGTTGTGGAACAGGCAAAAGAGATTGGTAAATAAGATTATTGGACAAAAAAGCAGGTCCCCACGAAGGGGACCTGCTTTTCTGTTACATTAAGAATTCATCCGCGTGCATTTCCGCTTAAACGTATCCGATTTCGGGTACAGAGCCGGAAATCTCACGGTAAAATGCTGCTGTCGCCGTTTGTATATACGGATTCAACCACAGATTGCCAATTCCCAAAGTAAATATACACAGGATGTGCCAGCCAATGAAGCTGAAGTGCAGACAGAACAGCCGCCAACGGTTTCCTGTCATCAGCTCTTTGGAACGGGCAATGGCTTCACTGGCCGTAAGCTCAGGTTGCTCCGCCAAGATGAATTCCGTCATCGCATAGCTGTATGTGGCGATAATGCCGGGGATGATCAGCAGCAGGGTCCACAGCAGGATGTAGAGGCTCTGAAGAAACCGGGCTGCAGCCATCGTCTTCCAGTAGGGAAAATAAGCAAACAGAACATCAAAGGCCGGATTTTCCTGATCTACCATCCGCAGATTAAACCGCGCGTACCCAACGCCAATGATGCTGCCAAGAATAAAGTAGGCCACAGCAAACACAATGGCAATCAGGATAAGATAAACAGCGCCTCCAATCAGGAACGTACTCAGCTCTGGTCCCAATCCTTTGCTGGTAGAATAAATATTCTGTCCTGCAAGTTCCAGACTGGCGCTTGCACCCGCAGCATCGACATGGAACTTGATCTCAGGTCCATCCGAACTGATACCGCCCAAGAGCACTGCAACCAGACCAGCTGCAACCGCAAACAGCCATTTCCCTCGCAAGGATTCTCTTGCAATACTGCGAAAATCAGCCGCGTATTTCATTTGGCCCTCCTTTCAGTCTGCACATTGCCGATTGGAACGGGACATTGACTTTTCTACGCAAGCAGCACAGAGGTTCGTTCTGCGCAGACTCCAATTCGTCAGCCATTCCCAGTGGGGATAAAGGGACGAATGGACGCCGCCACATTGCAAATGGGCATGGTCTGCAGCCATACACGGCCCGGGCCGGTAAGGACCGTGTTGAACAGGCCCTCTCCGCCCAGCAGCTTGTTCTTCAGTCCGGGCACCTGCTGGATATCCATCTGGACGCCCGGCTCAAAGCCTGCCACATTTCCGGTATCCACAACGATCTGCTGGCCGGGCTTTAATTCATATTCCACCAATTCGCCATCGATCTCTACAAAGGCGATTCCGCGGCCGGACAGGCGCTGCATAATAAAGCCCTCTCCCCCGAAAAAGCCAGCCCCGAGTTTTTTGCTGAAGTGGATAGATAGTTCTACACCGGATTCTGCCGCCAGGAACGCGCTCTTCTGTACGATCATTTCCTGCCCGGGTGCAATCGTAACCACTTTGATCTGTCCCGGGAAGCTGGAACCAAAGGCAATCATGCCGTCACCCTGAGCCGTATAAGTATTTTGGAACATGCTCTCGCCGGAAAATGCCTTGGAGAACATCTTGCCAAGGCCACCGCCACGGGTATCCATTTTCATGTTGGGGCTCATCCAGACCATAGAGCCTTTTTCTGTGATCATCTGCTCTCCGCTGTCCAGATTACACACAACAACCGGAAACGAGCCACCTTTTACTTCGTAACGCATATCTTTCCCTCCATAAAATAATTTCTAAGTGGATTGCATGGTCATCCAACAAAAGATTTCTGCTTTTGCCCCTTGGAATAAACAGCATCTCTTGTATGCTTTTATTCTACTGTGATGTGCCATGAGAATAAAGGTATGCAGGCGCAAATTACAATGGTTTATTTCCGCAAAAAGAGAAAATTAAGGCAATACCGCACAGAAAAATGAGCCAACGACTGGCGAATATGATATATTAGAGGCATGGATAAACAGATGACGATTTCCGCATTCAGCGATGAGTTGGCGCAGGTGCGGACGAAGAAAAAAGAATTTCTGAGTCAGATCGAACGGATCGTCCCATGGACGGAATGGCTAGCCATGATTCAGCCGTGCTATTACAAAGGAGAGCGCGGCAATAAACCCTATCCTCTGGAGACCATGCTGCGGCTGTATCTGCTGCAAAACCTGTACGACCTGAGCGATGAGGCAACCG
>CDTY01006679.1_pt1 | contig 21719 bp, 19 predicted proteins | sample 557731 | NCBI WGS metagenome assembly CDTY01 (sample SAMEA3182101, study PRJEB8094) | gut metagenome | biome: human; feature: gut; material: Stool; isolation source: human stool | place: Canada | collected 2013-02-12
ACCGTGGTGCGCATGGAGGTGCCCTGCTGCGGCGGCCTCCAGCATGCGGCGGAGACGGCCCTGCGGAGCAGCGGCAAGCACATCCCATGGCAGGTGGTGACCATCCGCGCTGACGGGACGATTTTAGAAAATACGGACAGCCGGCGCTAAAGCCGGCAGAAAGGAGCAAAAAGATGCGCTATTGTGTAAAAGAGAGCTGTGTAGGCTGCGGATTGTGCGTGGCCACTTGCCCGGAAGGCTTTTTCATGAACGAGTCGGGCACGGCCCAGGCAGTGGACAGTCCGGTGGAGTCCGCTTGGGAGGCATCCGCCCGGGAGGCTATGGAGAACTGCCCGGTGGGCGCCATTGAGGAAGCGTAAAGGAGGAAAGACGATGCCCTATATCAAGAATCTGCCGCCGGAGCAGGTGGTATCTCTGGCGGGGCAGGTCAGTGCCCAGCCGGGCCAGATCGTCAGCCGGACTCTGGCCCAGAATGAGGCGGTGAGCCTGACGCTGTTTGCCTTTTCCCAGGGGGAGGAGATCTCCACCCACGACTCCCGGGGAGACGCCATGGTGCTGGTGCTGGAGGGTACGGGACAGTTCACTGTGGGCGGCACTGTTTACCGGTGCAAGGCGGGAGAGACGCTGGTGATGCCGGCGGAGATTCCCCACGCGGTCTACGCCCCGGAGGATTTCAAGATGCTGCTGACTGTGGTATTTCCGCTGGAGAAATAAACAAAAAGCAAGGCCGGAGCCCCATTGGGGCTCCGGCCTGATTTGTATTTGGCTCAGTTGAGGAAGTCCTTGAGCTTCTTGGAGCGGGAGGGATGGCGCAGCTTGCGTAGGGCCTTGGCCTCGATCTGGCGGATGCGCTCACGGGTGACGTTGAACTCCTTGCCCACCTCTTCCAGGGTACGGGTGCGGCCGTCCTCGATGCCGAAGCGGAGCTTGAGCACCTTCTCTTCCCGGGGAGTCAGGGTGGAGAGCACGTCCACCAGCTGCTCCTTGAGCAGCGTGAAGGAGGCGGCCTCGCTGGGTTCGCTGGCGCCCTCGTCGGGGATGAAGTCGCCCAGATGGGAGTCCTCCTCCTCACCGATGGGAGTCTCCAGGGAGACGGGCTCCTGGGCGATCTTGAGGATCTCCCGGACCTTGTCCACCGGCATATTCATCTCGGCGGCGATCTCGTTGGGGGAGGGGTCGTGACCCAGCTCCTGCAGCAGCTGGCGGCTGACCCGGATGACCTTGTTGATGGTCTCCACCATGTGCACCGGGATGCGAATGGTGCGGGCCTGGTCGGCGATGGCCCGGGTAATGGCCTGACGGATCCACCAGGTGGCGTAGGTGGAGAACTTGTAGCCCTTGGTGTAGTCGAATTTCTCCACGGCCTTGATAAGGCCCAGATTGCCCTCCTGGATCAGATCCAGGAACAGCATTCCACGGCCCACATACCGCTTGGCGATGGACACCACCAGACGGAGGTTGGCTTCCGCCAGCTTCTGCTTGGCGTACTCGTCGCCCTCAGCCATGCGCTGGGCCAGCTCGATCTCCTCATCGGGAGACAGCAGGGGAACCTTACCGATCTCCTTGAGGTACATCCGGACGGGATCGTCGATGGCGAAGCTGTCCACCAGGGTATTGGGGTCCACCAGCTCCTCTTCCTCGATGTCGGCGATCTCCTCCATGGCCGGCTCTAAATCGTCAGGCAGGTCGGGGACCAGATCCTCGTCGCTGCCCACCTCAATGCTCAGGGCCTCCAGAGAGTCGTACAAGTGGTCCATCTGGTCGCCGTCCAGGTCCATGTCGTCCACCACATCCATCAGCTCGGAGGAGTCCAGACGGCCCTTCTTCTTGCCCTTGGCCAGCAGCTCCTGGAGCTTTTCACTGCCCTGGATGATGGCGGCGGCGGGAAGGGAGGCGATGGTCTTTTCGTCCAGACGGGGGGCGTTGGACTTGGTGGCCTCTTCCGCGGCTTTGCCGCCCTTTTTGGCGGTCTTCTTGGGGGCCTTTTCCGTCGTCTGCTCCGCCGTCAGCTTTTCGTTGTCTTTTTTCATGGTCATAATTCCTGCTTTCCTTCCCTTTTTCTCTTTCTGATTTCCTGCGCCGCCAGCAGGGGGTCCACAGTGCCCTGCCTGCTGCGCTTGTCATACTCGGTTCGTACGATGGTTATGTAGTCCTCCAGCGCCTGGGCGCCGTTGGCCAGGGACACGGGCTTTTGCAGCAGATTGGTCAAAAGCCCCATCTCCTCGGAATTGAGTTCTCCGGCCAGGGCCGCCACACTCAGGGGCCGGCCCGCCTCTCTGGCTTGGAGCAGTGTCCCATAGATATGCCCCAGGGCGGGGGAGGAGAACTGCTCCGGCTGGATGGGTGCCTCCCGGGGGAAGAGCCCCTCATCCAGAACCAAAAGCCGGATGATGCCCTCCTCGGCCATGGCGGAGCGGACGTTGGTGTAACGCAGGTCCCGCTCCTTGGGCTGGAGGGCGGCGGCAGGGTTGAGTTCCTGCCGTTGGCGCTGGCGCTTGTCCCGGGCAAGACGCCGCTTGAAGGCCCGCTGGACCTCCAGCTTCATGGCCTCCGGGGTGATGTGGGCGGCCTGGGCCGCCCGGGTGGTGTAGATCTCCCGCTCCACGGCGTTTTCCAGACCCGCCAGCAGGTCGCTGACCTCCTCGCAGTAGGCCACCCGCTGCTCATCGTCTCCCAGGTTGTGGCGTCCGGCGATCTGGGCCATGCGGAAGGCGATGCCGTTTTCACTGCCGTTGAGGAGCCGGTCGAAGGCCTCGGGGCCCTGGAACTTGATGAAGTCGTCGGCGTCCTGCTTGACATACTGCCCGTCCACCAGCCGCTGGGGCAGCCGCAGGACCTTCACAGAGAACTCGGAGTTATCGAGAATCTCCAGGGCCCGGGCGGTGGCCAGCTGGCCGGCGTTGTCGTTGTCGTAGCACAGCACCAACTCCTTGGTGTACCGGCTCAAAAGCCGGGTCTGCTCAGTGGTCAGGGCGGTGCCCATGGAGGCCACGGCGTTGTCGAAGCCCGCCTGGTGCATGGTCACCACGTCAATGTTTCCCTCGCAGAGGATGATGTTGGGGCGCTTGGACTTCTTGGCCAGGTTCAGTCCGTAGAGCACCCGCCGCTTGCTGAACACCGGCGTCTCCTGGGTGTTCATGTATTTGGGCTCGGACTTGTCCAGCACCCGGCCGCCGAAGGCCACCACGTCCCCCCGCACATCGATGACGGGGAACATGAGGCGGTTGCGGAACTTGTCGTAGATGCCGCCGTTCTTGCCCTGGACTGCCAGGCCCGCGGAGAGCAGCTCCGTCTTGGAGTAGCCCTTGTGGGTCATGGCCTGGATCAGGGCGTCCCACTGGTCCAATGAGGCGCCCAGGCCGAAGCGGACAGCAGTCTGGCGGGTGATGCGCCGGCGGTTGAGGTACTCCGCCACCGCGGCACCCTCCGGTTTTTGGAGGCACTGGTAGTAGAAGCGGGCGGCGTCCCGGTTCAGTGCCAGGATCCGGGCCCGCAGATGGCTCTCCCGCCCCTGTTCTTCCTCCGGCACCTCCATGTTGGCACGCTTGGCCAAAAAGCGGACCGCGTCTGGAAAGGACAGGTTCTCAATTTCCATGATGAAGTTGATGACGCCCCCGCCCTTTTTGCAGCCGAAGCAGTGGTAGATCTGCTTGTCCGGCGAGACGGAGAAGGAGGGGGTCTTTTCGTTGTGGAACGGGCACAGCCCAAAGAGATTGGACCCCTTTCTGGTCAGAGCCACATATTGGCCCACCACATCCGCAATGTCACTGCGGGCCACCAGCTCGTCCAGAAAACTCTGGGGAAATGCCAAAAAACCGCCTCCCTTCCAAAGTTTCGCCGTACTTTCGCGTATTTATACGCAAAAAGAGCCCTTTTGGCCCGGCTTTTGGGAAAACCGGCAGCGTTTTTCGCCTTCGCCGGAGCGTTCCTCTGGACCCAAGACCGGTTTCCGACGAAAACAATACATTTACTTATACCCCGCCGGCGGCCGTTTTCCTCTTTTTTTCCCGATTTTTTTGAAAAAACAGCTTTTGGAAGGGCAGGAGGTCATTTACAGGGGCGGTTTCGCCGTAGTATGATGGGGAAAAACGAGAGGAGGGGAAGGGGACATGGCCATGGATGTGTGGGCGGCGGAGCTGACGCGGCCGCTGACGGCGGCGGAGGATGAGGCATTGACGGAGCTGCTGCCGCCGGAGCGTAGGACGCGTCTTGGGGCGGACCCGGAGCGCCGGAGAGAACCCTTGTGCGCCTATGCGCTGCTGCTGGAAATTTTGGAGCGCCGCCTTGGCTGGAGAACCTTTCCTGCCATGGAGACGGCAGCGGCGGGCAAGCCCTTCTTTCCCGGCTTTCCCCAGGTGCACTTCAGCCTCAGCCACACCGCCGGCCTGGTGGCGGCGGCGGTGGACGACCGCCCCTTGGGTATAGACGTGGAGAAGCCGGGCCCTGTGCCGCCCCGGCTGGGGCGACGGCTGACCGGGTGGACCACGAAGGAGGATTTTTTCCGCCTGTGGGTCCGCCGGGAGGCCCGGGCCAAGCGCACCGGACGGGGGATCCTCTCCATGCTGGACCACGAGCCGCCTCTGGAAGCGGGGGAGAGCTACTGGCCCTTGGAACTGCTGCCCGGGTTCACGGCGGGCCTGGCCGGCGCGGAGGGAAACTATACAGGCCGTGTGCGGTGCCTGACCATGGAGGAGCTGCTGGAGCTGAGCCTGGGCAGGCGATAAAAAAGAAGAATAAATAAACGCGCAGTCCGGCATCTCCGCGGAGATGCCGGACTGCGCGCTTAAAGAGAGGAAAGACAGTGGATTTACATACGAAGGGCGGCGTCCAGCGCTAGGTCTGAGCGCTCGCACTCGTCCGGCTGCATAGTCAGCTGGACGCACAGTGAACTGCCCCGCATCCGTTCGGCGGCGTAGCTCAGGCCGTTGGTGCGCTCGTCCAGCAGCGGGTGGTCGATCTGGGCCGGGTCGCCCAGGAGAATGACCTTGGTCCCGTAGCCCACCCGGGTGATGATGCCCTTGACCTGCCGGGGCGTCAGATTCTGCGCCTCGTCGATCATGAGCCAGGTGTCGGTGATGGAGCGGCCACGCATGAAGTTCATGGCCTCGGCGGTGATGACGCCGGTCTCAAAGAGATAGTCGATCCGGCCGTGCAGATCCTCCTCGCTGCGGCGGACCTTTTTCCGGTCCGAGTCCATGAGGATCTCCAGATTGTCCACAATGGGGCGCAGCAGGGGAGAGATCTTCTCCTGCTCGCTGCCGGGCAGGAAGCCGATGTCCTGATCAAACTGAGCGTTGGGCCGGCACACCAAAATCTTCCGGTACTCCTTTTCCTCCTGCTCCAGCACTTTCTCCAGGCCCACGGCCAGGGTGTAAAAGGTCTTGGCTGTGCCGGCGGGCCCCTTGACGATGACCAGAGGCGCCTCCTTGGCGCTGAGCATCAGAGCCTCCTGCAGAAACTGCTGGCCTACACTCCGGGCCTTGACGCCGAAGGGCTTGGCGCTGCCGTGGGTCAAGGCGGTGATCTTGCCGCCGTGGTAGCGGCCCAGCATGGTCTTTTTCGCCTCGGTGTCAGAGCGGAGGATGAGGAATTCGTTTTCCGTCAGCTCCACGCTCTGACGGGTCCCCGCTTCGTCCGTGCGGTAGACAGCCTCGGGGAGGAGCCCCTTTTTCTTGAAGCCGGAGAGCAGCTCATTGGGCACATAGCACTCGCCCCGGCCGGTGTAGGCCCTTTTGCCGGAGGGCACCTGGTCGGTGGTGAAGTCCTCCGCCGTCACCCCCATCATCTGGGCCTTGATGCGGGCCACGATATCCCGGGTGACCAAGATGGCGGGGGTGCCCTCCTCCAAAAGCCCCTTGCAGACTTTCAAGATCCGGTTATCCCGGCTCTCCGGGTCCATTCCGTCCGGCAGCGTGACGCCCACATGGTTGACCTCCAGCCGCAGCTGTCCGCCGCCGGGCAGCGGTACGCCGTCGATCAGATTCCCCTGCAGGCGCAGCCGCTCCAAAAAACGGATGACCTGGCGGGCGTTGCTGCCCCGCTCGCCCTCGGCGCGCTTGAGCCCGTCCAGCTCTTCCAGCACCGCCAAAGGCAGAACGATGTGGTTGTCCTCAAAGGATTCCAGGGCGTAGGGGGCCTGGATCAGGACATTGGTGTCCAGCACATAGGTTTTCTGCACGATTGATTCCGCCTTTCCTGATGGTTCCCCGCCCCGGTTCTAAAACGGATGGCGGCACTGCAGGGAAAGAAGCTGCCGGTCCATCTGGGCGCAGCGCTCCAGGTGGAATTTTAGGTAGCGCTTTTTGGCTTCCCTCTGAAGGGCCTGTTCCTCTTGAAAGGCCTTCCAGCGAAGGCAGGTCTTGTGACATCCGTTTCGATAATTCGGGCAGGCAGACTGACACGGCAGCATGGGACGCTCACTCCTTTTTTACAATAGGATACCTGCAAAATGAAGGGGAGGCCCGCATTTGACAAAGAGCGAAGAGAGTGGCCCGGGCGGATATGGAGGCCGGAACATCAAAACAGGCTCCCATGGAATTCCTATGCATGGCAGCGCCTCCGTATCCGCCTGTCTGCGCCTGAGGAGCAGACCCTCCATAAGGCAGTGTAGCGAAATGAAGTGCGTGACGCTATCTTACCCGTGTAAAACCCATGTGAAAAGAAGCAGCAGACCGGGGGCGGAAAGCGTTTACAAAGGGAAAAAGGGCAGGTAAAATGAAGAAAAAGCGGGGCTTTTCGGGGAAACGACAGGCGGCAATTTGCATAGAATCACATGATAAATTTGAGGAAACTGCTGAAAAAATCCAAAGGAGCGCCGCGGCTGTAACAAAACCGGGTCTGACGGCGTTGAGGGAATGGAACGCCTCTCCCGGAAGCAGGCGGGAGGAGGTGGAAGCGTGCTGACTATGTACCTTGCCCTGGTGGAGGAGCCCTGGGAAAAGGAGTGGCTCCGGATGGTTTATGAGCGGTATTACCGCCGGATGCTGGGGCAGGCCCGCCGGTATCTGGCAGCGGAGGAGCGAGCGGAGGACGCGGTCCACAACGCCTTTCTCCACCTCATTGGGCATTTGGAGCGGCTGCGGGACCTGCCGGAGGAGCGACTGGGGGGCTACCTGTCTGTGGCGGTGCGCAACGAGTGCCTCACGCTGCTGCGGCGGCAAAAGCCCACGGTGCCCCTGGAGGACTGGGAGGCCTTCGCGGCGCAGGCGGAGAGCGGCGAAGCGGAGGATATCGTTGCCGTTATCCGCGCCATGCCGGAGACCTACCGGGCCGCCCTGGAGATGAAGTTCCTCCAGGAGCGCACGGACCGGGAGATCGCCCGGGCGCTGCAGCTCAGCGAGGGGGCCGTCCGGGTCCGCATCAGCCGGGGCCGGGCGCTGCTGCAGAAAAAGCTGCGGGAGGAGGGATATGTGCCATGACGGATCGGGAGCTGGATGCCCTGTTGCGCCGCGCCCTGCTGGACGCGGGAGCGGAGGATTGGGCCAAGGAGACGGAGCAGCCGGAGACGCAGTCCCGGCGCCAGCGGCGGAGGATGCGGGCGCTGATGGCTGATCCCCGGGGCTATGCCCGGCGGGCGTCCCGCTCCCTGGGGCGGCGGGTGCTGCGGGCGGCGGCCTGCCTGGCGCTGGTGTGCGCGGTGGCCCTGGGCGGGGTGTTGACCCTCTCGCCCGCAGTCCGGGCGGAGGTGGCCCAGTGGGTCCGGACGTGGACCGGGCGCATGGTGAGCTATCACTTCGGCGGCACGCCGGCTCAGGAGGAGCTGCCTTGGTATGAGATCGGGGACCCCTTGGAGGGGTATGTGAAGCGGGAGCGGGAATGGAACGGGGATCAAACGCATACCAGTGTCTATTACTATAACCGTGCTGGAGAGAGGATTTGGTTTAGTTACGACAGGATGCGGGAGGATTTTGCGCTTGGTATGCGCACAGAGGGAGTAGAGATGGAGATCCAGCAGGTCACAGTCAATGGCTGTCCTGGCGACTTGTATCTGATAAAGGATGGGAGCAAGTCCAATGTGGTTATTTGGATGGATCAGGATGCCGGAATCGTATTTTTGATTGACGCCTGGGCCAGTAAAGAAGAACTTTTGCACATGGCTGAGAGTGTTGATTTGGTACAAACGCCAAAATGAGGAAATAATGCAAGAATCCTGTAACAAAATCGCCTTTCAAAATGTTGGGTATGATAGAATAAAAGTGAAAAACACCGCTGCATCACCATGCTGCCGCCAAGCGGGGAAAGGAAAGGAGGAAGGGACGATGAAAGAACGGCGTTGCCTGCTGGTTTTGGTGCTGATGGTATGTGCTGCACTGCTCCTCACCTCCTGCGCTTCGGAGCAGCCGGAGACCTGGGCTCTGGAAGCGGAGACGGCCAGCGCTCTGAAAGAGGAATTTTCCGGGGAGTTTGCCTATCTGGAGGAGGCGTGGGGACAGCCTATCGATCAGATCGATCAGGCCTCCTTTTCCCAGTTCGCCGACGCGGTCAACCGGGCGATTCTGGACCCTGAGCTGACGGAGGAGGGCTACCGTTTTGGGGAGCTGATGGACGCCATCGCTCTTGCATCAAGCGGCAGCGCAGATGCGGCGGTGTATCGCTCCTACGGGCCGGTGACAGGGGAGTTTTTGGGCAGCGCCGCGGTGGGGACCACTATCGTGGAGATCCCCGAAAAGAGCTTCACCGTGGAGGAGGACTGCCTTCCTGGCATCACCCTGACGGGAGACCGGAGCTGGTCCATCTGGGCCAGTCTGGACGGGCCGGAAAAGGGCGCACTGCTGGATAACGGGATGAGAGCCACCCACTGCTATGGATGCGGCATCCTGTTTGCCACGGTCCTGCGGGAGACCACCGACTCGGGGGAGATCTACTATCTTGCCAATCCAAACGCCTCGTCCTTTGCCAGCTGCGCGGCGGTCACCGCCCGGGGAACGTTGTTTGTGGACGCGGGTGCGCCGGCGTATGGGGGAAGTAGCTACTGGACGGGAAGAAATCACTTTGAGCAGACGCTCCGGTCTGCCCCGGAGCTCTATTTGAAGGGACTGTAGAGGAAAAAGGGAAACATTCCGAGCCGCTGCCAAAGAAGTGCTCCTGCGGGTAGACTGAGAGCGAGAATGCTTTGAGTGAGGACATCCTGAAGTGGGACACCGGGACGGAGTCCGCCGTACGGTAAAAAGCAAAAAACAAGGAGGCAGCCTTTCCCGGGAAAGGCTGCCTCCTTTTAGTTCACATAATTTCATGAAAGGGCGCTGCTCAGGACTGCCCCGCCTTGGCCCGGGGACGGAGCGGACGGCCCTCGGACAAAAACAGTCCCGCCAGGGTCAGGGCCATGCCGCCGGCGGCCAGAGGGGTCACCGGCTCATGGAGGATCAGCGCCGAGGTCACCACGGTGATGACGGGGCTCATGTAGATATAGACGCTGGTCCGCACCGGGCCCAGCAGCTTCACCGCCGTGTTCCAGGTGACGAAGCACAGGGCCGAGGCACCCAGCCCCAGGAAAATCAGGTTCAGCAGATACACCGGCTGGGCCAGGGCGGAAAGCTCCCACTGAACGTCAAAGAGAAACATGGCGGGGATCATGAAGGCGATGCCGTAGCAGAACACCCGCCGGGTGGTGATGAGGGTGGAGTAGCCATAGCCGCTGATCTTCTTGGTGAGGATGGAGTAGCAGGCCCACACCAGCGCCGCCAGCAGCGCCAGCAGGTCGCCCATGGGATTGAGAGACAGGGCGGAGCCGTTGAAGCTGATGAGGGCGATGCCCGCCATGGCCAGCACAAAGCCGCCGAAGAAGCTGGGGCGCAGCTTCTCCGTGCCTTGGAACACCACATGGGACAAAATGGCGGTGAAGAAGGGGGCCACGGAGAGGATGACGCCCACGTTGGAGGCCAGGGTATAGGTCAGGGCGATATTCTCCAGCAGATAGTACAGGCACACGCCGCACAGGCCCGCGGCGGCAAAGGTCAGCTCCTGCCGGGGCGTGGTGCCTCTGAGCCGGTGGGGGCATACGATGACCAGGGCGATGAGGCCCAGGACGAAGCGGATGAACAAAATCTCCACCGGCTCAAAGGCCACCAGCAGCACCTTGGTGGAGATGAAGGTGGTGCCCCAGATCAAAATGGTCACCAGCGCGGACAGGTGTCCCGCGGCCTGCGGATTCTTCATGGTCTCTCTCCTTCGTATCTTGATAGGTTTCGACCTGCTCTTTTGCAAAGAGGGCCAGATAAAGCAGGGCGGCATGGCCTTATGGGCCACGCCGCCCTGACAGACGTTTCGTTTACTGTTCTTCCAGGAGCTTCTCGCCAGCCCGATAGATGTCGCCGGCGCCCACCGTCAAAATCAGGTCACCGGGCTGAGCTTGCTTGCGCAGCTCCTCCGTCACCTGGTCCAAGGTGGAGCAGTAGATGGAGCCGGGGATTTGTTTACATAAGTCGGCAGAACTGATGCCGATGGTGTTCTTTTCCCGGGCGGGGAAGATCTCCGCCACGATGGCCACATCCGGAATCTTCAGCTCCTCCACAAACTGGTCAAACAGCGCCTTGGTCCGGGAGTAGGTGTGGGGTTGGAAAGCGCAGAGGATGCGCTTATAGCCCATGCCCTTGGCGGTGGTCAGCAGGGCGTGGAGCTCGCCGGGGTGATGGGCATAGTCGTCATAGACCTCGGCGCCGTGGAAGCTGCCCTTGTGCTCGAAGCGGCGGCCGGCGCCGGTGAAAGAGCTCAGTCCCTTTTCCACCGCCGCGCCGGGCAGGCCCAGCACATAGGCCGAGGCCGCTGCCGCCAGGGCGTCCAATACGTTGTGCTGGCCAAAGACGTGGAGGTCCACATGGGCATAGTGCTTGCCGCGGATCACCACGTCAAAGGAGGGCGCTTCATCGGAGAAAGTCAGATGCTCCGCCGTGCAGTCTGCGCCGGGCTGGAGGCCGAAGGTGAACACGGGGTGATGGATGCCCTTGACCGAGTCCATGGCACCTTTGTCGTCGGCATTGACCACCACATAACCCTTCTCCGGCACCAGCTCGGCAAACTCGTGGAAAGAGTGCTCCACGTCGTTCAGGTCCTTGAAAAAGTCCAGGTGGTCAGCCTCCACGTTGAGGATCACGGCCACAGTGGGGAAGAAGCTGAGGAAGGAGTTGCAGTATTCACAGGACTCCATGATGATGGTGTCGCCATGGCCCACCCGGTAGCCGGAGTGGAGCAGAGGCAGTGTGCCGCCGATCATCACTGTGGGATCCTCCTGGGCAGCCAGGAAAATGTGGGTGCACATGGAGGTGGTGGTGGTCTTTCCGTGGGTGCCGGCAATGCAAAGGGCATTGCGGTAGCCCTGCATGATGGCGCCCCAGGCCTCAGCCCGCTCAAAGACCGGGATGCCCCGGGCGATGGCGCCGGCGATCTCCGGGTTTTCATCGTGGACGGCGGCGGTACGGATCACCAGGTCGCAGCCCCCCAGATTGTCCGCGCTGTGCCCGATGGCGACATGAATGCCCATGGAGCGCAGGTGAGCAACCGTTTCACTTTCCTTCATGTCCGAGCCCTGGACCTGCAGGCCCATGCCCTTGAGCACCTCTGCCAGGGGACACATGGAGACGCCGCCGATGCCCACTAGATGGGCGCGTTTTCCAGGGACCAGATAGGGGCGAATATTGTCAGAGTGATTGAACATAGGTCAAGTTCCTTCCTCAGCGGCGCAGGGCGCCGGTGATTGCAAATTTGCCGGTTTCATAGTATAATGACCCCGCAAAGCACTGGAGGCTGCGGGCGAGTATCGGTTCGTAATTGGCTTCAAAACATTATAATACGCCGCCGGGCCGAGTGCAACTACCTAATTCTATCCGTATGACACAAAAAACAACCAAGGCAGGTGAAAAGATTGGTGCCCATCCCCTCTTATGTGGCCCGTGTGCTGACGGAGCTGGAAGCCAGGGGCTTTCAGGCCTTCTGCGTGGGAGGCTGCGTCCGGGACTGCCTGCTGGGCAGAGTGCCGGAGGACTGGGACGTGACCACCTCCGCCCTGCCGGAGCAGACCATGGCCCTGTTTGGCCAGCAGGCGGTGCCCACAGGGCTGCGCCACGGCACAGTCACCGTGGTATCCGGCGGCAAGGGCGTGGAGGTCACCACTTTCCGGGTGGACGGCACCTATGGGGACAACCGCCATCCCGATTCCGTCACCTTCACCCGTTCCCTGCCTGAGGATCTGGCCCGGCGGGATTTCACCGTCAACGCCATGGCCATGGACCTGCGGGGCTGTATCCAGGACCCCTGGGGCGGCCAGGCCGATCTGGAGCGCAGGTGCCTTCGGTGCGTGGGGGAGCCGGAGCGGCGATTCCGGGAGGATGCCCTGCGGGTAATGCGGGGCCTGCGGTTTTCCGCCGTGCTGGGCTTTGACCTGGAGGAGGAGACGGCGGCGGCCCTGATGCGCTGCCGGGAATTGCTGCGGCACATTGCGGCGGAGCGGCTCCGGGAGGAACTGGTGAAGCTGCTGTGCGGGCCCCAGGCGGCCCAGGTGCTGCGCCGGTGGCCCCAGGTGGTGGAGGTGATCCTGCCGGAAATCGGGCCTTTGGTGGGCTTTGACCAGCACAACCGTCATCACTGCTACGACGTGTGGGAGCACACCCTTCACGTGCTGGACGCGGTGGAGCCGGTGCCGGTGCTGCGGTGCGCGGCGCTGTTCCACGACATGGGAAAGCCGGAGTGCTTTGCCCTGGATGAGGCGGGGGGCGGCCACTTCATGGGCCACCCGGTGGTGTCCCGCCGCATTGCCGAGGCTATCATGACCCGGCTGCGCTTTGACAACGCCACCCGGGACCAGATCGCACTGCTGGTGGAGTGGCATGACCACCGCATCCAGACCCAGCGGGGGTTGCGCCGGGCCCTGAGTCAGCTGGGAGCAGAGAATCTGCATCTGCTGCTGGCGCTGCAGCGGGCGGACAATCTGGGCCAGGCGCCGGCCTACCAGCCCCGCCGCCAGGCAGAGCTGAAGGAGCTGGAGAAGATGCTGGAGCAGCTGTTGGCGGAGGACGCCTGCTTTTCCCTCAGGCAGCTGGCGGTGAATGGCCGGGACCTGCTGGCTCTGGGCTACCAGGGCACAGAGGTGGGACGGATGCTGCGGTGGCTGCTGGAGCAGGTAGTGGACGGCGATTTGGACAACGACCGGGCGGCCTTACTGGACGCGGCCCGGAGAAACAGTGGAAAGTGAGCCAATATGGAAGAGACAGAAAAGAAAGAGAAAAAGAAGCCCTTCCGCCTGAAGCGGAAGCTGATGGGAGTGCTGGCCCTTGTGGTGCTGCTGGCGGTGGCCTTCGGTGCCGGAGCGGTGCTCAGCCGCCGCAGCGCAGAGCCGGTCATCACCTCCGATCTGATCGGACAGCAGCTGGAGGCTGTGTCGGAGCTGGCCACGGTGGAGTATCACTACACCAACATGGGCAAGTTTGAAAACCAGGTGGATTTTTACGGCTGGAAGGTGCCCCTGACCAAGAAGAGCTTTATCATCTCCTATGACGGCACCATCAAGGCCGGCGTAGACCTGGAAGAGGTACAGGTGGAGGTGTCCGGCAAGACCATCACCGTGACGCTGCCGGAGGCCCAGGTGCTGTCCCACGAGATCGACGAGGACAGCATTCAGGTCTTCGACGAGACCAAAAACGTTTTCAATCCCCTGCAGATCAGTGACTATACCGGCTTTACCGCCGACCAGAAGAAGGAAGTGGAGCAAAAGGCTCTGGACAAGGGACTTTTGCAGGAGGCCAGGGAAAAGGCCAGTGACGCGGTGGAACAGCTCTTGGAGTTGCTGCCGGGGATGGAGGAATACACGCTGCAAGTGGAGTGAGCCTGCGGCGCAGGAAAATCAGAAAGGAAGCCTTTCATTTGGAACCCATTTTTTATGCCTACACTTGGGATATCCTGGAGCACCCCAAGTTTCGGGCGCTGCGGACCCTGCCCCACCATGGAGCGGACAACTCGGTGTATGACCACTCAGTGGCCACAGCGGAGCTGGCCTTTCGCATGGCCCGGGGGCTGGGATTTTCCGGGGAGGATGTGCGCCGGGTAACCCGGGCGGCACTGCTCCACGACTTTTTCGGTTATAACTGGCATGGCCGGGCCTATCGGCGCTATGTCCGCCGCTTTCACGGGCTGCGGCGCATCAGCCGGATGCACGCCTTCATCCACGGGCCCATTGCCGCCCAGCGTGCGGCCTTCTGGTTCGACCTGGATCAGGGCCAGCAGGAGGCCATTGCTCTGCACATGTTCCCTCTGTGTTTTCCCTTCCCCCGGCACAAGGAGGCCTGGGTGGTGACGGCGGCGGACAAGGCGGTGGCCACCCGGGAGGTGCTGGCGCTGGCGGAGCGGCGCTGCGGCTGGTGGCTGCGGCGTCTAGCGGAGGCGGTGTAAAGCCCTCTGGTATGAGAAAAAGAACAACCCCGGTCTACGGTAAAAACCGTGGACCGGGGTTCTTTTTTGGAAAAAGCACTTACGTGATCTCCAGCAGCTGGGGCAGGGAAGTGATCTCATAGTCGATGCGCAGGCCCTTCGGCTGGGGCGCGCCGGTGCGGTTGAACCAGCAGCAGGGGAGGCCTGCGTTGTTGGCGCCCTGGATGTCGGAGCTCAGAGAGTCTCCCACCACCAGGCACTCCTCCGGCCTGACGCCGGGCAGATGAGAGAGGACGTAGTCAAAGTAGGCCCGGGAGGGCTTGGCGGCTCCGGCCTCCTCGGAGATGAAGGCGCCCTGGATGTAGGGGGTGATAGCGCTTTGGGACAATCGGGCCCGCTGGACGGAGGCCACCGCGTTGGTGATGATGTAGAGTCGGTGGTCCTGAGCCAGGGTCCGGCACACCTCCAGGGCGTGGGGCAGCAGCACGGCGCTGCGGCCCAGGGCCTCCAGATAGACCCGGTTGCACTCCGCCGGATCACCGGGCAGGCCCAGGCGGCTTAAGTACCGGCGGAACCGCTCCACCACCAGAAATTCCTTGGTGACCTGGCCACGGTCCAGCTGGGCCCAGAGGGACTGGCTGATGGAGTCGTAAAGGGCCTGATGCTCCTCCGACCAAGGCAGGGAGCAGGTGCGGCAGAGGGTGGAAAAGGCGGCGGCGCTGGCCTGGGCAAAGTCAAAGAGGGTGTCGTCGGCGTCCAGCAGCAAAACGGGATAGCCCATAGGCATCTCCTTTCTTTTGAAAAAGCGGATGGAGCCTCCGGCCCTTTGCCGGAGGAGAACACATCTTCCCTGGATTACATAGCATGAAAGCGGAGGGGGAGATGGCATGAAGAAAACCTTTGCCGTTCTCGGCGGAGACCGGCGGCAGATCGAACTGGCACGTTTGCTGGCCCGGGATGGGCAGCAGGTCTTTACCTGCGCCCTGGGCCTCCCTACAGATCGGCCCCTGGAAACAGCGAGGGAGGCGGATGTGGCGGTACTGCCCATGCCGCTTTCCAAAGAACCGGGGCTTCTAAACGGCACCCAAGTGGAGCTGGAGCAGCTCTGGGAGCTGCTGCGGCCAGAGCAGCTGCTCTGCGCCGGGCAGGTGGAAGAAGGGGTCCTTGCCGCCGCCCAAGGCCGGGGCCTGACTCTGGTGGATTACCTGAAGCGGGAGGAGCTGGCGGTGGCCAATGCGGTGCCCACCGCCTTACCGGTAGGACACAAAAATGCGGCCTCAGGGCTGCCCGCCCAGCAGGCGGGAGATATTGGCGGCGGTGAGCTTGACCTCTCGGGTCATGGACATGAGCTCGTCCTCCATACGGAAGGTGGGGCCGGCAATGCTGACGGCGGCCTGGATGGTGTGGCCCATGCCGAAGATGGGCGCTCCCACGCAGATGAGCCCCGGCTCGATCTCACCGTCGTCGATGGCGTAGCCGGTCTGCCGGGCCCGGGCCAGCTCACGGCGCAGCTGCTCCGGAGAGGAGATGGTCCGCTCCGTCAGCTGCTCCATCTCCGGCAGGGCCTTGCAGTACTCCTCCACGAATTCTTCGCTGTGGTAGGCCAGCATGATCTTGCCGCCGCTGGTGGCGTGGGCTGGGGCCCGTGTGCCCACCTTGGTGTTGCACACCACGGAGCGGAAGGTCTCCACCTTGTCCAGGTAAAAGATCTCCTTGTCCAGCATGACGCTGAGGTTGATGGTCTCCTTGACGGTGGCGGAGAGCTTTTCCAGCTCCGGTCGGGCCACGCTGCGCAGGTCCGAGTGGCTCAGCACTGTACTGGACAAAAGCAGCAGCCTGGGGCCCACCTGGTAGCTCTTACGCACCGGGTCCTGGATGAGATACCCACGCTCGGTCAGCGTGGCGATCTGGCGGTAAACGGTGGTGGTGGGCATGTGGAGCTCCTCCACCAGACGTTTAAGCGTCCATTCTGTGGTGTTGTCCATGAAACATTCCAAGATCTCCAGCGCTCGAACAATGCTGGACACCTGTTCCTTTGCCATATGTGATACCTCTTTTCTGGGGTGATTTCTTCTAGGGGCACTTGACAAAACGGTGTCTTCAATATATCATGAACGAGGAAAAAAGGGAATATCCAATCGGCAATTACTCCGTGCCCGCCAGGCGGCCGTTTTTTTGAAGCCAAATTCGAAAAACGATTCCGCATAGCGGAAAAATGGCGGAGAGAAAGTGACCGGGAGACGGCGAAATGAGAAGGGGCCGCCTCCCAAAGAAAAATGGTTGAATCGAAATGGGAGATGATGACTATGCCGAAAAAAATCGAAGTCATGGACGGCAACCAGGCGGCGGCTTACGCCTCCTATGCCTTTACGGAGGTAGCGGGGATCTTCCCCATCACGCCCTCCTCGCCCATGGCGGAGTATGTGGATGACTGGTCGGCCAAGGGGAAGAAGAACCTCTTCGGCCAGACGGTGGATGTGGTGGAGATGCAGTCCGAGGGCGGCGCCGCAGGTACGGTCCACGGCTCTTTGGAGGCCGGTGCTCTGACCACCACCTATACGGCCTCTCAGGGCCTGCTGCTGATGATCCCCAATATGTATAAGATCGCCGGCGAGCTGCTGCCCGGCGTGTTCCACGTCAGCGCCCGAACCGTGTCCTCCCACGCATTGTCCATCTTCGGCGACCACTCCGACGTGATGGCCTGCCGTCAGACCGGCTTTGCCTTGCTGGCCTCCGCCGGTCCCCAGGAGGTCATGGACCTGGCGGCGGTGGCCCACCTGTCCGCCATCAAGGGCCGGGTGCCCTTCCTGCACTTCTTCGACGGCTTCCGCACCTCCCACGAGATCCAGAAGATCGAGGCGCTGGACTATGACGACCTGCGTCCCCTGGTGGATATGGAGGCCCTGAACCGCTTCCGCCGCAACGCCCTCAACCCCGACCACCCGGTGGTCCGTGGCACCACCGTCAACCCCGACATCTTCTTCCAGGCCCGGGAGGCCCAAAACGAGTACTACACCCGTCTGCCGGAGATCGTCGAGGAGTACATGGACAAGATCAGCCAGCTCACCGGACGGAACTACCGCCTCTTTGAGTACTACGGCGCCCCCGACGCCACCGATCTGGTGGTGGCCATGGGCTCCGTGGCGGACACCATCAAGGAGACGGTGGACGTGCTGACGGCCCAGGGCCGGAAGGTGGGCATGGTAAACGTACACTTGTACCGCCCCTTCTCCATGCGCCACTTCCTGGACGCTGTGCCCGAAACCGTCCGGCGCATCGCCGTGCTGGACCGGACCAAGGAGCCGGGCAGCCTGGGCGAGCCCCTCTATGAGGATGTGGTGAACCTCTATTACAAGGCGGGCCGTCCCATGGAGATCGTCGGCGGCCGCTACGGCCTGGCCTCCAAGGACACCACCCCCGCCCAGATCCTGGCAGTGTACGAGAACCTGGCCGCGCCGGAGCCCAAGAACAACTTCACCATCGGCATCGAGGACGACGTGACCTTCCTGTCATTGCCCAAGCTGCCGGAGCTGGACACCGCCTCCGATTGCACCTGCTGCAAGCTGTGGGGCCTGGGCTCCGACGGCACGGTGGGCGCCAACAAGAACACCATCAAGATCATCGGCAAGCACACCGATCTCTATACCCAGGCCTATTTCGTCTACGACTCCAAGAAGTCCGGCGGCCTGACCCAGTCCCACCTGCGCTTCGGCAAGAACCCCATCCGCTCGGCCTATCTGGTCAACAAGGCCGACTTCGTGGCCTGCCACAACCAGGCCTATGTCCGCACCTATGACATGGTCAAGGACCTCAAGCCCGGCGGGATCTTCCTGCTCAACTGCCAGTGGAGCCCGGAGGAGCTGGACCAGCAGCTGCCCGCTAAAATGCGCCGGGCCCTGGCGGAGAAGGATGCCAAGCTCTATCTCATCGACGCGGTGGACATCGCCGGCGGCCTGGGCCTGGGCGGCAGAGTCAACGCGGTGCTCCAGTCGGCTTTCTTCAAGCTCACCGACATCATCCCCTTCGACCAGGCTGTGACCTATATGAAGGACGCCATCCAGACCACCTATGGCCGCAAGGGTCAGGACGTGGTGGAGAAGAACTGCGCCGCCATCGACGCCGGCGCTGCCGGACTCCGGGCGGTGGAGATCCCCGAGGCCTGGAAGACGGCCCAGGAGACGGAGGAGCCTGCGAAGGCCTCTGTGCCCGACTTCATCCGCAACGTGGTGGAGCCCATCAACCGTCAGGAGGGCGACTCCCTGCCGGTGTCCATGTACCGTGACATTCCCGACGGCACCTGGCCCGTGGGTACCAGCGCCTATGAAAAGCGGGGCGTAGCCGTCCGGGTGCCCCAGTGGAACGCGGACAAGTGCATCCAGTGCAACCAGTGCTCCTTCGTCTGCCCCCACGCCGCCATCCGCCCTGTGCTGCTGGATGAGAAAGAGAAGGCAGCCGCGCCGGCGGGCTTCGGCACGGTGAGCGCCAAGGGCAAGGGCCTGGAGAAGTATGCCTACCGGATGCAGGTCTCTCCCTATGACTGCACCGGCTGCGGCAGCTGCGCCATCATCTGCCCGGTGGGCGGCGCGGCTCTGACCATGGAGCCTCTGGCCACCCAGCTGGGCGAGCACGAGAACTGGACCTACGCCACGGAGCAGGTGGCGGTGAAGAAGGACGCCGTGGACCCCTCCACCGTCAAGGGCAGCCAGTTTGCCCAGCCTCTGTTCCAGTTCTCCGGCGCCTGCGCCGGCTGCGGCGAGACCCCCTACATCAAGCTGGCCACCCAGCTCTTCGGCGACCGGATGTACATCGCCAACGCCTCCGGCTGCTCCACCGCTTACAGCGGTTCCACCCCCTCCACTCCCTACACCGTGAACAAGGAAGGCCACGGTCCCACCTGGGCCATGTCCCTCTTTGAGGACTGCGCCGAGTACGGCTACGGCATGCTCCTGGGCGCGGAGAAGGTCCGCTCCCGTTTGGCCGACTACGCCAAGCGCCTGGAGGGCACGTCGGTGGACAGTGAAGCCAAGGCCTACCTGGAGAAGAAGGAGAGTGAGGAGTCTGAGGCGGTGTCCCAGGCCTTCCTGAAGGCCGTGGAGGACTTTGCCCCGGCCAATGAGGAGCAGGCTCAGATGAAGCAGTTCATCCAGGAGAACAGCGACTTCCTGCGCCGCCGGTCCTACTGGGCCTTCGGCGGTGACGGCTGGGCCTACGACATCGGCTACGGCGGACTGGACCACGTGCTGGCCTCCGGCAAGAACATCAATATGCTGGTGCTGGACACCGAGGTGTACTCCAACACCGGCGGCCAGTCCTCCAAGGCCACCTGCGCGGCGGCTGTGGCCAAGTTCGCCTCCTCCGGCAAGAAGACCAAGAAGAAGGACCTGGGCATGATGGCCATGAGCTATGGCTATGTGTACGTGGCCCAGGTGGCCATGGGCTACGACAAGGCTCAGGTGCTCAAGGCCATGCGGGAGGCGGAGGCCTATGACGGCCCCTCCCTCATCATCGCCTACTGCCCCTGCATCGAGCACGGTCCCAAGTGCGGCATGGGCGAGAGCCAGCTGGAGATGAAGCGCGCGGTGGAGTGCGGCTACTGGCACCTGTACCGCTACAACCCGGAGCTGAAGAAGCAGGGCAAGAACCCCTTCATCTTGGACTCCAAGGAGCCCACTGGCGATCTGCGGGCCTTCATGCGGGGCGAGGTGCGCTACGCCTCCCTGGAGACCTCCTTCCCCCAGCAGGCGGCGGAGCTCTTCGACAAGGCCGTGGCCGACGCCAAGGAGCGGCTGGAAAACTACAAGCGGTTGGCCCGGGGCTGAGTTCCCGGTGCGATGGCGGAGGGATCGGTCCCGCCTTTTGAGGCGGGGCCGGCCTCCGGCGGATAGATTTTAAGGAGATGAGACGATGTCTTTTGTTTCTGAGAAAAGTAAGAAGACGCCCCGGTCTGTGATCCGTGAAATGTTCGCCATGCAGACCGGCCTGACGGATGTGGTCAGCTTCGCCCTGGGCGAGCCGGACTTCACCTCTCCCAAGCATATCATCGACGCCACGGTGGCCTCCTTCCAGCGGGGCGAGACCCACTATACCCCCAACGCCGGCATTCCCGCCCTGCGGGAGGCGGTGGCCCGGTCCTACCAGGAGCGGGGCCTGGACTACAAGCCTGAGGAGATCCTCATCGGCTCTGGCGCTATCAGCGTGCTGTGCTTGGCCTGCACCGCCATTCTGGACATCGGAGACGAGGTGCTGCTGCCCGATCCCGGCTGGGCCAACTACAACGGCCTCATCACCCAGGTGGGCGCGGTGCCCGTGCCTGTCCGGGTCAAGGAGGCCAACGGCTTCATGTACGACGTGGAGGACCTCCGGGCCGCCATCACCCCCAAGACCAAGATGATCCTTATCAACTCTCCCTCCAACCCCACCGGCGGCGTGGCCAGCGCGGAGAACCTGCGCCAGATCGCCGACCTGGTGAAGGAGAAGGACCTCTACGTCCTCACCGATGAGATCTACCACGAGCTGCTCTGGTCCGATGAGCCCTATACCAGCATCGCCAGCTTCCCCGGCATGAAGGAGCGGACCCTCATCGTGGACGGCTTTTCCAAGAAGTACGCCATGACCGGCTTCCGCCTGGGTTACGGCGCAGGCCCCGAGGAGGTCATCGCCACTATGACGAAGCTCCTGGAGAACGTGCTCTCCTCCGTCAACGAGGGCATCCAGTGGGGCGGCGTTGCCGCCCTCACCGGCGATCAGTCCCCGGTGGAGGAGATGAAGGAGCAGTATCGCCGCCGCCGGCAGATCATCGTAGAGGGCCTCAACGCCATCGACCGCATCAGCTGCCTGGCTCCCATGGGCGCCTTCTACGCCTTCCCCAACATCTCCCAGACCGGCCTGAGCTCCCGGGACTTTGCCATCCGCCTGCTGAAGGAAAAGCACACCGTAGTGGTGCCCGGCACGGGCTTTGGTGAGGGCGGCGAGGGCTTTGTCCGCATCTCCTATGCCACCAGCGAGGAGAACATCCGGGAGGGCCTCAAGCGCATCGCGGAATTTGTGGCCAGCCTGCCCTAAGGCCTGGTCCCAAGGGAAAACAACTATCGTCCCTGCGGCGGGACGCAGAAAAGGAGAAGAGCAATGGCACTGATGACAGCCAAGGAATATATCGAGAGTCTGCGCAAGCTCAAGACCCGGGTCTATATGTTCGGGGAGAAGATCGACAACTGGGTGGACCACCCCATGATCCGCCCCTCCATCAACTGCGTGGCCATGACCTATGCCCTGGCCCAGAATCCCCAGTATGAGGACCTGATGACCGCCACGTCCAATCTGACGGGCCGGAAGATCAACCGCTTCACCCACCTGCACCAGTCCAC
>CDTY01011102.1_pt1 | contig 21704 bp, 24 predicted proteins | sample 557731 | NCBI WGS metagenome assembly CDTY01 (sample SAMEA3182101, study PRJEB8094) | gut metagenome | biome: human; feature: gut; material: Stool; isolation source: human stool | place: Canada | collected 2013-02-12
ATGCGAGTGTGCTGGAACTGGTAGACAGGCACGTTTGAGGGGCGTGTGACAACCGTCGTACGGGTTCAAGTCCCGTCACTCGCACCACCTGTTTTTTCAGGAGATTGCAGTCGGTACGCGCGAGTGGTGGAATTGGCAGACTCGCTAGATTCAGGTTCTAGTGTGCATTACGCACGTGCGGGTTCAAGTCCCGCCTCGCGCACCAAAAAGAAAGACACGACGTATGTCGTGTCTTTCTTTTTGATTTTGTTGTCTGGAGGAAGGTTCTACCGTGTGATGATTGCTATTACTCAGGCGAAGTGAATTCGCCCCGTGCCAAGGTTTTGGGCCGCTAGCTCAAAATGCTTGTACGACGCAAAAACGCCGTTTCGCCTCGTGGGGTCCCGTTTTCCTGTGGCATCCATACGGTTGCAGTGTTCCCAAAAAGAAAAGCGCCCGTATGGATGCCTTTTTATTTTGCTCGCCGCGGATTATCTCCGTCTGTCGGAGAATCGGAGAAAGGGAAGGGAACATTTTCCCGATTTGACTTGCTGCGCTGAATGCGGTTTTATTTGCTCTTACACCCGGCGCGGAAAGATCCCCGCCTACATAACTGCCTATCAAAAAAGGAAGATACGCGCAAAGCGGATCCTTTCACGTGTCTCATTAGGTGCAGCAAGTGTTCGAGCTTCATGATAGAGAAGCGGGTCTGAAGAAAAGTTTATGGATCCGCTTGGCAGTTGGGGCAGGGAAGTGTCGGCGCATAGAAAGAGGGAACGTTTTTCCAGGCAGAAAAAAACAGCCCCACCGAAGTGGGACTGTTCGGGAAAACATGGTCGACGCATCTTGCGGTGCAACCCATGCTGTTTTACCGGGCGATCAGATCGCTCTGGTAACCTTACCGGAACGCAGACACCGGGTACAAACATACACATGGCGGGGCGTACCGTTGACGATCGCCTTCACACGCTTGACATTGGGCTTCCACGCGCGATTGGAACGTCTGTGGGAGTGGGAGACCTTAATACCGAAGGTAACACCCTTATCGCAAAACTCGCACTTAGCCATCCGTTGCACCTCCTTGCTGTTACCAACTCTCCTGTTTGAACAGGCACGAATGATATAATAGCAGATGTAAGGGGAAAATGCAAGACTTTCTTTGAAAAAATTTTGCTGTTTTGGGAAAAATATGACATTTTCGCTCCGCCGCCAGCTGGAAAGAGAAGGCAAGGGGAGAAAAATCGCTTTTTCAGGAGAGAATTTTCCCATGTTGCGAATTTGGGGGAAGTATACTATAATACAATCGTATGTTTCCGCCAGAGACTGTCCGGCAGAAACTGACAGACAGAGCACTGCGAAGCGTCCTAAAAACTGGCGCCGCGGAGGAAAGAACGGCTGTTTGAACAGTCGGAACAAGAGAAAGGAATGTCTGGATATGAGCGACAACGGCGTACGGATAGCCGATGTGGTCCGGGTCTTCAAGCTGGAAGTCCTCAATGAGGGGGCGGATTTCCATGAAGTGGAGCTGACCATTACAGATGTCAACCGTCCGGGGCTGCAGTTCACCGGCTTTTTTGATTATTTTGACCCCAGGCGCCTTCAAGTGGTGGGCAAGGCGGAGGTGACCTACCTCAGCAGCATGGATAGTGCCGCCCGGCGCAGATGCTATGACAATGTCTTTCAGTACGACATTCCGGCACTGGTCATTGCAAGAGATCTGGAGTGTGACCAGGAGTGTCTGGAGAGCGCCAGAAAGTATAAACGGACGCTGCTGCGCACTCCGGAGACTACGGTGGAGTTTACCAGCCGCATGATCGAATATCTGAACCATCAGCTGGCGCCTACGGTGACCCGCCACGGTGTGCTGATGGATGTGTATGGTGAGGGCGTTTTGATCACCGGCGACTCCGGCATCGGAAAGAGCGAGACGGCCATTGAGTTGATTATGCGCGGTCACCGGTTGGTGGCGGACGATGCGGTGGAGATCCGGCAGATTTCCAATTACCTTATGGGCACCGCTCCGGAGCTTATCCGCCACTATATCGAGCTGCGGGGCATCGGCGTCATCGATGTGCGCCAGCTCTTCGGCATGAGCGCCATCAAGACGGAGGCGCAGATCGACCTGGTGGTCCAGATGGAGCAGTGGGATGAGGGAAAGTTCTACGACCGCCTGGGCGTGGAGAACCACTATGTGACCATTATGGATGTCAAGCTTCCCTGCGTCACCATTCCTGTCCGCCCGGGCCGGAATCTGGCCAGCATCGTGGAGGTGGCCGCCATGAACAACCGCCACCGGCGCTATGGCTTCAACGCGGCGGAGGAACTGGTCATGCGCATCGACAAGCATGTGGATGAGGGAGGAAAATAGAATCATGTATGTAGGCATTGATATCGGTGGAACCAACCTCAAGGCCGGGCTGGTGGATGAGGAAGGCCACCTCCTGTCCGTAGTTCGGGAACCTCAGGGCAAATTTGAGAGCCAGGAGGTGTTTGTCCGCCGTCTGGCCGATCTGGCGTTGTCTGCCATCCGGGAAGGCGGTGTTGCCCCCAGCGCAGTCAAAGGCGTGGGCATGGGCATTCCCGGCGCCGTAGAGGGCGGAAAGATCCTGTATGTGTGCAACCTGCCGGTGGGGCAGATGGATCTGGGCAAGGCCTTTGCCCAGTATCTGGATGTGCCGGTGCATCTTGGAAACGATGCCGACTGTGCCGCTTTGGGCGAGTATTGGCAGGGTGTGGGCCGGGGCTGCCGCAGCCTGGTGGTTATCACCCTGGGTACCGGCATCGGCGGCGGACTGGTCTTGGACGGCCGTCTGTACCGGGGCATGGGCTTTGCCGGAGAGGTGGGCCACATGATGCTGGAAAAGGACGGCGTTCCCTGCGGCTGCGGCCGTCGGGGCTGCTGGGAGGCCTATGCCTCTGCCACTGGCCTCAAGCGCATGACCCAGGAGGCCATGGAGAAAAACCCCGACAGTCTCATGTGGTCTCTGGCAGGCGAAAAGGAAAATGTCAGCGGCCGCACGGCCTTCCAGGCTGCCCAGCAGGGCGACAAGGTGGCCCAAGAGGTCTGTCAGACGTACATCTTCTATTTGGCAGAGGGGATCGTCAACCTGGTGAATCTGCTGCACCCGGATATGCTGGCCATCGGCGGCGGCGTCAGCAATGAGCGGGATGAGGCCCTTCTGATCCCCGTGCGGGAGATCGTGGACCGTGAATGCTATGCGCGGCACGGAGGAAGACTGACAAAGATCGTAAAGGCGCAGCTGGGCAATGACGCCGGCATCATCGGCGCAGCGGCCTTGTGCCTGCAGTAAACAACCGGGGGCCGTCTGCGGTCCCGTCCCCAGGAGGTAACTATGCTCTGGTACGAGAGTTTGGATGAAAAGATTCGGGACTATCTGCCCGATTTGAAGGTGGTCTGTGACGAGCCTATGAGCCGCCACACCTCCTTCCGGGTGGGGGGACCGGCAAAGCGCATGGCCTTCCCCAGCAGCGGCAAGCAGCTGGTTTTGCTGATGAGCTTTGCTGAGGAGTGCGGCGCCAGACCTCTGGTCATCGGCAACGGCACCAATCTGCTGGCGCCGGACGAGGGACTGGACCGGCTGGTCATCGACGTCACGGAGGGGATGACCCGTCTGGAGGCCGGGGAGGAGCCGAATACCATTTTGGCTGAGTGCGGCGTCCCCCTGGCTCGGCTGGCGGATTTTGCCTGCCGGCTGGGACTGACGGGTCTGGAGTTTGCCCATGGCATCCCTGGCTCTCTGGGCGGTGCGGTGTGCATGAACGCCGGCGCCTATGGCGGAGAGATGAAGCAGGTGGTCAAATCTGCCACGATCCTGTTTCCCCAGGAGGGAATCCGGACCCTCCAGGGCGACGAGCTGGACTTTAGCTATCGGCACAGTGTGCTCAGTGACCGGCCGGAGGGCGTGGTGCTGCACGCTGTGGTGCAGCTGACCCCCGGTGACGGGGAGGTCATCCGGGAGAAGATGCGGGAGCTGATGGGCCGCAGAAAGGCCAGCCAGCCTCTGGAGTGGCCCAGCGCCGGCAGCACCTTCAAGCGGCCCCAGGGCTATTTTGCCGGGCCGCTGATCGAGGGGTGCGGCCTGAAGGGGTATACCGTGGGCGGCGCCCAGGTGTCGGAAAAGCACGCTGGATTCGTCATCAACCGGGGCGGCGCCACCTGTGCAGATGTCATGGCGGTGATCCGCCATGTTCAGGAGACAGTGGAGCAGACTCACGGCGTCCGTCTGGAGCCGGAGGTCCGCATCCTCCGGTAAAAAAGAAATGCGGTTTGGGAAGGGGAGAGACCAATGGAGATCCTGCTGATTTCCGGCATGTCCGGCAGCGGAAAGAGCAAAGCGGCCTCCTTTTTGGAGGACATGGGCTTTTATATTGTGGACAATATGCCCGCGGCCATGATCCTGAAATTTGCCGAATTCTGCATCGGCAGTCAGGGACGGTACAGCCGGGTGGCGCTTGTGTACGACGTGCGTACCAGCGAGAATTTTACTGAGCTTTTTGACGTATTGGACCAGCTGCGGAAGATGGACTGCACCTGCCGGATGCTGTTTTTGGAGGCATCCCCGGAAACCATTGTCCGCCGCTATAAGGAGACCCGCCGCCTCCATCCGCTCTCTGACGAGGGCATCATTCCCCTGGAGGAGGCGGTGAGCCGGGAGCAGGAGCTGCTCCGCCCCGTCCGGGAACGGGCGGACTACATCATCGACACCAGCACTCTGTCCACTGCTAAACTGCGGGGGGAGCTGCTGCACTTGTTCGATGCCCAGGGGAGAAAGGGCGGATTGAGCGTCAGCGTTACATCCTTTGGCTTCAAGCACGGACTGCCTATGGAGGCGGATCTGGTGTTTGACGTGCGCTTCATGCCCAACCCCTACTATATCCGGGAACTGCGGGACAAGACGGGATTGGACCAAGAGGTCTATGACTATGTCTTCTCCTTTCAGCAGACCCGGGACTTTATGACAAAGCTGGAGGATCTGCTGGCGTTTACCCTGCCTCTTTACAGTGAAGAGGGCAAGACCATGCTTGTCATTGCCGTAGGGTGCACCGGCGGTCACCATCGCTCTGTGGCGGTGGCCCGGGCCTTGACGGAGTACATCTCCCGCTTGGGCTATCAGGCCACGGAAAACCACCGGGATATGACTCGGTCCTGACGGGACTGTCCCGGCAGATCTGCAACGACGGAGCCGAAAGCTCCCGCACTTATGCGGCAGCTTCGGACAGGGAGGGAGTTTCTCTCTCTTCAATCGAAAAGAGGAGCTTATGGCAAATCGAACCACTGACTATCGCATTCCCCGGGAGCACGGCCCACGGGTGGCCGTCATCGGCGGCGGCCATGGGTTGTCTACCATGCTGCGGGGATTGAAGCAATATACGGAAAATCTCACCGCCATCGTCACAGTGGCCGACGACGGCGGCGGTTCCGGCGTGCTGCGCCAGGACCTGGGCATGCCTCCCCCGGGAGATATCCGCAACTGTATGGAGGCCTTGGCCAACACGGAGCCGCTGATGACAGAGCTGCTCCACTACCGTTTCAAGGAGGGCTCTCTGGCGGGCCAGAGCTTTGGAAACCTTTTTCTGGCGGCCATGAACGGCATCTCTGACTCCTTTGACCAGGCGGTCAGCCGAATGAGTGAGGTCCTGGCTATCACGGGCCGGGTCCTGCCGGTGACCACAGCGGACGTGCAGCTGGAGGCGGAGTTTGAAAACGGCGCCTCTGTGGTGGGCGAGTCCAAGATCTTCTGGTGCAAGAAGAAGGAGGACTGCCGCATCCGCCGGGTGCGTCTTATCCCGGAGCATCCCCGGGCGCTGCCGGAGGCCCTGGCCGCCCTGCGGGAGGCGGACATGATCGTCCTGGGGCCGGGCAGCCTCTACACCAGCATCATTCCCAATCTTCTGGTGGACGGCATCGTGGAGGCCATCCAGGCCTCTGACGCTCTGAAGGTCTATGTATGCAACGTCATGACCCAGGAGGGAGAGACCGAAGGGTACAGCGTGGGCGACCACATCGCAGCCCTGTTCCAGCACGGAGCACCGGGCCTTTTCGACCTGTGCCTGACCAATTCCTCTCCCATCCCCAAAGGGGTGGCTGCTCGGTATGCAGAGGAGGGAGCAGAGCCACTGATCTGCCCGCCTGAGTGTACCCATATCCAGGGAGTGGAAATTCTCCGCCGGCCAGTGGCCACGGTGGAGAGCGGCGGCTATGTCCGCCATCATCCCGGCCATCTGGCCCGGGAGCTGATTTTGCTTCACGCCGAGCGCAGCGTCCGCATTGCGGGCGACCGCTTCGGAGGCTTTTCCAGTGATACCTACCAGGTGGAGATCAAGAAATGAGGGATCTGCAGAACGGCGGAGGTCTAGCGTGGAGCAGCTGAAAGGAGGACCGCATGTCCTTTTCCTATGAAGCCAAACTGGAGCTGTGCCGGGAACCGGTGCAGCGCCTTTGCTGTGCCCGGGCAGAGGCCTATGGCATTTTGCTCTACTGCAACACCTTCAGTGCTACTGAGATTCGCATTATCACGGGAAACCCGGAGTTTGCCGCCCGGCTGCCCCGGCTGTTTCACCGGGCCTTCAATCTGCGCTTTGATCGGCTGCCGGAGCCGGACCAGGAGGGAAAGCTGGTCTTTCAGATCACGGATGAGCGCAAGCTCCACCGCATTGTGGATCTGCTGGGCTATGCCCCGAAGCAGAATCTGGTGCTCCATATCAACTTCGGCATGCTGGAGGAGGAGTGCTGCCGGGCGTCCTTCCTGCGGGGGGTGTTTTTGGCCGGCGGCAGTGCCACCGATCCCCAAAAGCGCTACCACCTGGAGCTGGCCACCTCCCATCTTCAGGTCAGCCGGGAGCTGGATGTGCTGCTGCAGGAGCTGGGCTTCTCCCCCAAAAGCGTCCTGCGTAACTCCTACCACGTGACCTATTTCAAGCAGAGCGAACATATCGAGGACTTCCTCACCCTCATCGGCGCGCCGGTGGCGGCCATGGCCGTCATGTCTGCCAAGGTGGAGAAGGGGCTGCGCAACAGCGTCAACCGCCGTCTCAACTGCGACAACGCCAATCTGGACAAGGCAGTGGACGCGGCGCAGGAGCAGCTGGAGGCTATTCGGAAGCTTACTGCCGCCGGGCAGATGGAGCAGCTCTCCGACAAGCTCCAGCAGACCGCAGCCATGCGGCTGGAGTTCCCGGAGTTGGCGCTGAGCGAGCTGGCGGAGGAGTTTGACCCGCCCATCACCAAGTCCTGCCTCAACCACAGGCTGCGCAAGCTGATGGAACTGTCAAAAGCACTGTAAAACAATGTATGTAAAGTAAAAATACCTTTCAGATATCACCGCTTCTTATCTGTGAATCAGGAGCAGTGGAAACCATACCAAAGACAGGAGAGAACCAAAATGGATCGTTGTGAACTGGCATTTCAATATCATAAGCAGGGCTATAACTGCGCCCAGAGCGTGCTGATGGCGTTTTCTGATCTGACCGGCTTGGCGCCGGAGACTGGCTTTGCCATGGCCGGTGGACTGGGCGGTGGCTTGGGCGGCAGCCATCAGGAGGTGTGCGGCGCCATCAGCGGCGGCGTGATGGTCCTGGGTCTGCTCTATCCCCACACCAAAGGAGAGGACACGGCTACCAAGCGCCAGGTCTACGGCCTGACCAAGACCTTCCTGACTCGGTTCCAGGAACGGTTCGGCGGTCTGTCCTGCTGCGGCGATCTGCTGCGCTCGGCCATCCAGGCGACCCCGGAGCATACGCCTGCCGCGGTGCGGCTGGGCGCCAAGGGCCACTGCGACATTCTGATCGTCACCGCCGTGGAGGTCCTGGAGGAGCTGCTGGCGGAGCAGGCCAAGGCGTGATCCAGCATTTTGTCCGCCGGGACCGGTTCGGCCCCGGCGGCTGCCATTTTTCTGCCCAATGAGAGGAGGCCGCCCAATGTCCTTTGTCCATCTGCACGTCCATACCGAATATAGCCTCCTGGACGGCGCCTGCCGCATCCGGGAGCTGCCCAAGCTGGTCAAATCCATGGGGCAGACGGCCTGTGCCATCACGGACCACGGCGTCATGTACGGCGCCATCGATTTCTACCGGGCCTGCAAGGCCGAGGGGATCAAGCCCATTATCGGCTGCGAGGTCTATGTGACCCCCCAGGACCGCACCCGCTTTGACAAGGTCCATGAGTTCGACGCGGAGAGCCGCCATCTGGTGCTGCTGTGCCGAAACGAGGAGGGATACCGGAATCTCAGCTACCTGGTGTCCATGGCCTTTGTGGAGGGCTTTTACATCAAGCCCCGCATCGATCTGGAGCTGCTGCGGGCCCACAGCGGAGGGCTCATCGCCCTCAGCGCCTGCCTGGCGGGAGAGATTCCCCGGCGGCTGCGCAACGGGGAGTATGACAATGCCAAGGCCTATGCCCTGGAGCTCTCGGAGATCTTCGGGGAGGATAACTTCTATCTGGAGCTCCAGGATCACGGCATCGCCGACCAGCGGGTGGTGAACCAGGGCATCCTGCGTATCCACCAGGAGACGGGGCTGCCCCTGGTGGTCACCAACGACGCCCACTATCTGCGCAAGTCCGACGCGGAGGCCCACGATGTACTGCTGTGCATCCAGACCGGCAAGATGGTGGACGATGAGAACCGGATGCGTTATGAGCCCCAGAACTTCTATCTCCGCTCCACGGAGGAGATGGAGGCTCTGTTTCCCGACTACCCAGAGGCGGTGGAGAATACGGAGCGCATCGCCCAGCGGTGCAATCTGGAATTTGAGTTCGGCAAGTATCACCTGCCGGAGTTCCAGCTCCCGGAGGGCTATGACGCCCTGACCTATTTCAAGGAGCTGTGTCAAAAGGGCTTTGACGAGCGCTATGGCGGCAAACACCCCGAGTACCTTCAGCAGCTCCACTATGAGCAGGACATGATCGAGAAGATGGGCTTTACCGACTACTTCCTCATCGTGTCCGACTTCGTGCGCTTTGCCAAGGACGCCGGCATCCCTGTGGGTCCCGGCCGCGGCAGCGCCGCAGGCAGCATGGTGTCCTACTGTCTGCATATCACAGACATCGACCCCATGAAATATAGTCTCTATTTCGAGCGTTTTTTGAACCCTGAGCGGGTCACCATGCCGGATATCGACATGGACTTCGGAGACACCCGGCGGGGTGAGGTGGTGGACTATGTCCGAGGCAAGTACGGCGACGACCATGTGGCCCAGATCGTCACCTTCGGCACCATGGCTGCCCGGGCGGCCATCCGGGACGTGGGCCGCGTGATGAACATTCCCTACGCCGAGGTGGACGCGGTGGCCAAGCAGGTGCCGGCCGGCCCCGGCGCCCTGCACATCACTCTGGCGGACGCTCTGAAGCTGTCCAAACCCCTCAGCGACCTCTATGAGAGCGACGAGAAGGTGAAAAAGCTCATCGACACCGCCCAGAAGCTGGAGGGGATGCCCCGCCATGCCTCCACCCATGCCGCCGGCGTGGTCATCACCAAGGACCCGGTGTTCACCTATGTGCCCCTGGCCCGGAATGACGACGCAGTGGTCTGCCAGTACACCATGACCACTCTGGAAGAGCTGGGCCTTTTGAAGATGGACTTTCTGGGACTGCGGAACCTGACGGTGCTGGACGACGCGGTGAAGTTGGTGCAGAGAAGGAAGCCGGATTTCCGCCTTTCCGACATTCCGGATAACGACCCGGCCACCTATGAGATGATCTCCTCCGGCCGGACCTCCGGTGTATTCCAGATGGAGTCCGGGGGCATGACAGGTGTGTGCGTGGGGCTCAAGCCCCAGAACATCGAGGACATCACCGCTATCATCGCCCTCTACCGCCCTGGTCCCATGGACTCCATCCCCCGGTTTATTGCCTGCAAGCAAAATCCGTCCCTCATCCGGTACAAGCACCCCAGCCTGGAGCCCATCTTGTCTATCACCTATGGCTGCATCGTCTATCAGGAGCAGGTCATTCAGATCTTCCAGCAGCTGGCGGGTTATTCCCTGGGCCAGGCGGACATGGTGCGCCGGGCCATCTCCAAGAAGAAGGCGGCCCAGATCCAAAAGGAGAAGGACACCTTCATCCATGGAGACAAGGAGCGGAACATTCCCGGCTGCGTGGCCAACGGCATTCCCGAGAGTACGGCGGAGGCCATCTATCAGGAGATCTACGACTTTGCCAACTACGCCTTCAACAAGGCCCACGCCGTCTCCTACGCGGTGGTGGCCTATCAGACCGCCTGGTTCAAGTGTCACTACACCCGGGAGTATATGGCCGCGCTGCTGACCTCAGTGCTGGACAACTCCGACAAAGTGGCGGAGTATATCAACGAGTGTAAAGAGTGCGGGATCCGCCTGCTTCCGCCGGATGTAAACAAGTCCTTTGACAACTTCACCGTAGAGGAGGAGGGCATCCGCTTCGGATTGGTGGCCATCAAGAACATCGGCCGGGGCTTCATTCTGGCCCTGGTGGAGAACCGGAAACGGGAGGGACCCTTTACCTCCCTGGAGGATTTCTGTCACCGCCTCTTCGACACGGAGATGAACAAGCGGGCCCTGGAAAACCTCATCCGGGCCGGTGCCTTCGACAGCCTCGGCGCCCGCCGTTCCCAGCTCATTGCGGTGTATGAGAAGGTGCTGGACTCCATTGCCCAGAGCCGGCGCCAGAACGTGGAGGGCCAGCTGGACTTCTTCGGCCTTGCTTCCGGCGGGGAGGAGAAGCCTGCATCCATCACTCTGCCGGACTTGCCGGAATTCACGCCGGAGGAGCGGATGGCCATGGAGAAGGAGACCACAGGGCTCTACCTCTCCGGTCACCCCATGGACGCCTACCGGGAGGCGGCCAAGCGGTTGGGTGCGGTCCATATCGGAGCCATCCTGGGGGATTTTGCCCAGGAGGGGGGACCCACCCGGTTTGCTGATGAGCAGCGGGTGTGTCTGGCCGGCGTGGTGACCTCCAGCAAGACCAAGACCACCCGGAATAACTCCCTCATGGCCTATGTGACGTTGGACGACGGCACCGGCTCCATGGAGCTTTTATGCTTTTCCCGGGTGTTGGAGACCTCCGGCAGCTTCCTGCGGGAAAATCAGGCCATCTCGGTTAAGGGCCGCTTGTCCGTCCGGGACGAAAAGGCGCCTCAGCTCATGTGCGACCAGGTGATGGCCCTGCGCAGCGGTCCGGCGGAGGAGCCGCCTGCCGCTCCCAAAAGCGAGGGCGGAAAGGTGCTTCCCGGAAAGGCACTGTATCTGCGGGTGCCCGGCGCGGGAAGTCCCCAGTTTGCCCATATCCGGCTGGTGTTCACCATGTTCCCAGGCCTGACCCCGGTGAAGATCCGACTGGCAGACAGCGGCAAGCTCCTGGGGGGCAGCTGCCTGCTCCACCGTGCGCTGGTGGACGAGTTGCTGGACACTCTGGGAGAAGAGAACGTAGTCATTAAATAGTTGAGACAACAAATGAGGCCGCGGCGCTTTCTGCGCCGCGGCCTCATTCTTTATTTTAATCAATCCTAGTCCTGGTTCTCCTCGTCGGCAAACAGCACCGTCAGAAGGGAGGAGTAGAGCTTCTCCGGATTTTTGCGGAAGCGCTGCTCTAGGGAGTGGGCCATGTCCTCGTTGACCACCATCAGATCCATGTCCAGCACGCTGCCCATGTCGTCGCTGAGGGACAGATGCACGGTATAGGTGCCGTTGGGACGGCGCTGGGAGGTGGCCTTCACCTGGCTCTTCCGGCGGAGCTTCTGGTTGCACAGCGCTACATTTTTGTCCGTGCGGATCCGAACGGAATAGGGAAGACTGGACTCACAGATCTCGCTGTTGCGCCGGCCCTTTTCGGTGATGGCGTAGAGTCCGTCCTCCGACAAAGTCAGATGCTCCGTCCGCACCAGGTCCGCCAGGCACTCAGAGAAATCAAAATAGTCGATGCCGTCGTCACACATGGTCAGATCCAGCACCGTGTCAAAGGGAATGGGCTCAATGACGCGGGCGGCAATATACAAAATCAGAAACTTGATTTCCAGTTTGTCCCGGATAAATCCAAAGCCTGCCAAAATAGTGCCTCCTCCAGAGATGAAATGGGCCAGGAAGGAGGACATACCTCTTCCTGGAGGAGCCGAAGAATCTTCTCCGGCCGGGGCGCAAAGTAGGTCCGCGCCTTGGCTTTCGTTATTATACCGCAAAGAAAGGTCTTTTGTACACCCTCATTTCAAAAAATACCCAATCCTTCCTTGACGGTAGCTCTGGTTTCCTGCTATGATATAAAAAGAAACAAAAAGTGACAAAAGGTATCATTTTGTGTGTGAGTGGGAAGGTAGGATGCATTGTGAGAAAGAGGTGGCTTTGTTTTTGCTTTGCTGTGTGCCTTGCGCTGTCCCTGACCGCCTGCGGAACGTCGGAAACAGCCCCGGCATCCTCTGACGGAGCGGCGCCTCCGGTCACCAGTGTGAAACCGGAGAAGGAGGCGGAGGATGGTTTGGAGGGAACCAATCCTCTCACCGGCCTGCCGATTGCCGAGGAGCAGGAGACGCTGCGTCCGGTGGCGGTGATGCTCAACGACCTGAAGGAGGCCATGCCTCAGCTGGGGGTCGGAGAGGCAGACATCATCTATGAGATCCCGGCAGAGGGCGGTATCACCCGGATGCTGGCGGTGTATCAGGACCCGGAGCCGGTGGAGATGTTGGGCAGTATTCGCAGCACCCGCCCCTATTATATCGACTTGGTCCTGGGCCATGACGCCATTTTGGTCCACGCCGGAGGCAGTCCCTCGGCCTATGCCGATCTTGCCCAGTGGAAGGTGGACAATCTGGACGGCGTCAATGGAGGAAGCGACGCGGAGATCTTCTGGCGCGACCAGGAGCGTAAGGAAAATGTGGGCTATGAGCACAGCATGATGACCAGCGGAGAGAACATTGAGACCTATCTGGAGGAGAGCTCCATCCGCCGCGATCATGAGGAGGACTATCGTTATGCGGTGCAGTTTTCTGCGGAGGGGATGAGTCTGACTGGAAAGACTGCCCATCAGGTCTCCGTTCGCTTTTCCAGCTACAAGACCGGTGTGTTCGACTATGAGAAAAAGAGCGGAACCTATCTGGTCAGCCAGTATGGAGCCCCCTATGTGGACGGCAATACGGGAGAACAGGTGGCTGTTTCCAATCTCCTGATCCTCAAGACCCGGGTGAGCCTTTTGTCCGGCGACACCGCCGGGCGGCTGTCCGTGGATCTGGATGGAGAGGGCAGCGGTATCTATGTCTGCAATGGGCAGGCGGTGAATATCTCCTGGAACAAGCCTACCCGTTCGGATCCGCTTACCTATACGCTGGAGGACGGAACGCCCTTGACACTGAAGGCGGGAAAATCCTACATCTGTGTGGTTTCCAACGACAGTCCTGTTGAAATTTCAGCCTGAGAGAACGGGCCCCGGTTTTCGGGGCCCGTTCTTTTTCACCCTTTTCGGCACCGGGCATAGACTGGATTGAAAGAGCCATCTTTCAACTGCTACTTATTAGGAGGTATCACGATGCCCGAAAGAGTTATGCCCGGTCCTGTTGACGACCACTGCGGCATTCGCGAGTCGGTCTGTATCCATACAAGAAAGATCTATGACTCCTGCCGAGACAAAGACTGCGTGGAGGACCTGCGCTTTTATCCCACCATGGCCTCGCAAGAGGTGATCAGCCGTGCCCTGACGGTGAAGGGCGGCTCTGCGGAGCTGTGCCATGTCTATGTGGATGTGGAGCCGGTGGTGTTCAACCGGGGGTTCTACACCGTGGATATGCGCTTTTTCTATCGCGTCACCCTGCAGGCCTATCTCAGCTGCCCCCGCCCCGTGGAGGTGGAAGGCCTGTGCGTGTTTGACAAGCGGGCCATCTTGTTCGGCAGCGAGGGCAATGCCAAGATCTTCTCTTCGGAGATGCGCGCCGGCGAGCCGGACCGTCAGATGATGGAAAAGAGCAATCTGCCTGTGGCCGTGGTGGAGGCGGTGGACCCCATCGTATTGTCCGCCAAGCTCCTGGACTGCTGCGAGAACCGCTGCTGCGACTGCGATCTGTGCGAGATCCCCACCTTCGTCTCCAAGTTCTTCAACAGCGACTTGACCACCGGCGACGACAGCCGCCGCATCTACGTCACCCTGGGTCAGTTCTCCCTGGTGCGTCTGGAGCGGGACTCCCAGCTGCTGATCCCCGTCTATGACTACTGCATGCCGGAGAAGGAGTGCTGCGGCGGCAGCGGGGACGACGATCCCTGCGGCTTGTTCCGCAACATCGCCTTCCCGGTCAGCGAGTTCTTCCCGCCTGCCACCGTCCACAAGCCGGAGAGCTACGAGGAGGCAAAGCACTGCTGCTGCACCAAGTAAGAGACCCGGTCCAATGGAAAAGGAGGATGCCGAAAGGCATCCTCCTTTTTATATATTTTAAGACATGAAAGGGTTATATACTTTACATCTCTTTTTGATACCGCAGCATGAGAAAAAGCTCCAAAACGCTCTTTGCCACAAATATGCCCGCTGCGGCCAAGGTCACCCACAGAGGTGCACCCAGGCCGATGGAGAACCATGCCACCGCCATGATCACCCACTGCAGCACCTCGCCGGACACTGCCTGGGCCCGGCGGCGGATGGCCACGTTCCGTTCGTCATTGGCTTCGATTTCTGCCTGTTTCATCTGCTGGGGATCTTTCTCTTCCCTCCGGCGCATCCGCCACATGGAAAAATCGAAGGCAAAGAGGGCGGTACCAATTCCCATCAGCATACCGCCCAGAGGCTCCGATATCTTCCCGTCCAGCGCCATGGCGATGCAGCCCAGCACAGCACCCAGGATCCACAGTGCCAGATAGATCTTCGTCTGCTTTCTCATGTCTGCTCCTCCTCATAGATAAAAATATCCTCGATGGTGAGCCCAAAGTACCGGGCGATCTTAAAGGCCAGCAAAATAGAGGGGTTATAGCGTCCGTTTTCCAGAGACCCGATGGTCTGCCGTGAGACCTCCAATGCCGCTGCCAGTTCCTCCTGCCGGATCCCTCTTGCCTTGCGCAGCTCCTCCAGGCGATTCTTCAAACGCTTACACCTCCCTTGGAATGGAAAGCTCACTTTCCATATATCGACCATAGCACAGGAAGGATGAAATGTCAAGCTTACTTTCCATTTATCTCAGCCAATTCAAAATTTTTGGACAAGGTGTCATAGCCGTGGACAGGCGGTCATAGGATGAAGCAGCAAAGGAAAGGGGGAACGACCCTTGGATAGACGAGAGGACATCCTGTGCTTTCACCGGGCGGCAGCCTGTCTGCCGCCCAGGCTTCGAAACCTGGCGGAGGGACTGCCGGAGGAGGTCAAGGCACGGGCAGAGGAACTGAGACTGCGGAGCGGGCGGCCCATGACGGTGCTTTTGCCGGAGGGAGAGGCCTTCCCCTGGCGGGAGGCGGTCAGCGGCGCTGATTTAGAGGCGCTGGTGAACACGGTGACGGAGTACTCCCGCTATGCGGCGGCGGAATCGTTGCGCTGTGGCTACCTTTCCGCCAGAGGCGGCTGCCGGGTGGGACTATGCGGCACGGCGGTGATGAAGGACGGCGTGTGCACCGGGCTGCGGGAACTGTCGTCGGCGGTGATCCGGGTGGCCCGGGAGCGGCGGGGCGTAGGCCGGGCAGTGGTGCCGGAGCTGTTTCGCTCCGGCCGATTCCAAAGCACCCTGCTCCTGGCCCCACCCGGCGGAGGAAAAACCACCCTTTTGCGAGACCTGGTGCGGTGCCTGTCGGAGGGGGAGGGCTGCGAGCCCCAGCGGGTGACGCTGCTGGACGAGCGGGGCGAGATCGCTGTGGTTTTCCGGGGCCGGCCCCAGATGGACGTGGGCCGCCGCACCGATGTGCTGGACGCCTGTCCCAAGGCGGTGGGCATCCCCATGGTGCTGCGGACCATGAACCCGCAGATCATCGCCGTGGACGAGATCACAGCGGAGGAGGACCTCCGGGCCATGGCCTCCGCCGCCAACTGCGGTGTGGGGCTCCTGGCCACCATCCACGGCGCCACCGTGGAGGAGGTGCGACAAAAGCCCCTCTACGCCCATCTGCTGGCGGCCAAAGTGTTCCGGCGGGCGGTGCGCATTCTCCGGCAGGAGGACGGCAGCCGCCGCTATGAGACGGAGGACCTGCCATGCTGAAGGGAGCGGGATGTCTTTTGCTGCTGGGTGCCGCCGGGGCGGTACAGCTGAACCTGATGGGGGAGCACCGGCGGGAGCTGGAGCTGCTGGCAGGCCTGGAGGCAGCCCTGGAGCGGATGGCGGAGACGGTGCGCCTGGAGCGGATGCCTATGCCCAGGCTCATCGAGCGTCTCTCCCGAAGCGGGGCAGAGGTGGTGCGTCCTTTTTTTGCCTGCGTTCTGGTGGGGATGAAAAGGGGAGGGAGCCTGGAGACGGCCTGGAAGGCCGCGGTGGAGGAACTGCACCCGGCGGCGCAGGTGCGGGAATTGCTGCTGGAGCTGCACCTGGACGGAGACGAGGAGACAGTGGTGGCCCAGCTCCGCCACGCCGCCCAGGGCGTAGAGCGCTGCCGGACAGAGAAGCGCCGGCAGCGGCGGGAGAAGGAGAAGCTCTCCGCGTCCCTCAGCTTTTCCGCCGCAGCGCTGGCCATACTTTTACTGATTTGAGGTTTGAGACCATGGATGTGGATCTGATTTTCAAGATAGCTGCCATCGGAATCCTGGTGGCCGTGCTGAACCAGCTGCTGATCCGCTCGGGCCGGGAGGAGCAGGCCATGATGACCACCCTGGCAGGCCTGGTGGTGGTGCTGATGATCCTGGTGCAGCAGATCAGCAATCTCTTCGAGCTGGTCAAGCAGCTGTTCCACTTCTGATGGAACAGGTCATTCAAGTTGCTGTCCTATGCCTGCTGGGCGCGCTGGTGACGCTTTTGCTGAAGAAGGGAAGTCCGGAGACGGCGCTGTTGCTGTCCCTGGGCATCGGCGTGGCGGCGCTGCTTTTTTTGCTGCAGGACGCGGAGGAGATCGTCTCCTTTTTAGGGGAGCTGATGGAGCGGACTGCGGTGCCGCAAGAGGTGTTCTTGCCGCTGTTCAAGACCATCGGCATCGCTCTGGTGGCCCGGACCGGCAGCGATCTCTGCCGGGACGCGGGGGAGTCCGCCCTGGCCTCCCTGGTGGAGACAACCGGGTCTTTCTGTGCGGTGCTGGTATCTTTGCCGCTGCTGCGGGCGGTGCTGTCCCTGCTTTTGGAGTTGATGTGAACGATGGGAAAAAAGCTGATTTGTGCCCTGCTCTTTGTGCTGATGCTGACCACGCCTGTTCGGGCGGCAGAGGTGCCGGAGGAGGTGACGGATGCCGTCCCGGAGCAGGCAGAGGAGATGCTGGGGGACCTTGACAGCGACGGGACCGCCGACTCCTTGCAGGAGGGACTGGCTGGGATCTGGGACCGGGTCAGCGGACAGGTGGGCGACATTCTGCGGGAGCGGCTGCGGGATGTGGTGGCGCTGCTGCTGGTGGTGCTGCTGTGCGGTGTGGTGGACGGTACCTTTCAGAGCGTGGGCGGCCGCCGCATCAGCAACTATACGCCCATGGCCGGAGCGCTGTCCATTACCCTCCTTTCAGCGGGCAGTCTCCACTCCCTGATCGGTCTGGGGACCAGCACCATGGAGGAGCTGTCCGTCTTTTCCAAGGCGCTGCTGCCCACCCTGGCCGCCGCCACGGCCGCCAGCGGCTCCATCACCGGGGCCACCTTCCGGCAGGTGTTCACCGTCTTTTTTGTGGATCTGCTGCTGAATCTGGTCAATGGGCTGTTGGTGCCCATGGTCTATCTGTACATCTGCGCCCTGACAGCCTCGGTCATGCTGCCGGGCAATTCCCTGGAGGGGGTGGCGCAAGCCTTGAAAAAGATCATCACCTGGACTCTTACCAGCGCTCTGCTGGTGTTCACCGGCTATCTCACCATCACCGGCGTGGTGGCAGGCTCTGCCGACGCCATGACGGTGAAGCTGACCAAGATGACCATTTCCAGCGTGGTGCCGGTAGTGGGGTCCATCCTATCGGAAGCCACGGAGACGGTGTTGGCCGGCGCAGGCATCCTGCGCAACACCATCGGCGTATTCGGGATGCTGGCAGTGCTGGCGGCCTGCGTGCTGCCCTTTTTGCAGCTGGGGATCCAGTATCTGCTCTACAAGCTGGCGGCCTTTGTCTCCGGCACCGTGGGGGCACCGCCCATGGTGAAGCTGCTCTCCGGACTGGGAGGCGCCTTCGGGCTGGTGTTGGGCATGACGGGCACCTGCGCGCTGCTGCTGATCGTGTCCATCGTTTCCTCGGTGGCGGCGGTGGTGCCATGATGGGATCGCTGCGTGAATGGCTGACGGGCCTCATCGCCGCGGCCATGCTGGTGGCGGTGGCGGACAGCCTGATCCCGGACGGCGCCGTTCGAAAGATCGCCGGCTTCACCGGCGGGCTCGTCCTCCTTGTGGTGCTGGTACAGCCCGTGCTGCACTTGGAGACGGACCGCCTCCGGCAGAGCTTTGAGACCTATGCCGCCCAGATCGATGCCCTGGAGGAGGAATTCACCACCCAGAACCAGAGTGAGCTCAAAGGGCGCATAGAGGAAACCACCGCATCATATATATGCGACAAGGCAGCAAGCCTGGGCCTGGACTGCCAGGTGAGCGTAACAGCGGAGGAGGGGGAGAACGGAGTGCCCATTCCCAGCTCCGCGGAGATCACAGGGCCGTATCAGGAGGAGTTGGCGGCCTATATGGAATCGGAGCTGGGGATCCCGCGGGACCGCCAGATCTGGAAAGGACCGTAACGGGATGGAAAAAAAGCAGGTACAGCGATGGAAGCCCATTTGGGACAAATATAAATTTGTGGTGCTGGTGGCGGCAGCGGGTATCGCACTGCTGCTCTGGCCCTCCTCGGCAGAGAAAACGGACCAGACGTCCGGCACTGCTGCGGCTGCGGAGACCGACGAGACGTCACTGCAGGACACCGAGAAACGGATGGAGGCGATCTTGTCCCACATCCACGGTGTGGGGCAGCTGGAGCTGATGCTGACGCTGGATAAAAGCGCCGCCAGTCAATATGTGCAGGATACGGAGCTGACGTACAGCGGTCAGACACAGGCGCCAGACGAGTACCAGCGCAGTTCGGAGACGGTGGTCCTCTCCCAGGGGAGCGGACAGGAGGGACTGGTGCTGGAGGAGAGCGTGTACCCCATCTATCGGGGCGCACTGGTGGTCTGCGAAGGGGGAGGAAACGCAGAGGTGAGGTTGGCGGTCACGGCGGCGGTAGCCGCCCTGACGGGGCTGAGCTCGGATCGGATCACGGTGGCAACATGGCAAGAATAATCATATGGAAACAGGGAAAGAAACTTTGGAGGAGAGGCAGCATGAGAAAAATCTGGAAGAGAAACACAGTGGTAGCAGCGGTACTTTTGCTGGTGTGCGCAGCAGTCTATCTCAACTGGCGCTATACCGACGGCGCAGCCCAGGCGGGAAAAGTCCTGGGGCAGTCCACGCTGGTGTCTGGGGAGACCTCCAGCGACGAGGTGGAGGTCTCCGGCGATGTGGATGAGGACGCGGTGTACACGGGGGACGACTACTTTGCCACCGCCCGGCTGACCCGTCAGCAGGCCAGAGACAACGCCAAGGCGCTGCTGGAGGAGGCTGCGGCCCAGGAGAGTGCCGATCAGGACGTGCGCAATGAGGCCTCTGCCGGTATTCAGGTGCTGGCCTCCTATACCACCACCGAGGCCCAGATCGAGAACCTGGTCACGGCCAAGGGGTATCCCGACTGCGTGGCCTTCATGGGGGCGGAGAGCATCAGCGTAGTGGTGTCCACACCGGAGGACGCAGAGCTCTCGGCGGAGGACGTGGCCAAGATCACCGACATCGCTGTTACCGAAACCGGGTACAAAGCGAACCAGATCAAAGTGATAAAAGCAAATTGACAGTTGTATTTTCTGCACTTCCATGCTAAAATAATGTAATCGATTCCAAAGTTGTGCAGGACCCACAAAAGACACACTTGCAATAGAGGAGAGTACGATACTATGGGCGACAACAAAGAGTATCTGACGCATCCCGAGGAAAACGGGAGCATCAACATATCGGAGGATGTGGTGGCCGCCATCGCGGCTGGCGCCGCCTGTGAAGTGGAAGGCGTCTCCGGCATGATGTCCGGCGGCGGCAATGTCTCCGACCTGATGAAGAAGAACCCCGCCCGGGGCGTGAAGATCAGCTGCAACGGCGAGTCCATCACGCTGGATCTGTTTGTGACGGTGCAGTATGGCCACCCTATCCCTGAGATGGCTCAGAATGTGCAGCAGGCCGTGGCCACCGCTGTGGCAGACTCCACCGGCTTTACCGTCAGCGCCGTCAACGTCCATGTGGGCGGCATCAGCATCGCGTAAGAAAGAGAAACTGTCGTCTGATGAGGCTTTGTGTGCCCGGTGTCAGACAGAGAAGGGGAGCGGTCTGCGTTCCCGGAGAGAGGAAGTATCTGCGCCTTTCCCGTAGGGAAGGGTGCGGAGGAAAGAGGAAGAGAGAATTATGGTTCGCAATACTGCCAGAGAGATCGCCGTACACCTGTCCTATGAGCTGAGCTTCACGGACCTGACCGCGGAAGAGCTGCTGGACCGTCGGCTGACCCCGGAGGCCTTCTCCACCCTGGCCGATGAGGACCCGCTGTACCGGGAGGCGCCCAACGCCAAGCAGGCAGCCTATATCCGCGCCCTGGTGCGCGGCGTGGATGAGCACGCCGCCGAGCTGGACGGCTATATTTCCAAATACGCCAAGGGATGGAATTTCTCCCGGATCCCCCTGGTGGCCTCTGCCATCATGCGGGTGGCCATGTATGAGATCCTCTACATGCCGGACATTCCCAACGGCGCGGCCATCAACGAGGCGGTGGAGATCGCCAAGAAGTACGAGACCCCGGAGACTGTGAAGTTCATCAACGGGATTCTGGGCACTTTCGTGCGGCAGGAAATGGCATAAGCAAAGGCGCACAGAGCGGGGTGCGGCGGCGGACCGCCGCTGCCCGGCTCTTTTTTTGTCTGAGCGCCCGGGGTATTTTCTGCGGGAGCAACAAAGGAGGATCTATGGAACAGCACATCTTCGGAGTGGCCGAGGTGAATCAGCTGGTCAAACAGCTGCTGGACGGGGAACCGCTGCTTCGCAGTCTCCTGGTGCGGGGAGAACTGTCCAATTATAAGGTGTACCCCTCAGGGCACCACTACTTTACCCTCAAGGACCCGGAGGGGGCACTGCGGTGCGTCATGTTCCGGGGACAGGCCTCCCGGCTGCGGTTCCGGCCGGAGAACGGCATGAAGGTCATTGCCCAGGGGCGCATCAGCGTCTTTCCCCGGGACGGCGCCTATCAGCTCTACTGTGACGCTCTGTCTCCCGACGGAGTGGGGGACCTGTATGTGGCCTTTGAGCAGCTCAAGGCCAAACTCTATGCCGAGGGGCTCTTTGATCCCGGGCATAAAAAGCCTCTGCCCCGGTACCCTGAGACCATTGCGGTGGTTACTTCCTCCGCTGGCGCGGCGGTCCATGACATGATCCGCATTCTGCGCCGCCGCTTTCCCATTGCCAAAGTGGTGCTGCTGCCGGTGCGGGTGCAGGGCGTGGAGGCGCCGCCGGAGATCGCCGGCGCTATCCGCTACGCCAACCGCTGGCACGTGGGGGATCTCATCATCACCGGCCGGGGCGGCGGCTCCATGGAGGACCTGTGGGCCTTCAACGACGAGCGGG
>CDTY01040901.1_pt1 | contig 21553 bp, 19 predicted proteins | sample 557731 | NCBI WGS metagenome assembly CDTY01 (sample SAMEA3182101, study PRJEB8094) | gut metagenome | biome: human; feature: gut; material: Stool; isolation source: human stool | place: Canada | collected 2013-02-12
GTGCCCACATTGATGTGGCAGTTGCGTATTTCTTTACTGTCCGGAGCATATGTGTCTTTAAAGTCTACATTCAGCAGTACATGTACACTGGCATCTGCCATTTCTTCGCTCCATAGGAATTCACGCAACGGTTTGCCGGTTCCCCACAAGGTGACCGCTTCCGGGGTTATTCCGAAGTTGGCAAGCTCTGCCAGAATCTCCTCGTTGCTATAGCTGCCATTTACCCCTTTCACTGGACGCAGGTTGATGTCTTTGCGTACAGCATCCCAATCCCCTTCGTTGAGGCATTTGGCAAGGTAAATCTTGCGGATCATGGCAGGCAGTACATGGCTGTTTTCCAGGTGGAAGTTGTCGTTCGGTCCATATAGGTTGGTAGGCATCACGGCTATGTAATTGGTTCCGTATTGCAGGTTGAAGCTTTCACACATCTTCAGCCCGGCTATTTTGGCTATGGCATACGGCTCGTTGGTGTATTCCAGCGGAGAGGTCAGCAGCACTTCTTCCTTCATGGGCTGCGGAGCTTCACGCGGGTAGATGCAGGTGCTTCCCAAGAAGAGCAGCTTCTTTACTCCGTGACGGAAACTCTCGCCGATTACGTTCTGCTGGATTTGCAGATTCTGGTAGATAAAGTCCGCCCGGTATTGCAGGTTTGCCATAATGCCACCCACATGGGCGGCAGCCAGTACCACCGCTTCCGGTCGTTCTTCATCGAAGAATTTCTTTACGGCGGTTCCGTCCAGCAAATCCAGTTCTTTGTGTGAGCGTCCTACTAAGTTTGTGTAACCTCTTTGTTGCAGGTTGTTCCAGATGGCGGAACCTACTAAACCACGATGCCCTGCTATAAAAATCTTTGCATTTTTTTCTAACATGACTAATACCCTAGTTATAAAATTAATTTTTTCTATTTACTTCTTGTATGAAGCTATACATTCTTTTAAAATATCTTTCATCCGGTTCTCAAACTTTTCCAAAGTGAATTCCCTTTGAAATTTTTCTTTACCGGCTTTACCCATTTCAGCACATATCATGGGATGGTCTATTAAATATTCTATCTTTTCTGCCAGCTGTTGCGGACTATGTTTTTCCACGATAAATCCGGTTTTGCCTTCCTCTATGATACCGGGTATTCCTCCCTCGTTTGTGCTGATGCAGGGGAGGCTTTGTTCCATGGCTTCCAATAGCACCAATGGGAAACATTCATTATCGTAATAGGTAGGAAAAACAAATATATCGGCTTTTTGCAGAAATGCGTCTTTTTCATTATCATATTTTGCTCCATGGGCAAATACACATTCTTTAAGGTTCTGTTTGTTTATTACGTCTTTAAACCTATCTTCTGTAATATTACTCCATTTTCCTACAAAATGGCATTTTATAGGCTTTCCTTTTTTTTGTAATATCGCACACGCTTCTACTAAATCCCATACACCTTTTTCTTTTATCATATTTGACAAAAATAGAATGTTAAATTCTTTTTGAGGAGCTGTAGGTAGATTTTCATGGGTAGGTATTCCATTGGGGCAGATATAAACGTCTTTGTAATTTACGTATTTCTTTATGTCTTGATATAAATTTTCTATCAATAGAATAACTTTCAGATTTTTGAAAAAAGTGCTATATAATAGATTATCAAAATATCTATTTTGTCTGGTAGCTATGCCTTTGTTGTGATAATGTACAACGATGTTTTGTCTCATCATTTTTAAAAGCATAACTACAAAAAAATCTTTGTAGAAAGCACCACCTTTTGCGTTAGGAGTTACATAACAAAGTTGTGGCACTATTAATTTTGTTTGTTTCCTAATTTGTTTTAGTTGCTTATAGAACTCTTTCAGTTTTCTTATTCCTCCTTTACCAATATCATCCAGATCTTTTGCTAATGCAAGATTTAGATAATGACATTCAAAGGCATTATTTATAATTTTACTGTCATGTATGTATTTTCCTACCATGGATGCACCATGTACTGGTGGAGGCATGTGGAGGATAAATAGGACTTTGCTATATTTTGTAGATTTGTTCATATTCAAATTGCATTTTTTCTATAGAAAAATTTGTTTTCGCATACCCGTATGCTATGCTTGCGTATTCCTCATAATACGTTGTGTCTTCTAAGGATAAAATTAGTCTGATAAAATCATCCACTTTGTTGTCATTTACTTTTAAAGGCCATGTTTCAGGCAATGTGTCTTTTAAACCGGGGCAGCTATTGATAATGGTCGGCGTGTGTGCCAAACTTGCCTCGATAGGCATTAAGGCAAGGCCTTCGTGATTTGAGGGCATAAATAAATAATCAAAATCTCCTATGTATTGGTTCAGTCCGAAAATCTTGTCATAAAGAGATGCATTAGATAGTGGCTCTAAAGCCTTGTGTACTTTCTCTTTCATTGAGCCATTTCCCACAACGTGAAAGTAAAACTTAGGATTGTCTTTTAATGCTTTTACGACTTCTATCAGCTGATCTACTCCTTTTTGATATTCCAATCTGCCGGCAAATAAGATATTTATTTTGTCCGCTATGATGTGGTTGAATTTTTTCTGTTCTACAGATTGCAATCCATTGAATATGATTTGTGGTGTCTCTCCATAAATATGCTGATAACATTGTTGTGTTGACTCGCTGATGGCTATATTGGCATGCTTTTTAGAATAAAAATATTCAACTTTTTTGCCTATTTGGGCCCATTGATTCCATAGCTCTGTGTTGTGGATTGTTCGTACATATTTTATGGATGGAAACATCCAACCGAATATTTTGTTCCATAAGTATATGCTGAGGTCTGGAATTTCTGTATGTGTATGGATTACTTGTGGTTTCCATTTTAGTGACAGATATACAAACCATAGAGGAAACAATAAAATAGCGATTTTATTGTTTGTAATATGCGAACGGTGGAAACAAATACCGCAATCATGCAGTCCTTTAATGAAAGCCTGGCTGAATTCTCCGTTTCCACGTACTACTTCCACAAGATGATATTCCATCCCTGTAGTTTGTGACTTGGCAATGTTGACAGCTACTCTTTCTGCCCCTCCTATATCAAAATGAGTGATAATGTGGAATATACGCATATATTAGTAGTTTTAGTGTTGTATATAATCCAAAAACTTTTTAGCGGTTGATTCCCATGTAAAATATTCTATGATTCGTTTTCGTGCATTTTGAACTTTTTTACCGGAGAGTATTGTTTGGGCTATTTCTTCCACTGAGTTGCATAGGAACCCACTTCTCCCGTTTTCTATGATACAGTCTGGGCCGGGTGCATGTCGCGCTACTATTGTTACATTATGGTACATTGCTTCAAGAATTGCCATTCCGAAAATTTCATTGGGGTTGAAATTTATCACATAATCAGCAACTTCATAATATGCATGGATTTTTTCATTTGGAAGTTTCCCTATGAATAATATATTGCTATATTTCTCACTTGACTTTAATTTGGCCATATATTCCTCTGTTTGCATCCAAAGGGCTCCTGCATGCACTAATAAGTATTTGTCTCCTAATCTTTCTGCTAAGGGAAAAATATCCATCGGATGCTTGTCCGGTCTTAATGCACACACCAAGAATACGATACTTTTATCTTCAGGTAATTTCAGTTCTGCCCTTTGTCGTTCTTTAGAGCTTGTCGCCAATGGAATAATATCCGTATCTAAGCCTACAGGCGCCCATTCTGCACTTGTTACCCCTTTTTGCTTTAACTCATTTACTACAGCTGGAGTTTTACAAAAGACTTTTGTTTTTCTGAATGCGGAAAAGTTTCTGCTGCTTAACTTGTCCATTATCCAGCGTGAAATTGCTCTAGGCGAAGAGCTATGTACTGTACCTACGTAGCAATAATGTTTCAGACCGTGTTTTAGGCAGAAGTTCACGGCTTCCGGTACACAAAGCAAGTTGTCGCTTTGCAAGTGATACACATCGATGCCAAGTGTTAGTAACAATGAAAAATCAGGCCATACGTGGTGTACCAATCTTCTTTTATAGGGTAAGTACACTTTCTTAATATTAGCGGTCGTGTTTACTTCCGTACCGCATCGCTTGTCTTTGGTAGACATCCAGTACACAATCGTTGTTTGGTGTCCCATCTGTTCCAAGGCTTTTGCCAATCCGATTTCTTGGATGTTATAACTTCCGGTAGTCCATTCCCCATAGTCTAAATGAATATATCCAATGTTCATTTGTCTGTTTTTCATTTAAATTTGAATTACCTTCCGAGTGACGACATCCCAATTCAAGGTCTTCAGATATTCAGCCATCTTTTTCTTTTCTATTGCCAAAAACTCAGGATGCTTAACGGCGTATTCCATCTGTTGCATGAGTGCATTGGCATTTCCCGGTTGAAAAAATAATCCAAAGTCACCATTATTCATTTGTTCTTTCAATCCACCAGCGTCACTGGCGATGATGGGTATTTTGTATTCCAAGGCAACGGGAATAACTCCTGATTGGCTGGCATCTAAATAGGGTAGCACTAAAATTGTATTAGGAATACTGAAATAGTTGTCTATTTCTTTATCTTCAATATATCGATTGACAATGTCTACTTGTGGCAATTCTTTGAACATTGAATCGTATTTGCTGAAATCTCCACTTCCCGCCACCGTCATTGAAATGTTCGAATACGATTGTACAAGTTTTTTGTAGGCTTTTCCTAAGATATGGAGACCTTTATATTCTTCAATGCGCCCGAAAAAGAGAAAATTAATGTTTTTGCAGTCGGTTTGAGGTGCGGTTGTGTTTTGTTGCTTATATGTACTCATTCTTCCATGTGGCATATAGTGAATATGTTCTTTGCTATAACCGAATCGTTTTTCAATGATTGGAATAAAACTTTGCGTAAGCACTATAATATCACTAGCTGTTTTGATGTAGTGAGTAGTCATCCATTTTTCCAATAATCCGACACCCGAATGATGTATAGGGTCGTGACAGATAACTATTTTTTTTCTTGCTTCAAAACATTTGAATACCGTTGTGCTCCAAGGATGATAGAATGTACTGATGATATAATCGAATGTTTTTTTTTGAAACATCCTTTTCAACTTATATTTCTCATTGAAGAAGAAAGATAAGGTTGCTTGGATAGCGGTTTTACGGGTGCCCGTTTCTATGAAAGTTACACTTTTGAATGATTTCTCATTTTCCCAATCCTTTCTGTTGGATATTTTAGAAGAAAGTAACGCGTGTATTTCGCAACCATTTTGAGCCAATCCACGAGACATTTCCAAGGTAAATACGGGGCCAGCACCTTCTTTGAATAAAAATGTGATAAGAATTTTCTTTTGCATTCCATTAGATTTATCTAAACCAAGGATTCCATTGTTGTTGGTAGAGTCCTTTTAAGTTTCGTTGTTTTACATATGTAGCTGGTACACCAGAATAAAAACCGTCAATTTGATATTCTCCTTTTCTCACAGTGCTTCCAGCACCAATCAAGCATGATGTTTTTAAATAACTTCCAGGCAATAAGATTGAGCGTGCACCTATCCATACATTATCTTCTATGTGTATAGGCATTTCTAAGAATTCAAATGTGGGCGATTGCGCATTGTGACTTCCTGTGATGAGAACGGTATATATGCTAATAGACACATTATTGTGGATAATAATTCCACCTCGTGCATCTAAATGACATTTTTCATTGATAATTGAATTTTTTCCTATTTTTATTTTCCAAGGTTTGATGATAGTTGTTCCCATTAAAATTCGAGAGCCTTGACCTATTTTCATACCTAATAGTTGATAGCATAGTTTACGGAAATGCCAGCATGGCACATAGCATACAAAATAGTTTAATATTATGTATATGAGGTCGAGAACAATATTTTTCATCGCTTTAGACTGCTTTTTAACTTTTGTAAACCAATGTGCACATATATCCATTTACATAGCTTAAAATACCATGTTTTTCGTTTATTTAGCTTTTTCATTTCACTGTCAGGCAACCAAGAGCCGTTAAACAAATGTATGCAATATGTGTTGGCTGTTTTATTCCAATTTCCCCAAAAATCCATTGGACAGAAGTACTCTCTTGGATATATGTGCATTTCATTGATTACTTGTTCGCCACCTCCAAGTTGCATACCTTTTTTTATCAATCTTTGTGTAATGTCTATAACATTGGCTTCATTCTTATTGATAATTTCTATCGTGAAATCTTGGTTGTAATATTGCATACACTCTTGGATGAAAGGGTGTAATTGCTTTGCAGCAATTACACATGATGCAATGACATTTCCTTTTACATCTTCAAACCCGATGAATCCTTCATTTTTAAGTAGTGGATTAAATGATTTTAGTATTTTTATATCTGTATCTAGATAAATTCCACCGTACTCGTAAAGTGCTTTTAATCTGACGTAATCTGACACAAAAGCATATTTTTTTAGTTCGTATGCGTGCTGAGTCCATAAGGTACTGTTTACATTAAAGTTTTCTTCATTCCATAATTTAAATTCATAATCGGGCAGATGTTTTTTCCATGATTTGATACATTTCTGTATTAATGGAGGTATTTTACTTTCTCCAAACCAACAATAATGGATTATTTTGGGAATCATATTCGTCTTCCTTCCTTTGACACTAGTGTGAGTTGATATATACGATATAATCTGTGTAAAATCCAAAGTTTGATTACTTTCATTCTTTGGTTATGTTGCCATAAGCATTTGAAATATGGGTGGTCTGTCTTATATGGGAATTTGATACTCCAAGGCTTTTCCATAACATAGTGTATCAATATTGGTCTATTTTCTTTTATATAGTTAGGATTTATTTCTGCTACACTAATCATGTAATTATATACTTTAGGAATAGGTATAATTATTTCCCTATACTTGATATTTAAGAAATCTTGATCCGGAAATATGAGTTTCTCTTTCAATGAAAATATCTCATTTAAGAGATTGTTTTCATCATCCATTTTTCTCAATTGTTTAAGATTTAATAGTAATACTCCAGAATTATAATATGTAGTAACACCCTCAGTTGAAAGTCGTTTGCAGGCATATTGATTATCATTCTTTACAGCAGCAATAGTACATGGAATATTGTATAATTCAGATAAATCTCCGGTACATATGACATCTCCATCTAAATATAGAATTTTTTCTACGTCCTTTAGAATATAGCAAGCAAACAGTCTGAAATATATTTCTATACTCCAATTTTGTCCATTTATAGGAAGGTCGTTTATATTTCTGTTGAATTGATGAAAAGAAATTGCCTGTCCCCCCCCCTTTTTAGAATGGGTGTAATCAATCAAAATTTGCTTGTTTTTTTCGCTGATGTTGTTATATATGAAATAGAAATGGTGTTTCCCTTGATTGTGTGTAACTAATGAGTGAATGAGCACCTTTATAGTATCACAATATTGGTTGTTGATGCAAAAAAGAAAATTCATAATTTTGTAATAGGGTGTTAGTATAATTCGTATTTTATATGCCGGTTTTCGCCTTTTATATACATTACAAAGCGCCTAAAGGCAACTTTTATATGGAATCTTATCTCATCAAAGTTAAAACAAATATTAACTATACGTTTTAATTTATTCGGACGAATAGGCTGCTTAATTTGAGTAATAGATATTGGACTGGCATCTATAGTGCTACAAAATAAGTTGGGCTTTATGAAAAAATCATCATGGTTTGTTATTTGAACTTCCATTTTCCTTTTTTGTAAATGCAAGTAGGCTAATTCTGTTTTGTTGATTCCATTTTTGTATTTGTATAAATGACCGGATTGATAATGGAAACACATAGGATTGCTATTCCAACTGGTTGTGAATTCATGTTTGGTGGGTAAAATATCAGCAAATTCTTTGTCATTCAGATATTGGCTCCATTGGTTTTCTTTCCATATGTCCCACATACCACCACGTTCATCAAACATCTTTACTCCTTTTACTTTGAATACTTCTTTATAATTGTATGAGATTAAATTATGTTCAGTTTTCCATCTGTAATTTATGTTATGCTCATTTTTATAGATGCATAAGTGTCCGTGCTGATATATGCGGTCGTATGTATTTAGTCTTGCATCAGTTAGAAACTTACTTAAATCTCCAAAAATAACATCTGAATCGCAATATCCCCAGTGCGAATAATCTTTTAAATATTCGTGAAATATGCATCCGTATAAGGGCTTGTAGTCAACGATTTTGTATGCGTTGGTTAGCATAGGAGGAAAACCAATTTCGCGTTCTATTCGTTTTTTGATTTCATGGAACTCGCATTGTATATAAATGATGTTTTTGTATGAATTCTCCCTTGGATAATTTGTAAAAACTAAAAAATCAATATCCCTGTTTTTGGATGCAGAACATTCCCATAAAGCGAAATAGTTGGGAAAATTGCCAAAATAGGGCATGATAAGCGCAATTTTAGTTCTTTGTATCATAATTATGTCTTTTTTATGCTATCATGCTTTTTATATTAATAGCTGATATGTTTTTAACCATTTTGGGGATTTTTTTTCTGGGTTACCTACTACTACAGAGTTTTCCGGCATATCTGTTACAACGATAGTGTCACTGCTAATCATCACTTCGTCTCCAATTATAGTTGCTCCATTAATGACCATACATGAATAATATGGAAATCCGAAAGGAGGTATTAATAAAGCTTTTTCATCACTTTTGTCGTTTGTGCTTTATTTTTACTCTTTGTTTGTTATATTAAGTGTAGCTTATTTATGTTTGCTTTACCTGCTTTTATCCAAAGATTTGGCCAAATACAACGGAGATGAATTGTGAAATAATGCTTCAGTGCAATGCAGAATCCATAATGTCTGTTCTCTAAATGAAATATTTCCATTGGAGGCATTCCATTGGGGCGGTACATAAGTTTCCAACGCTTCTTTAGCGGTATTTCTGGGTCGCACCAGGCATCAATGTGTTCATGCGCATCACATTCGCCAAGTGGATGTCCTACCTGCCATAATTCTATTCCAGCTTTACGGGCGCGCAGCCCGTAATCAAAATCACCGCGCGCATGTGTATAGTAGGGGTCAAGTGTCCCCAATTTCTTGTACACGCTGTGAGGAACCAATACTATATTTCCATTCATCATAATTACTGGCACAGGGCTGTCATCAGAAGATGGGCGTGCCACTTTTCCAGTTTTATCTCTGCCTCCATACGTTAGTTTGCTACGTGTCTGAGTATCCACTGTAGACCCAAGTACGATGGTTCTGTTTTTTTTCAATAGGCTTACACGAAGCAAAGATGCGATACAGTCTTTGTATATGAAGGTGTCATCGTTTAGCCAAAGGTAATAATCATAGTTGCATCCATTTCGTTTTTTTTCCTCGGCCATTTTCCATGCTTCTATCATACCGCGATTCCAGAATACTCCATCTACGGTTTTGATGTTAACATGGGGAAACTGTGTTTTTACGCTTTCTACAGTTCCGTCAGTAGAACCTCCGTCCACTATATAAATGTCAAACTTAGTGTCAGCTGGAAGTGATTGTGCTGTTATGTTGCGCAGGCACTTTATGGTTTTCTCCTTACGGTTAAATACAGTCAAAAGTATGGCTATATGGTTCATATTGCAATTGATAAAGGGGAATATATTATGGCTTAATTTTATGATAAATATATCGTATAAACCATTGTAGGTTCAATCGAGGTGATTTGTGTAGGAAAATTATAGGTTTATACTTATCATTTGGGTGTATAGGTACTTTGTAGGCATAGAATGCTGATTTATAAGTTTCGGGGTACTTTCCGCGTTGACTGATATCTCGGTGGGGAGCAATTTCATACTTTTTGCAGAGTAATGAGAAAATGCTTTGATCCTCGCGATGGGCAACGAATGATTCTCCGAAATCTTTTTTTGCTGTATCGAATTTGCCTAATCCTGCCGGTGATAACAACTCCAAATCACAACAGAACGATAACCATTCTGCCATAAACTTACGGGTAGTAGGCGTTACAAGGAAACAGAAGTAAGTTGCAATGATTTGATTACTTGTTTTATACTTTTCCTCCGTAAGTTCCAATTTTTCAAAACATAATGGTTTAGTAAAGCAGGATTCAAGTAATGGGATATCACAAACAAATAGTGGCTGTCTTTTGGAAATGATTGTTACTATTTTTTTAATGCTTCGTGTAAAAAAAGAACCCGAATCACAATAAAATATAATGTCTCCGTTATTACAGTTTTCCAATACCTTATTCACGAAATAAGGTTTCCAAAGCCATAAGCCGTTTCCTCTCTTTTGCGATAGGATGTCGTGATATAGTATGGCAAACGATGGGTCTATGTCGTGAGGAGAAAATTCATATACTTTATCAAATTTGGCAATATATTTACCAGTTAATGTATTCCATTTACGGGCGGGCTCATATTGCTTGTCTGCGTAGTTTATAAGAATTTTCATTTATATAGTCCTTTTTCTTTCATTTCTAGGATAGATGCATCATACATATCTGCTTGTATCTCTTGTGTATTTACCCATTTACAGAATTCGCCTATACCATCAGAAAAGCTCCATTTGGGTTCGTATCCTAATATGGTACGTGCTAATGCTATATCAGCATAATTATGTCTGATATCTCCTAAACGATAATTCCCAGATATGGTGATGGGAACATTCATATTGTATTTTTCGCACAGTGTATGTGCCACTGTAAGGACATCGGTGCTGATTCCTGTACCGATATTGAAAGCGTGACCAGCAGCTTCTTTGGTTTCAAGGCCTAAAATAGTTGCATCTACTACATCCTCGATGAATACAAAATCCCTTGTCTCTTTTCCATCTTCAAAAATATTGATTTCATTTCCATTTTTTATTCTGGTTGAGAATATGGAAAGAATTCCTGTATATGGATTGGAGAGTGATTGCCCCGGACCGTATACATTTTGGTACCTGTATGAAACAGCATCAATGCCAATGGAAGGGCATACCAAATGTACCAATTGGCCTTGTACTTGTTTGGTTATGCCGTATACGGAAGAGGGATGTATCTTCGAGTCTTCAGTGGTAGCCACTAATTGCAGTTTTCCGGCATTAGGATAAGTACATTCAAATTCTCCTTTGCACATATTCTCGTCTAAACGTTCTTCCGGATAAACATCTTTTTCCAATAGTGGGCTATAGTATTTGCCTTCTCCATAGATGGCACGACTTTCAGCTACAATAACGCGCTTTACGTTGTGCTTGGCATTGGTCAAAATATCAAGCATTAACGCTGTTCCACCGATATTAGTATTTACATATTTTTCTATTTCATACATAGACTGCCCTGTACCGGTCTCTGCTGCCAAGTGAATAATGGCTTCTTGACCATCAATGGCTTTTAGCCAATCTTCCCGTGATGTGACACTTCCTTTGATGAACTTGACTTTATCTTTTATAGATAGATAAAGAGGGGATGTCTCTTCCGGTTTTTGTCCGTGTATTTGCTCAGACAAAGAGTCTAATACAGTCACGTTAACTCCTTTGTCAACTAACTTTGATGCAATGTTAGAGCCGATGAAACCAGCTCCGCCTGTAATCAAGACATTCTTAAATGTAAGTTTCATATTTGTTGTATTTTAAAAGTCTCCTAGTAGGATTTTTCTAGTATAATGGTTATACCTAAGTAAGGATGCAATTGATAGAGATAGTATGATTATTAATGCTGATATTAATATTGAAAATAACATAAGAGGATAGTCATTGCTCCACAAATGTTTATTGAAAAAGTCTTTTATGAGTTTTATAAAAATGAAATGTATGGTATATATGCAAAGTGTATATTTCCCATAATGAATAAGTTTTTTTATAAGGATGTTGTTTTTAAAATACTTTGTGATTAATATGCAACCATATATTATTGATAAACTTCCAGTTACAGCAATTGCAAATCGAAATATGGCTATGTGTGATATCGGTATTATAGAACTGAATTTGTGAAAGCGAATAGGAGTAATATAAACAGAATCCTCAAAAGTCCAATGTTGATATAGGATTATGTAAATCATTAATATAGGTAATACTAATTGCCAAGTTAGATATTTATTATGTTTATTCAACCAATATCCTATAGCTAAGAAAGGCATTAAAAAATTAATCTTTACAAAGTAACAGTATGGTGTGAAATAGGTTATTATACATGCCACCGTAAATACAATAAGGTTATTGGTAGTGATTTTTGTAATAATGGCTAATATGCAGAAGCAGAAAAATAGGCAGCTTAAAAACCAATATGATTCTAATGATGCTTTTACTTCAGGTATTTCTCTAAATAGGCAACATTGGATTATATACCAAGAAAAAGCGGGTACCATTAGATGCTTAAATTTCGAAAAACAAGATGTTGTAATTTTATCAGTTCTCATTCTTTTAGGGTTGATAAAATAGCCGCTTAATATCATAAATAGGGGCATATGAAAAGATATAGTGCCTATGAAGAAACTGTTTTTCAAGGCTTCATCGGGAGCAATGCTTTGAATTGTATGATCATAGCATACAATTATCATTGTTATGATTTTGCATAAATCAATCCATTCTATTCTTTTTTTCATTTATGCTGTCTTACTAATTCTGTACTTTGCAGTCCATTCATACTAATCACCTTTGCAGGGATTCCGGCTACTATGCTGTTTGATGGCATATCATGAGTAACTACAGCATTGGCTCCCACAAAAACATTATCTCCAAGAGTTACAGAACCTAGAATTTTACTTCCTGGTCCCAACACACAATTATTTCCAATAGAGGGTACGCCAGCATTGCTTCCTCCCATTTTTAGAGCTGTTGTTACGCCATGAAATATGGTACAATTATGTCCTATTTGGGTTGCTCCATTAATAATGATACATGAAAAATGATTAAAGCTTAATCCTCCTTTTACGGGGGTACCTAATGGCATCTGAATTCCAAATTTAAACATGTAATGCCGATGCATCATCCATGAAAGGATATAGATAGGTAGTACTCTTTTCTTTCCTTTTGACCAGCTGCCCAATCTGAACCAAAAACAAAATTTGAATGAATTGTTGGTAATTAAATATCTTAGGATATATAAGTATTCGGATATTTTTCCATGTGGCTGTTGTGTCAGCACCTTACGGAAATCTTCGTGTATTAATTGGCGGCATGTTTTGAAGCTCATACTTGCATTATTGGGTGATTCGGATAAAGTCATTCATTATATAGGAAGCGGTGGTTCGTGCATTATATTCTCCTTCTGTCAACTTTTTAGCATGTTTGCTCATTGTTTCTATGACTTCCGGATGTTGCTTTAGGTAAATGATTTTTTCTTTCCATGCTTCGACATCGTAAGGTTCTATTAAATAGCCGATGCATTCTTTTTCTAAATCTATGTGTATATCGGGGTTATGTGTCATTAGGATTGGAATGTAGTAGGGCAATGCTTCTATTATATTGGTGTAGCCTACTCCATATTTTCTTCTCTCACAAGGAATAGCCAATATGGATGCTTGACCTTGTTGTTGCATAATGTACTCATATTCATTGTTTATATGCAGGTCTTCCATAAATGTGAATTTTATGTATTGACTGTTTTTGAACTTTTCCGCTGCTTTTATATTGCTTTCGTGGCGGCGGGTAATGATATGGCAGTTTGTCTGAGTTTGCTCGCAGGCTTCACTGAGTGTTTGGTAATCTCTGCTATCCTTTCCTGTAGCCATTACCAGAAAATTGTCTTTTTGGGGAATAAGATATTTTTGATACCATTCGACTTCTGTTCCTCTGCTCAGTGTTGTTATTTGGCAATCTTTTACAATATTATGACTCAGTGCATGCCGTGTATGGTTATCAAACATCATGTAAATTCTGTCTATTCCTTTCCAATAAAAGAACTTGATAAACCAATTTTTAATAGGGTTGGAATATTCTTTACAGTAAGTATATTTCCATGCAACTATTTTACATTTTAGGATTCCGATTCGTTTTAAAACTACCAACTTGCCGAGACCTTGCAGGGCGCCTAGATACAGAATATCAGGATTGATATCTTTTATTGTTTTTACTAAGGCGATTAGAACCTGAATGCTATTGCCTTTTTGTAAAGATAATGGATTTAGCAAGTACACATCTATTAAATTGCTATTCATTATGCTTTTAATGTAATATGTAAAATTATCAGGTTTTTCTAAGATTTCTTTTTGATTATATTTTGTAATATATAATACTTTAATCTTTGATGACATATTATAAAATAAAGTATATTGTAATTTAATTTACCAATAGCATGCCCCTTCTACATTAGCCGCATTCGAAGGTCGCTCTGATTCTGATGGATAAACCCAAAATTCATTCATTAAATTGTTGTAATAGTTTTCCTTTAAGAATGGAAGGAATACCTTACCATAATAAGGGTTGATCCAACGTTTTCCTTTGATTCCAAATAGTAATTGTAAAGCTCCACCTAAGTGTACTGCTTTTTTTCCTGTCCGTTTTACATGAGCAGCTAAGGGGAATCCGTATGCTCCACATCCAATGAGTGCAATGTCATAATCTCGTTTATCAATTTCATCTTTCATATATTCTAATGCATCGAACCAGGTATTGAAAGGACTTTGCCCGCCAAGACTTTGAACAGCCTTAATTGTTTCTAGTTGAAATTCAGGTAGTACATCTGGATTTTTGAATAATAATGTTCTTTTTTGTTCATATTGATGTTGTATTGTTTCAGCAAAAGGGTGTATGACTAATACCTTTTTCCCCTTAAGAACTCTTGACCATGGATGTTTTGCATGGTATGGTTCTAAAAGTAGTAATTGTATAGTCTTTACTTTGTTTATATCAATAAGTCTACGTTCTTCTATACGCCATGAACCTAATATGTCAACATGTTTTGAATCTTCGATCATTAATTCTCCAAATCTTTCTAAATTTAGTTCTGTAAGTGGAAAAAAACCAGAAAGATGTTGCATGTTGTATATGCCAATCTGATTCCACCAAAATTGGGGTATTTTATCTGTGATATAATCTATAATGTTATGCTTATATTTTTTTATCCCTAAATAGTTATTTACGCATAATATTTCTGTACTTCCATATCGAGCAACCATTGAAGGTGAATCTGATTTTAGTTGTTGATATATAATGTTGGACGCCTTCTCAGGATCCATTATGCTGTCAATCGGTTTTAGGTATGAGCCATAATGGTTAACGTAAAGTCGATGTGTTCCGCGTAGAATTTTATCTGTTAAATAGTTCATTGTTTTATGATATTTTATTTATATATACTTCTTGATGCTTTTAAAAGTATTTGATGATAAATGTTTTTGTTATAAAGTCAATATATTTTCACAGGCGAGTACGATCTTAATAACTCTTGTTGGATTTCCTGAGTCTGGTGAGCACTATTCAATAAATGGTATGTTGGTATAATGATGATTACCTGTGATGACCTTTTAGTTTTGGTGCTACAATTATTTTTAATTCAAAGATGTAGCTTCACTTTTATTTCTTTCAATAATGACATAGATGCCGATAATATGATTTTTCTTTCTTTAGGCGAAAACACAAATCCCCAACAACATGAAATAATAAATATTATCGTAGTAGTACATAAAATGATAACTAAACGCAAAAATGATTCATCCATATATACTGTAATTATCCCACTGATTGATAATGTAGAGATTGTTATTAGTAGTATAGGATATATTATAATTTTGAAAAAATCAGCATATTGCATTCCGCAATTTTTATGTGCATAATATAGAATGATGAGACTGCCTATTCCATTCCATGTAAATATCCATATGATATAAAACCAATAAGGTGAAAATCCTAAATGAAAAAGAAATAGACTAATAGGTAATGGCAGGAAATATGAACATCCACGAAGTATCGAATAATATTTTATCCGTCCTTCTGCATTGATGGCACTTGTTAATGTGATAGTTAATTGGTCTAACATATTTCTTGTTATTTCAAATCTAAAGAAACATACACTCCATTCCGGAACATTTTTTAGCCATAGTTGGAGTATATAAGGGGTTTCAATAATAAAAGGAAAGGCAAAAAAGGCGATGATGAGAAAAGACATTTTTGAACTGAATAATGAAATACGCATCATATTAGTTATGTCATTACTGCCGGCCTTTTTCCCAATAATAGGGTTGATTGCCATTAGCATAGTACGTGAAAACACCATTAGCTGACCGGATATTTGGTTGGCTACCCCTTGAGCTGCACTTAATATTGTACCGAAGAACGAATTTAATACAATTCCCATCCCGTATTGTGCAAACATCGAAGAAGAGGAGTTTATAAATCCCCAACCAGCAAATGAAGTCATTTCTTTCATTAGTTCTTTATTGTGATATTTGTGGATGCTGTATGTACATTCTGAGTAATTCCGATGGCAATAAATTTGAAGAATAATCATGAATATTAATGAGACAAAGGTTGTGAGGATACCATATAGAATTAATTTATCTGTATATACATGGACTACTATTAATGCTATAACTAACTTCATAAGTGTTTGAAAAACGCCTATAATACTTAGATACCGCATGTTTTCATGAGCATTGATAATAGCATTATAAGGTACGGTCTGGATGGTTAATACTGTCGATAAAAGCATTAACTGATAAATCCATTTGGCTGAAGGAATTCGATCAGAAGGAATATTTAATATACCATCAAAGAAGAAAAAATAGGCTATCTCGAAAATGATAACCATCAATAATGATAATAGAAAATGGATACTTATACTTACAGTGAAAATACTTTTTTGTTTTTCGGGTTTTCCTTCTCCTTCTGCATAATTAATAAAGCGTTGGGTGGTGGTTGACATGGCTGCATTTAAGAACCCTAACATACCGATTGCTCCTCCGATAATGCAGAATATGCCAAAATCGGAGCTTCCGAGTGCATTGAGAATTAGACGGGTGGAATAGAGGGAAACAAACATGGATAGTCCCATGCTAAAATATAGATATCCGCTATTCTTCAATACTCTGTTAGCAACTTCTGACATAGGATGTATTTGTTTTTTTTAAGCTGTTAGCTATGAAGTAAGGATATAACATCATGGTAAAGAGAGCAACATTCATAATGTGGGGCTGGCTTAATCCCATATTTAAGACTAATAAAATTCGTACCATAATGTCCCAGATACTCTTATTATACTTAAATACTTGATGGAAACAAAAGCCAAATAATATGGAAAATGACATTATTCCTACGGCGAGAAGTAGGAAGAGAAAACCAGCACATCCTTCCACTCCCATATTATGTAATTCGTCATAACCAACTCCAATCAAGGTGATAGGGTGGTTGTATATGGTAGTCAATACGCTACTTATACTTATTGTACGTGCACCACCGGAATTAAGAGAGAAATCCAATTGACCATTTGCGTAAATTTTGTGGAATACAACTGTGTTCATGAATTCATTACCGAGTTTTGTCATTGACATAAAAAGCATAGTGCCGATAATCGTAATTATAATAGCGTATTTCATTCGTTTGTCTATTGTTTTTAAGGAATGCAATAGGTAACAGAAAACCAATATTACTATTCCGATATAACCGCTTGTAGAAAGAGTTGTAATCAAGGCAAGGAAGAACACGATTATATATCGTATTCGCTCTTTAGCTTCAAAAAGGCGAGGATGGAACATGATGAAGTATAAAGCAGAGGAAAGCACACATTGATATTGCCCAGGTTCGCTGAACGGACCACAATTTCTGTCACTGTGTAAAGTCACAAAACGGTATAAAAATCCTCCGTAACTGTACACTTCTCCTCCTCTAAAAAATGAAGTGTACAGATGTGGAAATATACTTGAAAATGAATTGAAGCCATATATACGCGTGATAGTAAAGAGGATGATACTGATTAAAGCAATATAAAAAATGAGTTTGATAAATCTTTGTAGGTAGTTGGCCGGATCTATTTTGTAGGTGGCGTATATGATTAATGGTATAGAAGTCACACTGAGTGCTGTACCTAAACTTAATGTAGAGCCTATTATGACTAGAAGCATTGAAAAAAACAAGCATCCGATGAAAAGTAAATATTGCTTTTGAAGATGAAATAATGTCTTTTTCTTCAATACATAGTATATTCCCATTAATAGTGTCAATATGATGAAATTATCATTCCCTATATAGGCGGGTAAGGCCATTCCTGCGGAGGATATCATTATGTATATATAGAGGTATTGAATGATACAGGTTGTATATTTATGAATATAATTCATCGGATTTTATAAGGAGTGTTTATCACTTTTTCAAAAAATAGTTTCTTAATCTCTTCTAAAAATATCCCTCGTATAAACTTTCTCTTTCACCTCTTCCAGGCAGATGTCATACCTATTGGCGATAATCGCATCACTCTGTAGTTTGAATTCATCCAGATTATTCATTACTCTGCTGCCGAAGAACGTGCTTCCATCTTCCAGTGTCGGTTCGTAGATGATAATCTCTGCCCCTTTTGCCTTTATCCGTTTCATTACACCTTGAATGGATGATTGTCGGAAATTATCCGAATTGGACTTCATCGTCAAGCGATATACGCCAATTACAACTTGCTTTTCTTTTGCAACATCATAATTACCTTCTGCATAACTATAGTAACCGGCTTTCTGCAATACACGGTCAGCAATGAAATCCTTGCGTGTGCGATTGCTTTCCACAATGGCGGTCATCATGTTTTGGGGGACGCGGTCGTAATTGGCAAGGAGTTGCTTTGTATCTTTAGGTAAACAATAGCCGCCGTAACCGAAAGAGGGGTTGTTGTAGTGTGTGCCGATACGTGGGTCGAGACATACTCCGTTGATGATGGCTGCGGTATCAAGCCCTTTCATTTCGGCATACGTGTCGAGTTCGTTGAAATAGCTGACACGCAGGGCAAGGTAGGTATTGGCGAAAAGTTTTACGGCTTCGGCTTCTTTCATACCCATAAATAGGGTATCTATGTTCTCTTTAACAGCACCTTGTTGGAGCAATGCTGCGAAAATTTTGGCATATTCTTCCGCATTGGGATTGCTGATGGCATTTATAGCTGTATTTTCTTCTGTAAATTCTGTTCCTTCAATAATTTTAGGATAACCTACTATGATGCGAGAAGGATAAAGGTTATCGTAAAGTGCTTTACTCTCACGCAAAAATTCCGGAGAAAAGAGCAGGTTGAATTTCTTGCCTTCCAGTTCCGGATTGTGAAGGAATTGTTGTGCATATTTTATATAGAGTGAACGGGTATACCCCACGGGGATGGTTGATTTGATGATCATTACCGCATCCGGATTTACGCTGATGACGAGGTCTATCACATCTTCGATATGATGGGTGTCGAAGAAGTTCTTCACCGGGTCGTAGTTGGTAGGAGCGGCAATAACGACGTAGTCCGCATCTTTGTAGGCTGCCTTGCCGTCCAGAGTAGCAGTTAGGTCAAGCTCCTTTTCTGCCAAATACTTCTCTATATATTCATCCTGAATGGGTGATTTCTTGTTGTTGATAAGTTCTACTTTATTAGGGATTATATCGACAGCAGTGACATGGTTGTGCTGTGCAAGCAAAGTTGCAATACTCAGACCTACATAGCCGGTACCTGCAACGGCAATATTATATTGTTTCATAATCATGATTATATTTTATATGGAATAGCTGCTTACTTTCTCTAATATCTATACCATAAAATTCACAGATTCTTGTAGGTAATTTTTCTTTTCAATTTCTGTCAATTTATGTAATCAGTGGTAAGCCGAAATGACACCTGTGTCACCCCTTAAACATAAATACCCGTTACGCGCGCGAGACAAATTATCAATATGCACAGACCTGTATCGTTTGTGTGTGATAAATATTAGCCTAATAGGGAGTATTGGAAAAAGGGTGCCACAAGTGTCAAGGTTGCAAGTGAAGTTAAGGCTTCAGGACTCCGGTATGGATTCTGTAGTTCCTCAAATCACTCTCCAGGCAATCTGCCACCTCTTTCTCAAAACTCTCCCTTTCTTGGTCTGTTTTCGGGAACGACCTCCAGAAATGCGTTATGGCATGTATCTGGTTGATGTTGTTGCTCAGCCCTTTTTTAAAAGGTTGTAGGTTCTGGTACTCATCATCGTTGCTTGGGCGATGGTCTCGTTGGTCAGATGTCTGCCGTTAACGAGCTGTTCTTTCTGGCATTTGCTCAGAAAGGCTCCGAATGCCGGTGTCACCGGCTCTTTCTTTGTCATGTTGACTCTTTTAATTGTTAAACAATAATAAAAACAAGCGAAATCATTTCCATGTAGTGGAAACGACCGGACTTGTGTATCTGGGTACTTATGCGTTCCTTCGCGTCGTAATTTTAAACATAAACAAAAATCAGTAAATTATGGAACACCGCAATATCAGCCTTTTCAGAGGCTATTCGGACACAGAATCAGTAGAAACTTCTCTTGAAGAAATAGTCAACATCATTAAATGCGACGCTGCCCTGCGAGACCGCACCGAGAAACATCGCTACTACTTGCAGCAAGACCTGCGTAGGGATGCCGACCGCGAGAAGTCCGGCTGTCCCTGCTTCGCTGTTGCCGTCTGCTTTGAAGGTGGGAAGACCCGCGAACATATCTGTGCCTGGACCGGCTATACCTTGGTCGACCTGGACCATATCGCTCCCGAGCGGATGGCTGCCACACTGACATTGATTTGTGCCGACAAGTATACATTGATGGCCTACACCACCATCAGTGGTCATGGCATCCGTATCATCTGCCGCATCGATGACCTGAACGGAGCGGAAAAGGGAAAAGCCTTCCGGCAATACGCCAAGTATTTCAATCAAGTCAACGACTACTATTCCTGCCTGGTGGGCTTCGAAAGCGACGGGCAGTGCAAGAATGCTACCCGTATCAGTGGACTGGCTTCCGACCCTCATGTATATTACAATCCCAGTGCCACTTCTTTTGTTTTGCAAGATAGTCCGATTGCTCCCCAACCGCAGGATAGCGCTTCCGAAGCTGTGCCGACAAAGCGCAACAAACGTTTGGAGAAGGTGGTGAAAGCTGCCGAACGCCTGCTGGAAGAGGAGGGAGTGAGTTATTGTGAACATCATCATAACGAATATGTGATGCGCATGGGTTATCTGCTCAACCAGTACGGAGTGGCTCGGAAGACAGCCGCCGCTTGGGCAGCGGAGCACTTTCCCGACTATGACGGGGATGTGGCAGCTGTCATCGGCTCCTGCTACGCGAATACCGGGGAGCATGGCACCCGCTCCCTTGTCCGCAGGGGAGAGGGCGATGAAAAGTTTGCCACGGTGGCAGATATCGAGCAGTTCCTTTCCGAACAGGCGAAGTTCCGCAAAAATACGGTGAGCGGCAAGTTCGAAGTCCTGATGGCCGACTGCGGAGAGGAGTATGCGGAGCTGACCGACCGCTACGTCAACACGTTGTGGAGCCGCATGAACAAGGCAGGGATGCTTGCCCGCATTGCGGACATACGTTCCGTGCTCGATTCGGAGTACACACCGCTTTTCAATCCCTTTGTAGCCTATCTGGAGGGGCTGCCTGCTTGGGACGGTACTACTGACCCTATTGCTCGTCTGGCTGCCGGCGTACATGTGAAGGACGACCAGAAGCTTTTCGGCATCTA
>CDTY01020758.1_pt1 | contig 21529 bp, 20 predicted proteins | sample 557731 | NCBI WGS metagenome assembly CDTY01 (sample SAMEA3182101, study PRJEB8094) | gut metagenome | biome: human; feature: gut; material: Stool; isolation source: human stool | place: Canada | collected 2013-02-12
TTTTTCCGAGATTTCCAAATGTTCCAGCCATTCAGTAGACCTTAGTTAATAGCCATGGTCATGGTGATATAAAAGCTGTGTGAGGATGCGATTGCACAGAGCCAGTATGTTACTCAGCATAAGTCTGTAAATTCGAAAAAATACCATAAGTCCCAATAGAAACAAACTGCAAGAGAAGGTGCTTTTATTTGAAATTGACCTCATAAACATGTTTATGAAAGGTTTGTTTGTTCTAGTGGAAAACCTTTTGATCAGGCCCGGAAGATCCCTCTATAATGGGTTTTGCATTCTCCTTTCCGTGTTTGGCTTTTCCTTGAATTTGTGGAACGGGCGGCACCTCATTTCGAGGTTTTGTATGGGTCCACTCTGGACGAGCCATTCCTTTTTTTGCCATTTTAATACCTCCATTTGTCGTCACAACGAAACATATAATACGCCTAGTTTGTGTGCCTTCTGTTGTGGTCATTTTTGTAGATGACAAGCCGTTGGTTTTTGTCACAGACCGCCAAGAAAACATCCTGAGCAGAATGAATCCCGCGCTGTTTGAGCTGCTTGTCCAGCCAGGTCAAGTCCAGTCCCATGTGTTTGAGATTGCTCTCCAGAATCCGCCCGTCCATAATCAATTCGGTGAACAACAGCTCTTGCTCTGGGGAAAGCTCCATATCGCTGGGGGTTACAGGGCGTTGGGTGCTCACCGGAAGAATGGTCAGCCTTCCATTGAACTCGAAAATTGCGGTCTGAATGCTGGTTAGGTCAAAGTATCCCTGTTGTCTGCACATAACCAGAAATTCCTCTAAATCAAGCTTAGCTTTTTTTAAATTTTCCCGATAGAGCTTTCCTTGATCCATAAGAATCGTAGATGAACCATAGAGATATCTGCGTGTTCTGGGAAATTTGTTGGTCACCACACTGAGCAGAAACGTGACTCCTGCGTAAATTGCAATTGCGGTAAGGGGTTTCCAGGGCTGCTCCAGTTCTGTGGCCATCTCTGCGGCGATGGAGCCGATGGTGATTCCCGTGATATAATCAAAAAAATCCAGCTGCGCGATCTGCTTGTGGCCAATAAACTTTGCCGCCAGAAAGATGGCAGTAAAAGAACCTAACGTGGTAAGGCAAAGAACAAAAATTTGAATAGGACACGCCCCCTTTCTCATAGTCTGGCCGGAATGACAGCAAACATACACGGCAGCACGCCATGCCTTTTTGCTCCTCTCACCAAATGGGAGTGGGACACATAGGATGAAGTACCAACCATAAAAAGGAGCAAATCGTATGGAGACTCATTCCTTTAAAAAGGGCAGCTGTGGCGCTTGTGTGAATAACCACGGGCCGGCACCATGTATCGTCCATGTTATGGGCGCAGCGCAAAAGAATCAAAATTTTCGTACTGCATTTTGGACCGGGAGCTGCTTACAAATGACCCTAATGCACATTCCCACCTGCGGGGAAATAGGTGTAGAGATGCACCCTGATACCGATCAGTTCATCCGGGTCGAAAACGGGCAGGCTCTTGTTTGTGTGGGGAATAGGAAAGAAAGCCTGGATTTCCAGTGTTGCCTGAAAACCGGAGACGGCATTTTTGTGCCGGCAGGATCCTGGCACAATATTTGTAATACCGGGGATTGCCCGCTGAAGCTGTCCTCCATCTATGCTCCGCCTCACCATCCCAAAGGAACGGTCCACTGCACAAAGGCGGATGCAGCTTCAAAAGACTAAGCCGGCATCTGCCCATACAGAGCCAACAAAAAGAAAAATGGTGTAAAAATACCGGCAGGCTCCCCGTTGAAGCTATGCCGGTATTTCTGAGCTATGCTTGGGTTTGCGGCAGAGAAATTTCCTCCTGGGCTGGTCCTGAAATTAGCCGCCCATCGCAGTCAAAACGTGAACCGTGGCAGGGGCAGTCCCAGCTGCGCTCATCGGGATTCCACTCCAGTTGACAGCCAAGATGCGGGCATCGGATGTCTACCGCATGGATAGTGCCGTCCTGTTCTTTATAAACGCCCACCTTTTCCCCGTTTAAAAAGACGATCCCGCCGTGGCCCGCGGGAATGTTGGACGCCTCTTCCGACGGAATTTGGAAAAACCGCTTGATAAGTCCCTTAACGGCTTGCCCGCCCTCTGCTGCCATGCCTGGAAGAGCGGCAGCCTCAAACCGGCCCGGGTCAAAGACCTGGGCATACAAATTCTCTGTTCCACAGATCATATCCCGGAGTATCATTGCGGACACCATGGATGTGGTCATACCCCATTTCTGAAAGCCGGTGGCTACATACCAGTTTGGCCGGCTGGCGGTATACCGGCCAATATACGGAACTCCGTCCGGTGTGATACAGTCCTGGGCAGACCAGTGGGCAACCTCACGGCTTTGTGGAAACCACTCTCTGGCCTTCTGCCGCAGGCACTCATACCGGCCGCCCTGTGTATTCTCTCCGGTCCGGTGATTTTCACCCCCCATCAGCAAAAACTCTCCGTAGTTCCGGAAGGACCAGCCCCCTTTCTCTGCGCTGATATACATGCCATCGACTTTGGGGGCATTGGCCAGCGCCAGAACATAGGATCGCTCCTGATGCAGTCTGGCAAAATACATTCCCGGAAAATTGAGAAAGGGGACATGGCAGGTAAAGACGATCTGCTTGGCTCTGACTGTTCCATAGGGGGTGTACAGCCTATCTTCCACCGCCGTTTGGACCGGGGTATGCTCGTAGACGGTCAGCCCATCGGATATGGATTTCAAAAATTTTAACGGATGAAACTGGGCCTGATAGTCAAATTTTACTGCCCCAACAGTCGGAACAGGGATATTTATATCTGTGACGTAGGAGGCAGGAAGACCCAGTTCTACAGCTGCCCGCACCTCTTCCTGGAGCGTTTGGGCGTCACTTCCGTAGACATAGGCATTGCGCTCTTCAAAATCGCAGTCAATTCGTTTGGCTTTTATGATGTCTTTGTAAGCGCGGACGGCCAACTGATTGGCTTGGGCATATTGCCGGGCGGCGTCCATCCCCATAGTTTGAATCAATTTTTGATAGACCATGCCATGCTGTGAAGTAATCTTCGCTGTGGTGTTCCGGGTTTGACCGCTGCCAATTCGATTGGCTTCCAGGACCACCACCTGGCGTCCAGCTTCCTGCAAGGCAAAGGCGGTCAAAATACCGGCCATGCCTGCGCCGATGACTGCAACCTCAACCTCCAGATTACTATGCAGCGTCTCACGCTCTCGAATACTACAACTTTGAGACCAAATGGATTCCATACGCTTCCTCCCGATGGTAGGCTTTGTTCTCTGTTTATTTTTGGCCGGAAAAGCAGCGCTTATGTGTGCCCAATCCATTTTATAAGAGAGAAAACGTAGTTGGTTGCAACGCAGAAACGCTAAGAATCTATCAGCTTGTCGAAAAACTTGGATTGATACGTAACAGCTGCTACAATGCAGGGGGAGCTCGAGGGGGCAAAGCCCGCCTCGAATTGAATCAAATGCCCCGCTAAGCCTTGCGCAGCAAGGTGTTCGGAGAGGGAAGCGAAGATTTTCGTGCCGTGATACGGCACGAAAATCAGGCATTATTTCAGGCTGTCAAAAGAGTCCACGGGACTTTTTTGACAGCCTGAGCCTCCCGCACGGAGCGGGAGGCAGGGGAAATGCAGTGGAAACAGATGAGTCCGTCTCCAAACTGCGCAAAGGTTCGCAGGAAGCATCTGCCCCACAAGGCGGATTAGACTTCCGGTTTGGTCAGCTCAGGCAGAGGGGGAACTTTGCCGCAATCGGTGCAGATATCCTGCTCCGAAGCCCCGTTGCAGTTGACATAGCTGTCGCCCACGGTGGCAACGGCGCCAAATTCCACAGGAACCGCCACGCAGATATCCTGGGTAATGGTGAAGAAGCAGGAACCGTTCTTTACGCCGCCGAATACCTCGCGGCCGGGAGTAACCACGGGATTACCGCAGCATTTGGTGGTGGTCATGCCGGTCTGGGCAAAGGGGGTCACAGTAACAGGAACACAAATGGACGCAGACTGATAGCCCACAGTAGGACAAGTCTGAGTCTCATTGAGCAGTTCAGAATTTAAAGTGGCCATAAGAAAAACTCCTCGTACCGACAGCAGCCAAGACGGCCAGATCGGCTCGGGCAGCCGCATGGGCGTTGTCAGCTTCTCCAACACCGCCGTAGCCGATACCCAGCTGATCACCTCCGTGGATGCACTGAAAGCCGCCGTAGACAATTTGTCTGCCGGCGGAAGCACCAACCATGCCGACGCTTTTGCCAAAGCGGTTCAGCTGTTTGACCCAGCGTCTGCCAATGCCAAGGTCATGGTCATGTTTACAGACGGCAATACCACCGCCGGCGCGCCTCCCGCTCCTGTGGCGGCTGCGGCCAGAGCCCAGGGAATCATCATTTACTGCATCGGACTGATCGGTTCCGATGGCCTGGATATCACCGCCTTGAACGACTGGGCCACCGATCCGGACGCATCCCATGTGGCGGTGACACCAAATGCCGCCGACCTGGAAGAGCTTTTTGCAGAACTGGCTGCCAACATTTCCAAACCAGGAGCAACGGAGATCGTCATTGACGAGGTAGTCAACCCGGACTTTGTGATCACCAGCATTTCCTCCCCTACCAAAGGATCTGCCACCATGCTGGATGCCCACTCCCTGCAGTGGAATATCGCCCAGCTGGGGGTAACCTCCAGCGAGAGTGCGGTCCTGGATTTCTTTATCCGCCATGTGGGCCAGCAGACCGGGACCAAACTGGTCAATGAGTCCATCACTTATTCAGACAAGGAAGGAAACGTGGTTTCCTTCCCGAAACCTATGGTATCCGTTGAGTGCGATATCGTGGTGCATCCCGAGCCGTGCCCTGAGCCGGTGGATCTGACCGTGGAGGGCTGCCAGGATTCTGTTTTGGTAGACTTGGGCGATGTCTATCTGGAGTCCCAGGGACGGATCATTCAAATGGATGTGACGATCCAAAATGTCTGTCCCGGGAAGCGGGTTGCTTTGGCAGCGATCCTCACCGAAGTAGACAAGGACGGCATGGAGCACCAGAGAGGCATGAAGGCTTTCACCATTCCGGCCCACAGTGCCCCCGTATGTCGGGACGTGTTGGTCAAGTGTATTAAGTTTGTCGTTCCGGAGGACTTGAGTGCATCCGGCGGAGCCATGTGCAGTCCCCGCAAATTTAAAGCCCGTTTTCTGGCCAACAACATTGATACTGACTACCGCTGCTGTGAATCCACGATGACACTTTGACTCATTCACTTGCCTACCACCGCTCATAGGCGGTGGTACATATTGCGCTTAGGAACAACTGGATATATACGGAATTCTTTACTTTCTGACGAAGAGAGCTGTTTCATGTGTCTAATACTTAACTTGTCTGTCGTCTTTTGTTAAGTCATATAAAAATGCGAATCATCTGCCAATATTGAAAACCGCAAAGTAACAATTAATCTTATGCCAACAAGCCCACGCTTTCGAACTTTTTATTCGAAAGCGTGGGCTTGTTATACTTACAGTGCATGAAACAAAGCTATAAATCTTTGCGTTGCTTCCTTTTGAACAGAATGAGTAAGCTCTAAATAATGCATAGTCCCATTTCGATGGCAAAGGGTATCATATGCAAAACGACTGCAGCCATAGGAAATATCAGAATATATATTGATTTTCCGGATACCGGCTTGTATTGCCTTCTGCAAATCTGAAACAGGAACGCCAGAGGCCCCATGCATGACCAGGGGGACGGGAACAGAATCCCCCAGTGTCTTGGTAAGTGAAAAATCCAGATCCGGCTTTGCCTTAAAAGGACCGTGAACTGTACCGACAGCAACTGCAAGCGCATCTACATTCGTTTCACGAACAAAGGATACCGCCTCGTTGGGGTCTGTAAAGGCACTTCGGTCCACATCGCTCCCCTGTTCCTGACCTTCTCCACCGCCAACATGGCCAATTTCAGCCTCTACGCTGATTCCAAGCGGATGGCAGTAGTCTACTACCCGTCTTGTCTGAATCACATTTTCAGCATAGGGCAAGTCAGAACCGTCATACATGACAGAAGTAAAACCGCTGTCCACACATAGACGAATCATATCCATAGTTTTTCCATGATCTAATTGAATTGCTACAGGGACAGAAGCAGATTCAGCTAAGGCCAATGCCATCAAGGGTGAGAAGACCATCTACTCCGTCAATATCACTGACGAGGTCGCCAACCTGAAGCGCAATGCCACTGCCGCCATCGCTGCCGGCGCCAATGCCGTTATGGTGGACCTGTACTGCATCGGCTTCTCCGCTCTGAGTATGCTGGCTGAAGATCCCGAGATCAATGTGCCCATCCTGGCCCACCCCTGCTTCTGCGGCGCGGCCACCGTGACTCCTTACAACGGTGTCAACTACAATGTCTATGCTGATCCTGCTCTCTGATGCGGTCCATGATGTCGGGCATTCCGTTCTCAATCTGCTCCTGGACACTCTTGATGCACTTTTCCTGTTCATAGGTCAGGTCGAAACCTGCGTCCAACGTGTCGGCACAGCAGCGGTAGATCTCAATGAGCTGCTCATCCTTGAAAAGCCGCTGTTCGGGGATAAGACCGGAACGGGTGGCAAAGTCCTGTTTGGCGCCCTCGTAGTTGCCTGAGAAATAGTGACCGTGGGACAGTCCCTTGCGGTCATAGTCCCAGCCCCAGGTGACGAATTCCACGCCGTACTTGCCCTGGGTTCCGGCCAACACCACACTGTTGAAGTCTGCCAGGACCTTGTAGCGGTCCTCCAGACTGCTGGCCTTCAGAGAAGGAGCCTGCTCCATCTGCCGCATATACTCGGCGGTGGTGCTGACAATCTTGTAGGCTTTGTCCTTTGCGGCAACATACTCCGGGGTGGGGATATTGTCGCTGCGGTAGGTGATACCACCGATCTGGTCTACCTCACAGATGGGGTGGTCTTCCAGCCAGACTCCAAGTCTGCCACCGATGCTCGGTTCGATTCTGAAGCCTTCACGCCGAAGAGCAATGGCGGTTTCCTGGAAGTATCTTTTCTTTTCCTCTGGGCTGACACTCATTGTATTTTCCTCCTTTGGGGCTGCGCCCTTTTTGATTTTGTCTGGAAATGAAAAAGGGCGCCAATCTGATAGTCCGTTGAGACCAACAAATTGACGCCCAAAACTTTGTCTATTCTATTCTTGAAAAACAAGCGCCCTTTTTGAAAACTGCCGCTTCAAAAAGGACGCTAAAGCGTGTTCCTCTTGCCAATCGGAGAAGAGAGGGGGTTCAAATCCCGCCAGTTACCGCTGAAGGACGCTTGGCATCTATGGAATGATTCGAGAAATTCCGGGCTGAAAAACGCCGGAAACGGTTGATGAACTGGACCAGTAAAAACGGACAATAGACAAAAAGCCCCCTAGTGTAGGAAAATAGAACTACATTAATCAAAGAATAAACCACGGCAACATCTGTCTGATTTACCGCCGGAGCTTTTTGTCGGACAGGTCCCCATACACCGGGGTCGCCAGACCGAAGCCGCCGGACACGGTCAGGATCTGGCCGGTGATATAGGCGGCTTCGTCACTTGCCAGATACACTACCGCCGCCGCGATTTCCTTCGGCAGTCCCATCCGGCCAAGAGGAATATGCCGCAAAAACAGGCTCCGGAATTCCTCTGTCAGGTTTTTCTCCACTGCTTCTGTTGCAGTCATTCCCGGCAACACCGCATTACAACGAATTTTATTTTTTGCTTCATGGACTGCGATCAGCTTGGTCAGATAGTTGATCGCCGCCTTGCTGGTTCCGTAAGCCACCTGAGAAATGTCCGGGACGATGCCGCCTACTGAGGAAATGTTGATAATGCTGCCGCCTTGCTTTGCTGCCATATGCTTTGCCGCAGCCTGACTGGCCATAAAGACGCTTCGCAGGTTCAGGTTGATGGTATCCAAAAATGCAGAAGGTTCGGTATTTGAAAAATCCAGATCCTTACCGGGGTTGGAGGTGCCGAAATTGTTGACCAGCACGTCGATACCGCCCGCATCGTTCACCACATCTTCCACCATAGAAAGAAAGGTTTCCGGTTGCATCGCATTGTTGAATACGCATTTCACATTGCAGCCTTGCGCGTTCAGATCATCTGCGATTTTTTGTGCCCGTTCCAGATTTCTGGCCGCCATATAAACAATGGCACCTTCCTTTGCGCAGGCCTTCGCACAGGCAAGGCCGATACCCCGGGTGGATGCGGTGACTAATACGATCTTGTTTTTTAATCTCATATCGTTTCTCCTCTGCTACGAATCTTAGGCAAAAAGAATACGGCAGCGATGCCGGAAGCGATGCATATCAGCTCCGCAATTGCCAAGGAGTGAATGGATCGGACGGCGGCATCCGCCTCGGTTGCCCCGCCTGCGATCAGACCGGTGATCTGATTGGTAAACAACGGGACGAATACCGCCACGCCAAAGGGCGCAGCCAGATCCCGGAACAGCCCGTAGGTTCCGGTGCCTGCACCGGCTTCCTGTGGGGACAGCCCGGACAGTGCTACTTTCATGAATATCGTTCCGTTTCCACCCAGGCCAAAACCGAGAATACCCAAAGATGCCATCAGCAGCAGGATGGAGGTTGCTTCCGAGAAGAAAAATAAGATCCCGCAGCCGATGCCTGTCAGTAGCAGTGAGCCGATCAGTACGCGCTTTGGTTCAAACCGGTCTGCCAGCGGCCCCAAAAGCACGGCACCCAGCGACATTCCCACATACATCACAGAGATGGCATAGCCGGAGACCGCGGTGTTGTCCGGCTGCGTATAATTTACGAAAACGATGGTGTTGGTCATGTTTGCCTGCATCAGTCCCTGTGTCAGAAACAGCGCAAGGACGCTGAGCACAAAAGCGCTTCGTAACATAAATCTGCCGGGCAGGATGGGATTCTTTGCTTTTCTTTCGGCTGTGATCAAACCCGCCAAGCTGATGATGGCAGCAATCAGCACACCCAAGAATGCTTTTGATATCCAGCCAAAGTTCTGTCCGAAGGACGGAATGCACAGTACCAGACTAAAGAAGATCAGTACCAGCACTGCACCGCCCCCATCAAAGTTTTGCAATGGCCGTCTCTGGGAGTCCTGCTTCCCGATCGTCAATGCACAGGCGATAAAAGTGATGGTGCAGATGGCCACACATACCCACAGCATAGCACGCCAGCCATAGGCAGCGATAATAAGACCGCCCAGTGTCGGCCCAAGAATAACGGACGCGCTGGAGATCAGCATATACAAGGAAAACCCCTTCGCTGCCTGATTTTGCGGAAACTCTGTGACAATATAAGCCATGATCACGGGCGTCATGGCGGCAGTGCCGATGCCAACCACGAACCGGGCCACCAGCATAAATACAAGGGAGTTTGACAGTGCCGACAGAACATTTCCCAATGTAAACACAGCGATCCCAGCAAGAAGTGTGGTCTTGCGCCCGATAACATCTCCCACCTTTCCCAAAATAGGAGCGCAGGCGGCGGTGGACATGGCCTGAGCCAGTGCTGTCCATGCGGTGTTATTGTAGGCAATTCCAATATCCTGCACAAAGGACGGACCAAGTACCGTAGAAAAACCGCCCACGATACCAATCAAGAAAGCAGCCAATGCGTATGGAATGAACCCCTTTTTGTATGCGTTGCTTTGCTCCATTTTTTCACTCCTTTTACGGTAGTATGCCCTGATGTGAGTACATTATTTGCGTTTTTCCGGACATACTTTCTTTAGAAGGAGGAAATGACATGAAGCAAACATTTTATATCTGCAAGCATTGCGGCAATATCGTTGCCATGATACGGGATGTCGGCGTTCCAATTATGTGTTGTGGTGAAAAAATGCACGAAATGATACCCGGCACAACGGAAGCTTCCGGTGAGAAGCATATCCCTGTTTACGAGATGGACGGTAATACCGTTCATGTCACAGTGGGAGCGGTGGAGCATCCCATGATCCGGGAACACTATATCGAGTGGATCTGTCTGGAATCCGAACATGGTATTCAGTATGCCCATCTGGATCCGGATGACAAGCCCAAAGCAAAGTTTGCCCTCTGTGAGGGCGATGAAGTCCGGGCGGTCTACGCATTCTGCAACCAACACGATCTTTGGAGGAATTAAGCTATGTCTATGATCAACAAGGAAATATCCGATTTTCGCACCTACGCGTTCCACGAGAACGATTTTAAATTTGTATCTAAGGAAGATATTCTCGGCAAGTGGAGCGTATTTTTCTTCTATCCCGCTGACTTCACCTTCGTCTGCCCTACAGAGCTGGAGGACCTGGCGGACAAGTACGAGCAGTTCCGGGCCATCGGCTGTGAGGTTTACTCCGTGTCCACAGACACCCATTTTGTCCACAAAGCATGGCACGATGCGTCCGATCGGATCAAGAAGATCAATTACCCCATGCTGGCTGACCCCACCCACAGTATCTCCAGAGACTTCGAGGTGCTGATTGAGTCCGATGGTCTGGCCGAGCGGGGCACCTTTATCATCAACCCCGAGGGCAAAATCGTGGGCTACGAGGTAACGGCCGGTAACGTGGGCAGAAACGCCGAAGAACTGCTGCGAAAGGTTCAGGCCTGTCAGTTCGTCCACGCCCATGGCGATCAGGTCTGTCCTGCCAACTGGACGCCCGGCGCGGAAACCCTGAAGCCCAGTCTCGATCTGGTCGGTCAGCTTTGATGGAAAACTTATATGATGTGATCGTGGTCGGCGGCGGCCCTGCGGGTTTAACTGCCGCCCTTTACCTTGCCCGGGCGAAATACCGGGTGCTTGTTTTGGAAAAGCTGCAGTTTGGCGGCCAGATCTCCATTACCAACGAGGTAGTCAATTATCCCGGCATTGAGCGGACCAGCGGCCAGGCACTTACGGATACGATGCAGAAGCAGGCAGCAGCATTTGGCGCAGAGTTTATGCTGGCGGAAGCGACCGCCTTTGACCTTTCCGGGGACATCAAGACGGTGCACACCAACCGGGGCGACTACCGCTGTTTCGGGGTACTGCTGGCCACCGGTGCCCATCCCAGAACGGTTGGGTTCAAGGGGGAAGAGGAACTCAAAGGCCGGGGCGTTGCCTACTGTGCCACCTGTGACGGCGAGTTCTTTACCGGAAAGGACATCTATGTGGTGGGCGGCGGCTATGCCGCAGCAGAAGAAAGTGTTTTTCTGACCAAATTTGCACGTCATGTAACGATACTCATCCGCAAAAATGACTTTTCTTGCGCCGCGTCTGTTGCGGATCAGGCAAAAAATCACGAAAAAATCACCGTTCTGACCAACACGGTTCTGGAGGAAGTGGCCGGTAAAAACGGGCTTCACTATGCCCGGTATAAAAATACCGCCACCGGAGAAGTGACGGAAGTGAAAAGCCCCGCAGGCGAGACCTTTGGCGTTTTCGTCTTGGCCGGATATGCGCCTGACACCGAAATGCTGAAAGGTACGGTGGAACTGAACGAACAGAGCTATATCGTGACCGATGCCACCCAGAAAACCAGTGTGGACGGCGTATACGCAGCCGGGGACGTGTGCATTAAGCCACTGCGGCAGGTGGTCACGGCTACCAGTGACGGCGCTTTGGCCGCAACGGAGCTGGAAAAATATGTGGCAGCCATGCAGCGCAAGACCGGCCTACGCGCCAACGTACCTGCGTCAAAGCAAAGCGAAACAGCTGTCACAGTTGACACACAGGAAGCAGATGGATCCGGGGAGCTTTTCACCTCTGAGATGCGTCAGCAGCTGGATACGGTTTTTGCCCGGATGGAAAGCCCCCTGCTGCTGAAGCTGTATCTGGATGACCGCACGGTGTCGCAAGAACTGGAACAGTTCATCACTGCCTTGGCAGAGTTGTCCGACAAACTTACGGCTTCTGTTGCGGAACGCAGCGCATCCAGCGACAATGCTCCATGTGTTACCGTGTGCAGAGCCGATGGAACAGAAATGGGTCTGGCCTTCCACGGGGTCCCAAGTGGGCACGAGTTTACTTCTTTTGTGCTTGGCCTGTATAATGCCGCAGGTCCCGGGCAGGCAATCGACAGCGATACAAAGCGCCAAATCGCTTCGATCACAAGCGCCGTGAACATGAAGCTCCTTGTTACACTGTCGTGTACCATGTGTCCGGATCTGGTGGTGGCAGCTCAGCACATTGCCGCGGAAAATCCGCATATCACCGCTCATGTATACGACATTCGTCATTTTGAAAACTTGAAAGAGCGCTATAATGTTATGAGTGTCCCTTGTCTGGTGATAAATGACGATAAAATTTCATTCGGGAAAAAGAATATGGAGCAGATTCTTCAATTGATTCTGTAATGACTGAAAATTCTGCCAGATAGTGCGAAACGAACCCCGTTGGAGTATTCCGACGGGGTTCAAGTGTTTTTGTGCCCAATAGCCTTAATGATGAAATACATCGAGCGGTTCTTTGTCGTGGCGTTGCAGGAAGGGCTATGCCTGATCAATAAATAAGGCACCTCAATAGAAAAACTAAATTCCGGTTGGATGGGCAGTCGAGCTGAAGTTAATCTTGCATAAAAGTAGCCGGAAGTAACTCTTACAAGCATTGCAGCAACTCTTGACTCGCATCCAACGGTAACTTACAATAATAATGCTTTACCTATGCGCAGGATAGGGCAACGCTGAGGAGCGACCTGAGTGGCGCATAGGGTTTGCGGGAAGGCAGCATCTTCAACAGATGCTGCTTTTTTGCTGCCTTCCTGGAAACAAAAGCGATAAACCTCGGGGTTTAAGGGGCAGAGCCCCTTCACCTTCTCCGAATGACGGCAGCGCAGAAAAGGAGAAAGCCATGGCTAAGAATACACACTTAACCCTCAGCGATCGGATTGCCATTGAGGTCGGACTCAGAGAGCGGAAAAGATTTTCCGCCATTGCAGTAGAATTAGGGAAAGACCCTACAACCATTTCCAAAGAGGTTCGTACCCATATCAAGCTCAAGCAAGCCGGAGGATACAATCCGTGCGTTATCCGCAAGGATTGCAAGCACTACGGCGATTTGTGCCACCCCTGCAAGTTCACCTTCGGGAAGTCTTGCCACTCTTGCTATCAGACCAAGTGCTTTGAGGCATGCCCTGACTTTCAGCAGTTGCAATGCTCCAAACTAAGCAAACCGCCCTATGTTTGCAACGGCTGCCAGCAGCGCACAAGTTGCAAGTTGGAGCGTCATCTTTACGAAGCAAAATCCGCTCAGAAAGAATATGAAGCGACCCGCAGCGAGTCCCGACAAGGTTTTGCTGTAACACCGGCAGAGCTGGATCGGATCGACCAAATCATCTCCCCACTGATTAAGCAAGGGCAATCCATTCACCAAATCTGCGTGAATAACGCGGATGAAATCATGCCGGACGAAAGAACCATCTACAACTATGTGGATGCCGGACTTCTGTCTGTGGGAAACATTGATTTGCCCAGGAAAGTACGCTACAAAGTGCGCAGGAAGAAACCATCTGTACGGGTAGACAAGCAGTGTCATCTGGGTAGAACCTACGAGGACTTCCTTGAATACACCGCAGCCAATCCAGATACTCCTGTTGTGGAGATTGACTCTGTAGAGGGACGCAAAGGCGGCAAGGTGCTGCTGACGGTATTCTTCCGCAACTCGAATCTCATGTTGGCATTCTTGAGAGACCGAAACACTGCAAGGTCTATCACGGAGGTTTTTGAATGGCTGTATACCGTTCTTGGGCACGAACAGTATTGCCGTTTGTTCCCAGTTATCCTGACAGACAGAGGCAGCGAATTTACTGACCCCGTATCCATTGAGTGTACCAAATTCGGAGAAATACGGAGCAGGGTTTTCTACTGCGATCCACAGCGCTCTGACCAGAAGGGCGGCTGTGAAGTCACCCATGAGTTCATTCGCCGAGTCCTTCCCAAGGGTACATCCTTTGATCACTTACAGCAAAGCGACATTCTGCGTATGATGAGCCACATTAACTCCTATACGAGAAAGAAGCTGAATAACCAGTCCGCACACCGGTTGTTCAGCTTCTTGTACGGTGAAACCATTCTGCCGTCCCTCGGCATTCAGGAGATCCCCGCAAACGATATTAACCTGACACCCCGCCTACTCAAGAAGTAAAAAACAAGCTGCCGCCATTCGGAATATCCGTTTCCAGGGGTGGAAGTAACTTTTGCAAATTTTGCAAAAACGCTTCGACCTCCGCTTGGCATGCCCGTTTTTACTGTGGGTGCCCTGTTGATATTCATGCTAACACATCCGCTGGCAATATTCAATGCCCTTTGTAAGAGTAACTTCCGGTTTGACCAATGTTTGTAAAACTTACTTCCGGCTTTTCGCGTGTTGCACTACTTTCCCGGAATTTAATTTTACGAGACTTTTGGAAACCTGGAAGTTAATCGTGCAAACTGGAAGTTACTTTTGCAATCCACCATGGATGGCTTCATGAGCGTAAACGCCGTCCGAAAGGATTAACCAGGGCAACTACTGAAATACAGGAGAAGGAGAACCTGATAAAGCAGGATTTCACTTCAGATCAGCCATATCAGAAGCTGCTTACCGATATATCTCAAATATCATGCCGTGATGGTAAATTATATATATCGCCGATAATGGATTGCTTCAATGGAGAGATAATTTCTCTGGTAATGCGAAGCAATATGCGCAAGGAACTGTGTATTGATACATTCAATGCCGCGGCTAAAAGGTTTCCGCTAAACGGAGCAATTCTGCATAGTGATCGAGGAAGCCAGTACACAAGCGAAGCATTTCGCGAGAAGCTCAGTAACGCGGGTGTTCTTCAGAGTCTCAGCGGTGTAAATCACTGTTTTGATAACGCCAGAATGGAAAGCTTCTTTGCAACCCTTAAAAAGGAACTCCTGTATAGGATTCCAACATACAAGATGAAGATGGATGAAGTTAAAGCAATCATCTTCAGGTATGTCTTTGTCTACTACAATCGGATAAGGATATACACTTCAAATCCGGATGGCCTTCCGCCGGCAGCTTACAGAAGACATCTGGAACAACCGTTAGCTGAAGCTGCATAATTTTGTGGGTTTAAACACTGCACAAATATTGACAATTCCATGCGATGAATTGCAGTAAAAATGCTGCTGCTTGACAAACAGTCAAGCAGCAGCATTTTTGTTGTGTATGGACCATCCTTTCCAAACAGCCCGGTTAATTTTCCACCAATATCCCGCTTTTTGCCAGCATTTTCTGTATCTCATCCAAAATTTCGTCGCTGTCAGCACTTACCACATGATAGTGATAATTGGATGTGATGTTCTTGAGAGGGCTGGATTTTCCGGATTTTATTCCCTGGATAAAATTTTGTGCTTTTCGCCTGGAATCGATTTTCAGTGGTGCTTCCAGATGACCATATACCTTATGGTTTACCATAACGTTTTCCACGCAGCCGCCAAGATCCACAATTCCAAACAGCTCTTCTTCCAACTGCTCATCTGTGTGGTAAACCTTGAAGGTTCGGGTATGTTTTTTCGAGTTGTTCAGCACATAACCTCGATTCGTGGAGAGAACATCATATCCTGCCGCACGGATCAGTGCAATGTCTTGCACAATGATCTGTCGGCTGACGAAAAAAAGCTCGGCAAGCCTTTGTCCGGACACAGGTTGTTTGCTGGACTGGATCTGATGAATAATCTGATTTCTTCTTTCTGAACCATTCACGTGGATATGCCCTCCCGACTTTACATGTTGTCATTATACCACACGAAGGTTTTTCATGGAAATATCCAAAATGGGGGCCGAATGGGTCAGCGCACCGCTGGAAATATAGTCGATTCCCAGATTCACCAGTGCCCCGATGTTTTCTTTTGTTACATTTCCGGAACATTCCGTCCGGGCTCGTCCGTCGATTATCGCAATTGCTTTCGTCATTTCATCGATGCACATATTGTCCAGCATAATGATATCTGCTCCCGCTTCAACCGCTTCCTTTACCATCTCCAGACTTTCCACTTCTACCTCAATTTTTCGCACAAAGGGTGCATATTCCCTTGCCATGGAAATTGCCTCGGTAACGCCTCCTGCCGCACTGATATGGTTGTCCTTCAACAGGATCCCGTCGGACAGATTGTAGCGGTGGTTGTATCCTCCTCCCACACGAACTGCATATTTTTCAAAAATACGCATGTTGGGCGTGGTTTTTCTGGTGTCCAGCAATTTGGTGCTTGACCCCTTCAGCAGATCGGCAACACACCGTGTATAGCTGGCGATTCCGCTCATTCGCTGCAGAAAGTTGAGTGCCACACGCTCTCCGGATAACAGCACACGAATGTCGCCCGTCACCTTTCCCATTAATTGCCCTTTCTTCACCGGATCGCCGTCGCAGCAATAAAAGGTTATACAAGTGTTGGGGTCCAGCAGATGGAAAACCCGCTCAAAAACAGGCAGTCCAGCGATGACGCCATCCTCCTTGCAGAGCAGGTCCACCTCTCCGTTCACCGCCTGTTTCATAACGGCATTTGTGGTAACATCCTCGCTGGAAATGTCCTCCCTCAATGCGCTTAAAATCAGTTGATCTATCTGTAGACTCATGGTGATTTCGTTCATCACTGTTTGTCGCTCCATTTCTGTTCAATTTGTTTTGCGGCCCGCTTGGCGAAAACGAGGCTTTCCAAAAGCGAATTGCTGGCCAGACGATTGGCTCCGTGTACTCCGTTGCAGCTGGTTTCCCCAACGGCATACAGGTGTTCCATGCTGGTTTTGCTGTGAGAATCCACCCAGATGCCGCCCATAAAATAGTGCTGAGCTGGAACGACCGGGATCCAGTCCTTCAACACGTTATATCCTTCTTCAAGGCAGTGCTGGTAAATATTGGGGAAGTGTTTCAGTATGGTTTCCTTCGGGATACGCTCCATTGACAGCCAGACATGCTCTGTGTGATCCTGTTCCATCTGTTTGTAGATCGCTGCAGTAACCACATCCCGTGGGCAAAGTTCATCCACAAAACGCTGCCCCTTCTTGTCATACAGAAACGCGCCCTCACCGCGCACGGATTCGGAAATCAGAAAGCGGCGTCCCGGCTTGTGGGAATACAGCGTGGTGGGATGAATCTGCACATAATCCAGATGCTCCAGACGGATGCCATGCTTTTTTGCAATCGTAATGGCATCACCCGTCAGGTGGGGGAAATTGGTGGAGTGGGCATAGGTCCCGCCGATTCCGCCACTGGCCAGAATGGTGTACGCAGCATGGATTTCAAACAGCCGGCCGTTCTGTTCCGCTAGAATCCCTTCGCAGGTTCCATTTTTCACCAGGATATCCTTCATGGTGGTGTATTCATACAGGGTAATATTCTTCCGCTGCTTTACCTGCATCAGCAATTTGCTGGTGATTTCTTTGCCGGTGGTGTCCTGATGAAAGAGAATGCGTGGCTTGGAGTGCGCGCCTTCTCTTGTATACAGAAATTCGCCGTTCTGCTGTTCAAATTCCACACCGTAGCCCACCAGATCACGGATAATCTGTCTGGAATTTTCAATCATAATCGCAACAGATTGCTGGCGGTTTTCATAATGTCCCGCTCGCATTGTGTCCTCGAAATAGCTGTCAAAATCTTCATCGTCCCGCTGAACGCAGATGCCTCCCTGGGCAAGAAACGAATCGCTGCTTTCAAGATCGGATTTCGTGATGAGAATGATCTGTTTATCGGAAGCCAGATTCAGCGCACTGAACAGTCCGGAAACACCGGTTCCTACAATTACAATATCGGTTTGCATGCTGTACCCCACTTACTTTCCTGTCAGTTCTAGCATCATTTCCAGCGGCTTTTTCGAGCTTTCCCGAAGAGACTCATTTATATAAACCTCATTCGCTCCAGTTTTCAGAACCTGCAGAATCTTTTCCGGTGTAATGCTTTTCATGTCGTGACAGACCGGCTCCGTTTTTGGAAAATAAAATCTCTTGTCCGGATTTCTCTTTTTCAGTTCATGATACACGCCGATTTCGGTGCAAACGATGAATTCTTCGGCAGCATTCGCGGTTGCATAGGCAATGATACCGGAGGTGCTTCCGGTATAATCAGCCAAGTTGCAAACGGCCTGCGGACATTCAGGATGTACCAGAATTTTTGCAGAAGGATGGGCCTTTTTCAGATCCTGCACTTCCTGCAACGCAATATGTTCGTGAATCGGACAGTAGCCCTCGTTAAGAACGATATGCTTTTCCGGAACCTGTTGGGCCACAAAACGGGCCAGATTCCGGTCAGGTATGAAGAAAATATGATGATTGGACAGCGAGCGGACAATCTGCACTGCATTGGCGGAAGTTACACATACATCCGAATGCTTTTTCAACTCTGCGGTTGAATTGATGTAGCATACAACTGCCAGATCCTCGTACTTCTCGCGCATTGCCTGAATGGTTTCCGGCGTGGCCATATGTGCCATTGCACAATCTGCGGTCGCGTCGGGCATGAGGACTGTTTTGTGCGAATTCAAAATCTTGGCACTTTCACCCATAAAAGAAACACCGCAGAATACAATGGTTGTTTCCTTCAGTCCGACAGCAATCTTACTCAGGTAAAACGAGTCGCCAACATAGTCCGCAAGCTCCTGTACGGCTCCGCTCACATAATAATGGGCGAGAATTACCGCATTTCGCTTCTTCTTCCACTGTTGTATTTCTTCTGTGATTGTCATATATGATTCACTCCTCGATCTGCCAGTGAGAAGAATTATAACATAAGAATATACATATGACAAGACAGTTAAATATTCTGATTCGAGCGTTCAGAACCGGATCTCCTCCACAGAAGAACTCCAAGCTGTGCCCGGGAGCAAAGCAGGTACGGGTGTTAAACATGTTTTAACCTGAAAAGAGTTTGTCTCAATCCGCTTGCAGCTGGATGATGCCCTGACCATACCGTTTTATAGGCTGTTGTTTGGGTTCGAGTGTGAATGCTAAAAAAAGGTTGATGGTTGATTGCATAATGAAGTTGGACAGCTAACAAAAAAATCCATAGTGATTATCGCCGCATGGTAGAATGAAGTTCCTACACAACATCTGCCAAGGGAGGGCAATCACTAAGGCCCGGAACAGCCCGTTGTGGCGCTCGTTTTGAGGGCGCTCCCAGGATGTGTAGGGATGGGCGAAGTAGACCTGGCTGCCCCAGTTCTCAACCTGGGCGAAACTGGAGAACTCCGGGCCGTTGTCCACGGTAATGGTCTGAAAGACCTGTGAGAACTTGTCCCCAAACTCTTCCTTGAGCAACTGCATGGCACTCAGAACGGAGTCAGCGTCCTTGCCGGAAATATGGAGGGCGATGTAGTTTTCCGTTTTCTTCTCCAACAGGGAGAGGACAACGGCCTCTTTACCGGCCTTCCTGCCCACCACAGTGTCGCCTTCCCAATGGCCTTCCTCAATGCGCAGAGCCGCAATCTCAGGCCGCTGGGCGATGTCCTTGCCGTAGCCTTTCTTGTGTTCACGGGGCTTAGGCAAAGGCGCCTTTGCCTCTGCTGCAACGCTTAACAGCGTTGCAGCGAATACCGTGCTCCCCGGTTTTGGCGAAGGGAAGGATGTAACTTATTATTTCCGTACCCAGTTTACGGTCCCCAAGGGAGAGAAGGCAGACATCAAGTCCCTGGTGGGTGTTTTGGAATATGACGATTCCGCCACCATCTACCTCAACGGCACAGAGATTTATGAAGGCAAAGAAAACGGAAGAGACACCGGCACCCAGCATGCCGAGGTGCTGTTGTTTGACAGCGATGAAGTACTGAACCTTCTGCAGGAAGGCGCCAACACCGTGGCAGTCGCCATGCGCGATAAAAAACAGGAGGAGCACGATGGCTGGTTCCACCTGAATCTGGCCCCACATGACGGAACCCAGGAAAAGCTGGATCACACCTCCATCTGGACCTATCTGGACAACGATACGGACCCGGCGGGTACACCCGGCATGGAGGGATATGAACGCACCTCCTGGACTGAGGCGGGTTTTGATGACAGCATCTGGAGCAAGGGCATTGCGCCCTTCGGCTATCAGAACTCCCATAAATCCAGCGTCTACAAAAATGTCAACCCGCCCGAGGTGGGTGCTACTGAGCTGAAGTTCAAGGGCTCCGACGGAAAAAATAACGTCCATGCGTATTTCTTCCGCACCGACCTCTACATTGAAGATCTGGACAAGGTCGGTTCCCTGAATGGCTGGATCTCCTGCGATGACGCCGCCATCGTCTATATCAACGGCGTCAAGGTCTTTGAATGGACGAGGGATGCCATTAACGGGAATCTTGATTATGCTTACGGCCCCGCAGGCAACCCGTCTCCCACCGCCTTCAAGGTCACAGATCTGGCCGACCTGAATCTGAAGCAGGGCAGCAACGTCGTGGCCATCGAACTGCATCAGGATCGCGAGGATGGCGGCGACATCTGGTTGGACTTCACCCTGGAGCCCTCCGAAGAACAGGTCGAACACCTGAGCAACATTGTCATGAACCCCGGCCCCGACGAGACCCAGATGTACTTCACCTGGTATGCCGATGTGGAAAAGAACGGCTATGTGGCTTTGGCGAAGTACGATAGAGGCACCTGTTTCATCCCCTTTGGTGCCTTGGAGCGCAGCGGAAAGGAATGGTCATAACAATGAAAACACAAAAGATACAGAAGCTCCTCATCGAATTGGTTGTACTGTTATCAATACTCTCGATGTCGATTTGCCCGGTGGAAGGCAACTCTTACCGGCGTTTCGCCACTGATACATTGAGCTATGCGCGGGCCGAAGTATTGGAAGTTCAGTCTGAAGAGCTAACGGACAGCACGCTGGGAACAGAACAACAGCTTGGCCAACAAAGGCTATTGGTCAAACTCTTCACTGGAGAAGAAATTGAACTGGTGAACTATCTGACCGAAACTCACAATGTCTTGGCGGAAGAAGGCTTGTCTATTATCGTCTGTGTGGATGCACCTGAACACGCTGCCCCATATTATACCGTCTATAACTATGATCGCAGCGTCCCTCTGGCTTGCCTTGTAATATTCTTTGTTCTGATTCTTGCCCTAATAGGAAAACGAAAAGGGCTGGATGCCTGCCTTGCGATCGTATTTACTCTGGTGTTCATTTTGCGCATTGTTTTACCGGCTTTGTATAACGGACATTCGGCTATGGCAATGGGACTTCTTATCACGAAATCCGTTTCCCGCTTCGCCCGTAATACAGTGGACTGCCTGGACCATGTCCGAATGCTCAGGGCAAGAGGGATTGGCATCTACTTCGAGGAGCAAAATATAGACACACTGCAAATCGACAGCGAACTCTATCTGGTCATCTACGCAGGTTTCGCACAGTCCGAATCCGAAAGCATCAGCAAGAATGTCACCTGGACTTTTCGTAAGCGATTTCAGGAGGGCAAGCCCATATTCAACTATAAGTGCCTCCTGGGATACCGCAAGGGTGCAGACGGAGAACCGGAGATCGTCCCGGAGGAGGCATCCATCGTGGAGAGGATCTTCAATATGTACCTGTCAGGTGAAACCATCAACCGGATCTCAACCAAACTCAGAGAAGAAAATCTCCAGATACCAGGAAAACG
>CDTY01010709.1_pt1 | contig 21485 bp, 15 predicted proteins | sample 557731 | NCBI WGS metagenome assembly CDTY01 (sample SAMEA3182101, study PRJEB8094) | gut metagenome | biome: human; feature: gut; material: Stool; isolation source: human stool | place: Canada | collected 2013-02-12
GGACTGGGTCAGGTCCATGGCGTCCTCCTTGTGGCCGGTTTGGCGGTAGACGAAGCGGTAGATCTCGTCGTAGTGGGCCCGAATCAGCTGGTCTGCCGCATCCCGAGAGCCCTTGCGCTGTATGTCCCGAATCCATTGCTCTTCCACTGTCTCACCGCCTTCTCGACTATATATTCGCACATCAGGGTACCATCGTTTCAAAAAATTGAAAAGAAATTTTCAGTTGGCGTCTCTGTGCCCGGCGGGCCGGCAGGCGAGAGGGGACAGAAGGGGAGAGCCGGAAATGCAGCTCCCTGCAAGAGAGCGTACAGAGCGATTTGAGGATGGGCTTTCCCTGAAAACGGACCGTTCAGAGCTTTGCCGTCCGCGGAGATAGGCATGTAATATAGGTATGTGTCTTGCAACCGCGCGCAATCGCGCATATAATGAAATGGAAATTGGAAATTACCTTTCGGGGGGCAAAACGATGGAACATCTCACCGTGCGGCAGGCCGCAGAAAAATGGGGGCTCTCTCCCCGGACCGTGCAGCAGCTGTGTACCCAGGGGCGGGTCCCCGGTGCGCAGAAGTTTGGAAAATCCTGGGCCATCCCTGCCGATGCGGAAAAGCCCGGAGACCCGCGCCGGACACGGCAGCAGGGAACTCCCGCTCCGACACAGTCATCTCCCGGCGGGCCTCTGGACAGCGGTATGCTCATGCCTTTGATGAACACCCCCTTCCGTCCGGGACACTGTCAGGAAGCGGTGGAGGCCATGACGGCGGGACCCCAGCGGGATATCGCTCTGGCGGAATACCACTATTTCAGCGGTCAGCCGGAACGGACGGCGCTGGAAACGGAACCCTATCTCACCAGTGCCCACATGGGAGCGCGGCTGTCCGCCTGTCTGCTCTATGCCTACGCCAACCTCTCTCTGGGGCGCATCCAGCAGGCTCGTTTTGCTCTGCAGGAGCTGAACACAGCCCTGGCCGCGGCCGGAAAGCAGGCCCCCCAGCTGCAGGCGGCCTCCGCCTTTGTGGCGGCGGCGGGAGCGGTGCTGCTCCACCTGCCCCTGCCCCGGGAGCTGCCGGACATCCAGGGCTTTTTGCCCCTTCTTTCCCCGGGGCTGCGGGCCTTTGCCTTGTATGTCTACGCCCACTACCTCTATTTGCAGGGGAACTACGGCCCCAGCGTCGGAATCGTAGAGGGTGCGCTGGCCATGGGAGCGGCGCAATATCCCATTCCGACCATCTACCTGCATTTGGTGGCAGTGATGGACTGCATGAGCCTCAAGCAGACGGAGCGGGCCAAGGCCCATCTTCTCTCCGCCTGGGAGCTGGCCCGGCCGGACGATCTCATCGAAGGGTTTGGCGAGCATCACGGCCTTCTGGGCGGGATGCTGGAGTCCGTCATCAAGCCCGGCTGGCCGGAGGACTTCAAGCGCATCATTGACATCACCTACCGCTTCTCTGCGGGATGGCGCAGAGTTCACAACCCAGAGACAGGCCACGATGTGGCCGACGATCTGACCACCACGGAGTTCGCCGTGTGCATGCTGGCGGCCCGGGGCTGGACCAACGAGGAGATCGGAAATCACATGAATATCTCCTCCAACACGGTAAAGCGGCACCTTTCCAGCGCCATGAGCAAGCTGGGGATCGACCACCGGCACGACCTGAAACAATACATGCTCCAATAGAACCATGCCTCCGGGACCACCCGGAGGCATGACCCGTTTTGGGGGGTAAAACGGGCAATAGCGCAGGATTTTTTCTTTTGCTAAAATAAGAAATATCCAAAAGAAAGGACGGGGGCCATGGTCCCTGTCCGGTATGGGTTCTCATACTGGAGAACACCTTCTAAAGGAGGAGCCGGCAAGCCATGAAGAAAGCACCCTTATTTGAGATCTCCGTCACCAGCGTGGAGCACGGAGAGTGGCAGGGCACAGTGACCTTTCCCGCCTCCGGGGAGCAGCTGCCCTTTGGGAGCTTGCTGGAGCTGATGAAGGTCGTAAGGCGGGGCATGTCCCAGCCTGATCGGAAAGGAGATTGAGAGATGAAGAAAAAAGGATTGGCGGTGCTGCTGTGCCTGTGCATGGTGGTATCCCTGCTGCCCGTTACGGCGCTGGCCGCTGGACAATGGACCTACTATCCGAAAAGTGACGAGGAGCACAGGCTCTCCGGTTATATTAAGCAGGGAGACCTCCAGGTGGGCGTAATGTCAGAAAAAGAGGCCGATACCGGAGACAAAAGCCTCTATAACCTGGTCATCGATGGGAATGGAGATAATATCCCTGCGGGTGTAACCGAAGTGGATCTCACCGGTACCATACAGGATGAATCGGGAAAGTCGTACGTCATCACCGAATTGGCCAGTGCGATAGTCAAAGATCAGATCACGTCCATCACCCTGCCGGGCACGGTAAAGCGCATCAAGTACAACGCGTGTCTTAACGCCGCTTTGACCTCCATCAATTTCCCCTCCAATCTGGAGTCGATCGGGTATGGTGCGTTCAGCGGCTCCGCTCTGACGGCGGCGGATCTGTCGCAGACGCAGATCACCACCCTGGAAAGCTCTACATTCTACAAATGCTATTCCCTTGCCTCCGTCCAATTGCCCAGTACGCTCACAACCATTGAAGACATTGCTTTCTGCGGATGCAGCGGCCTTACGGAGCTCACTCTTCCCCAGAGTGTCTCCCAGATTAAGAGGATGGCTTTTTCTGGCTCCGGCTTGAAAACACTGACCGTTCAGGCGACGACTCCGCCGGCTTTGCAGGATGCAGATGCTCTGAATTGTCCGCAGCTTGAGACGATTTTTGTCCCCGAGGAAAGTGTGCAGGACTATCGGACGGCGGAGGGCTGGAAAGACTACGCTGATAAGATCTGGGCCATCGGTTCGGATCCTGTGACCTATGGCCTGTCCGTTTCCTCTCCCGAAGTGGCCTTCGGCAGCTTTGTCTCGGGCAATGTGCCGGCAGCCCAGACGGTGACCATCACCAACACCGGCACCGGCACCGTGGAGGTCTCTTTGCCCAGCAGTGAAAATTTCGACATCACCGCCGGGACGGACTTTACCGGCAATACTGCCACCATCGCTGGTGGAAAAACTGCGTCCTTCACCATCCGGCCCAAGAACAGCGCTGTGGACAAAACGGTCTCGGAGACGATTACCATCCAGGGTACGCCCACTGACAGCGACTCCCCGGCCCGCCCCAGCGTCACGGTCACTGCCAGCTATCATGTGACCGCAAAGCTGACCTATACCATCAGCGCCGCTCCCGAAACGCTGAACTTTGACAGCTTCACCGCGGGCGATGCCCTGCCGGAAGCCCGGGAGGTGACCGTCACCAACACCGGCACCGGCACCGTGGAGGTCTCTCTGCCCAGCAGTGAGAAGTTCACCATCACTGCGGGAACGGGTTTCTCCAATGGAACGGCTACACTTGAAGCGAACGAAACAGCCACCTTCACCGTCCAGCCCAAGGACGTCTCTGCGGAAGGAACGGTCTCGGAGACGATTACCATCACCGGCACCTCTGTGGGGGCGACTCCCGCTGAGACACCCACTGCCTCTGTCACGGCCAGCTACACGGTGGCGTTCCCCAAGGTGACGGTGGGCGGCGTGGAGCTGAAAGCGGCTCCGGGCGGCGCGGTGGCCTACGCCCTGACCGATGAGACCGGCGCCGTGACCACGGAAGGCGTCTCCGCGTCTCAGTACAACATCAAGTGGGACGGCGAAACGCTGACCCTGAAAGGCGCCGCGATCGCTGTAACGGGCCAGCACGGCATTCAGTCTGACGAGGACCTGACCCTGGTGCTGGAGGATGCCAGCTCCATCCGAATGGATAAGCAAGAGGGGAGTACCGCATCTTATTCCGGCATCTATAATGCCGGGAAAAACCTGACCATCACCGGCACCGGCAGCCTGGACATTACCGCTGACAGCAGCGCCATCCGGGCAGCTGCGCTGACCGTCCGGGACGCCGCGCTCTCCCTCGTTTCCCAAAGCAGCAGCGGCATTTCCGCCGACAGTATGACGGTGGAGTCCGGCAGCGTCACCGCCCGGGGCCTGAGAAACGGAATCAGCGTCACCGGCGCTCTTTCCGTCAGCGCTGCGGCCTATTTGAACGCCTGCGGCGATGAAGCGGCGCTGGAGGTTGGCAGCATCACCATTGCCGGTACTCCGTATACGGAGGAAGTGGATAATCTCAAAGTCGTCATTGAAAACGGCATTCTCACCCAGACAGGCGTGCTGTATGTAAACGGCGTGGACATTCTGGAGGACGGCGCGGTGCTTCCCCAGGGCGTCTCCTACCAGCAGAGCACCAATACCCTCACTTTGACGGACGCTGCTATCCAAGAGTACGATCAAAAAGACAGAGGGTTCTTCGGGATTTACACCAACGGGGACCTGAACCTGGCGCTGGAGGGCAGCAACTCCATCAGCAGCCGCGCCATTACAGGGGATGCGGAAGTTTACGGCATCGCTGTTCAGGGCGCTCTGACCATCAGCGGCGCCGGCAGCCTGGAGATCGCCGGTGCATCCGGGCCGGAGGAAACCATCAACTACGGGATCATGACGCTGGATGGGTTTACGCTCCAAAGCGGCAGCGTGACCATTACCCTTGGCAGCTGTGAGGTCAATATGGGTCTTTACGGCGGCAAGGGCGTTCTGGTGGAAGGCGGCGCTCTCACGATCAAGCCTGCGGCAGTTCCCCAAACCACAGAGGTGAGCATGGGCATCATAGTGGAAGCCGGATCGGAAGAGCTGGATGGCAAAAGCGCCGTTCATATCACCGGAGGTACCGTCTCCGTTGAAGGAAACGAGCTTATCATACCTGCCGCTGATGTGAATGATTCCCTCAGCAACGGCATATCGGCTGCTTCCGTCCTTGTGGAGGGCGGCACCGTCACCGTCCGGAGCGGCGACATTACGGTGGAGGGCACCGGCGCCGAAGCCGGTCGAACTGCCGCGGTGATCAGTACCGGTATCGGAACAGGACAGCTTGTGATCAAGGGCGGCACCGTCACGGCTCAGTGCGGGCAGATCACCTGTGCCGATGATAACATTGAGATCGTCCAGGGGGCTCTCTACTTTGATCATGCCGAAGACGGCTATGAGGCCGAAAAGATGCTCACCGTCTCGCCCAAGGCCCCCGGCGCGATCGCGGTGAAGCTGGGAGCGGACGAAGCCGGTGCGGCGGAGATCGAGGACTCTCCCTTTACCAGTGAAACGGTCCTCGGCTATGATGCTCTGAAGCAGGCTGCCTATTTCCGCAGTGAGGTCGTTGCGCCTCTGACCCTGACGGCGGACAAGGCTTCCCTCACTGGCGGCGGCACCGTCAAGCTGACGGTGGGCGGCCCGCTGGTCTCCAACACTGATGAAAGTGCTAAGCTGACCGTGACCTGCTCCGACAGCTCTGTCACGGTCACCGGCGGACCGGACGTCTGGACGGCCTCGCTGCCCAATGCGGACAAGGACTATACCTTCACCGTTGCCTACACCAGCGATACCTATCCCGACGGCATCACCGCCCAGTGCGCCGTCCATACGACGTATCAAAGCCAGGGCGGCGGTGGCGGAGGTGGATCTTCTTCCGGCGGCACGACGGAGACCATTAAGAATCCCGACGGCAGCACCACTACCACGGTGACCAAGCCCGACGGCTCCACCGTTGAGACCACCAAGAATCCCGACGGCTCCCAGCAGGTGGTGGAGAAGGATAAGGACGGCACCGTCACCACGACCACTACCGACAAGACGGGCAACAAGACCGAGACTGTGGAAAAGACTGACGGTACGTCTCAGACCACCGTCACCAACAAAGACGGCTCCGGTTCCGTCACCTCTGTGGCGGAGAGCGGCCAGGTGGAGACGGAAGTGAAGCTGCCTGCCGCTGTGGTCGGCGGCGCTGCGGAAAAGGAAGAAGCTGTGGCTCTCCCTATGCCCAACGTGCCTGTCACCAGTGACAGAGAAAATGCCCCCACCGTCACCGTGGATCTGCCGTCCGGCACCTCCGCCAAGGTGGAGATTCCTGTGAAGGGCGTAACTGCCGGCACCGTGGCGGTGCTGGTGAAGGCCGATGGCACCCAGGAGGTCCTCAAGGACAGCCTCGCCACGGAAAAGGGCATCACGGTCACCCTCTCTGACGGCGACACGGTCAAGATCGTGGACAATGCCAAGACCTTTGCCGATGTGAGCGATGGCTATTGGGCGGCGGATGCCATCGACTTTACCACAAGCCGGGAAATCTTTGCCGGCACCAGCGATACCACCTTTGCCCCTGGTGGCACCATGACCCGGGCCATGATCTGGACGGTTCTGGCACGGTATGAGGGCACAGACACTACCGCCACTGACGGCCAGAACTGGTACACCCCCGGCCGGAGCTGGGCCATGGAGACGGGCGTCTCCGACGGCTCCGACCCCAACGGCACCATAACCCGGGAGCAGTTGGCCGCCATGCTCTACCGTTACGCCGTGTCTAGTGGCGTGGATGTCAGCGTGGGTGAGAATACTAACATTCTTTCCTATTCCGATGCGTCCAAGGTCAGTGAGTATGCCATTGCTGCTATGCAGTGGGCCTGCGGAGCGGGCATCATCACAGGCACCACCGGTGACACCTTGGATCCCAATGGCCCCGCCACCCGGGCCCAGACAGCGGTGATCTTCCAGCGTTTCTGCCAGGCTATTGCACAGTGATAGGCAGGACATTATAACTCCACACAGAAGCCCCCGACGTCAGAATGGACGCCGGGGGCTTTTTTGAAGCGACATGTCTACCCAGATTCAAACTCGATACGCTGTTAGTGAAAAAGAGCGGTGTACGCAGCGGCCCCTTGTTTGGCTGTGTGAGAGGGTGTGTAGGGCTGCGACGAGTGGAGAGCATCCGTGGGTACCGGAAAGGTGCGGCGGGTGTAGTTGACGGGTTTTTAAGGGCTGAATTAGGCGATTTTAGCCTGTTGAAAATAAGGGGAGGTGGTCACAAAGTGCCTGTTTCCCGGTTGTATCGTGCAGCATAGGGCTTTCCATACCTTGGAAGGTCTTTTCTCTGGATTTAAACTGACGCTGGGAATTGTAGTAGAGCTAGCGCCCTCCTACTCTTTCGACGACGCGGAAGAGAAACGGGCCTGTGAGACTCTCTGACAAAGGAGGGACGAGTGATGGCCAAGAAACGAGCCAACGTGGGAAAGAAACATCCGTAAGCGGAAGGATGGGCGCCGGGAAGGGCGGTACACCGCTGGGTACGACCAGAACGGCAAACGGATGCTGGGCAAGGACCCGGGCGGAAGTCAAGGGCAAGCTGGCCGTGACTGTTGCGCAAAGCCAGCAGTTGGATGTCTCACGCTCTGGAAAGTACACCGTGGCAAAATGGCTGCGGTTGTGGTTCGATCTGTACACCAAGCCTATCATCCGCCCCTCCACGGCGGGGTATTACCACCGGGTCAAGGAATACACCATCCCCACGGATCGGCCACGTCAAGCTGAACAAGGTCACCAGCCGGAAGATTCAGAAGCTCTACAAGGACCTGCTAGAGAATGGGTGGCTCCGGAAAAAGCGGAGGAAGAAACACCCCCGTCTCAGTGGCTCCACCGTGCGGGGCGTCCACATCATGCTCCATAACACCCTGGACCGGGCGGTAGAGGAACGGCTGCTGATCCGCAATCTCGCTGACAACCGCGTGGTACCGAAGGTCCAACACCAGGAGATGAAGACACTGCAGCCAGAAGACCTAAAAGCCTACTTGGGGTGCAACAAAACGGCGGAACGCCCTGGCTATGTCCTATCTGGAGTTGGTCAGCGGCTTCCGCAAGGGAGAATTGGTGGGGAGAACCTGGACATGAAGCAACGAACCATCTCTGTCAGCAAACAGGCCGCGAAGGACAACAAGCTGATCGTTGCCCGCCCCAAGACAGAGAATTCCATCCGGCAGATACCCATTCCCCAGGAAGTTGTGGAGCTAGTGGGGTGACTCGAACACCTGACCTGCTGATTACGAAACCCATTCCGGCCTCAAGCCATTGCAGCACAAGGGTTTCAAGGCGTTTTTCGCCAAAAATCAGCAGGTCAGGAAACTTTTTTGGAATACCGCCCCCAAATGATTTCTCGCACCGCTCCACAATATGAGGTGCGGTGTGGGTCAGGCTTCTAAAGGGCTCTTTTCAGCCAATGGAAGCCGAATGTAAAAGCAGACGCCGCCCTTCCGGTTTTCCGCAGAGCAGTCCCCGCCGTGAGCCAGTACGGTCGCCCGGACAATAGCGAGTCCTAGACCTGTTCCGCCGCTGTCTCTGCCGCGGGACTTGTCACCCCGGTAGAAGGGCTCAAAGAGATGAGGCAGGTCCTCCGCAGGCACAGCAGGTCCGTCGTTATATACGCTGAGGCTGACCTGTGCCCCATGACGTTCCAGACGGACCTGGATCCGGCCGCCCAGCGTACAGTGCCGCAGGGCGTTGGAGGCCAGATTTTCGATAGCCTCCTTCAACCGCATTCGATCCCCCCCTATCTGGATTTCCTGCAGCTCCAAGGCAAGTGTGATCTCTTTTTGCTCCAGTTGAAGGGTCAGCGGCGCCCAGACCTCCCGGACCAGGGCGGTCAGGTCCACCGTTTCCCGGTTCAGCGATGCGCCGGACTCCAGACGGCTCAGCTCCAGCAGTCGCCCCACCAGCTCCGCCATGTGGTCGCTTTCGTCCAGTACTACATCCAGGTACTGTTTCCGCTTTTCCGGGGCGATGTCCTCCTGCAAAGCCTCGGCATGGGTGCGCAGGATGGCCAGGGGCGTTTTCAGCTCGTGGGCCGCCGCCCGGGTGAAAGCACGCTCCCGGGCAATGGCCTCCCGCTGCTTTTTGTCCGTGTGCAGAGCCATGGCGATGGCCGCCAGCAGCGTGATCAGAGCCGTGGGCCAGAGCGCCTCCGCCACCAGCCGCAGGGGACCGTAGGCATATGCAGAGGCCAGAATAGCACTGTCACTGATGGCACCACACTGACTGCCGTCAGAACTGGAGAAAGACGAATTCAGACTAGGTGGGTGCCCAGCCAGCAAGCCATTCAGATTCTCTTCCGCCTCCTGCCACCGGCGCAGCATCTCCTCCGGTGAAGCGCTCCGACCGACCAATGCGGATGAAAGCTGCACATTGTCAAAGCGGAGCGTGGTCAGTTCCTTGCCTGCAAAAAAATCACTGCTACTGTCCACCAGAGTAAGCTCCCGATCGGCATAGACATAGGTGATGGATTTGGGATAAACCGTCTTTTGGTTCTGATCTGCTACACCTACTACTTCACAATAACGCGCCTCCGTTTCGCGCTCCGGTACCAGTTCACCGATGCTTCCGTAAAACGTCTGCAAACCGGTGTTCTCCCGCAGCAGCTTGGCCAAAGCCAGCTGTTCCTCCTGGGTCAGCACCGGGTCCAGGAGAAAAAACCAGTCGTAGACCCCGGTCCCCGGCAGGCTGGCGCACCCCTTTGCCATCTGGCTTTGTGCCAGTTCCTGGCCGTCGGCGTCATAGAAACGAAACAGGGCGATGCCGTTATATTCATACAACTCGCTGCCCAAGTACCATGTAAGGATCACGGGCTTTCGCTCTTGCGATGAACCTCCGGCCCAGATCTCCGTGTAGTCTGCCGCTGCCCGCCGATAGGCATTCTCCATGGCGCGCCGTGCGCTGATATCCTGGTTCTCTGCGTTCAGCTTCCCCAAAATGCACACCATCACGGCCCAAAGGACCAGAAACAGGGGCAGCGTCCCTTTCCAAAGCCGCTTCAAACGCTTCACGGTCACCCCTCCTCCAGCCGGTATCCGGCCTTGAATACAGTCCTGATCTGCCTGCCTGCCGGGCCCAGGGCGGCCCGAAGACTGCGGATGCGGACGTCCACGGTTCGGTCGTCCCCCTCGAAATCGATGCCCCACACCTTGTCCAGCAACTGTGCCCGGGAGAGGACCTGGCCGCGGTTACGCAAAAGGCACACCAGCAGGTCATACTCTCTGGGAGAGAGCTTCACCGCCTGTCCCGCCGCCGTGCAGGTATGGCTGGCAGTGTCTAAAGAGATGGCACCGCAGGTGAGCGCGCCAGTCTCGCTCCCGCCCCGGCTGCGGCGGATCAGAGCTCGGGTCTTGGCCAGAAGCACCGCCAGGGAGAAGGGCTTGGTCACGTAGTCGTCACAGCCCAGGGCGTAGCCCCGGAGCATATCCTCCTCGTTGCCCAGTGCGGTGAGAAACAGGATCGGCACCTGGCTGTCCCGGCGCACTGCTGCGCAGACCTGGAAGCCATCCAGATTGGGCATGAAGATATCCAGCAGGATCGCGTCGTAGTCGTGATCCCGCAGCAGGTCCAGCGCCTCCTCTCCGTCCCGGGCCAGATCGCACGCCAAGCCGTGGGCGGAAAAATAGTCTCGGACAATGTCGCGGATACGCGCCTCGTCCTCTACGATCAACACCGTTTCCATGGCCCCCCTCCTCTCTTCACCACAAAAGTACCACAGAATTGTGTCGGAATTATGTTTATACCCCATTATAAACCGGCGGCGACAGTGGGGCAATGGAAACCACCGGGAGGCATGAGCCTGACCCTAGGGGCAAAATGCTCAAAATCTGCGCCACAGTAAAGAGGATGGGGAGGTTCAGAGGATAGGAAACATGTGGGGGTGTTTTGGCAACAAGTGCTGAAGCTCGGGAGCAAATCGGCCAATTCTTGCGGCCTGTGCGGGACTGTGTGGGGGCTTGGGGGAGAGGGAATAGCATCTGTGGACACTGAGGAGACTGTGGGCCGTGTGCGGCCTGTGTGAACAAATCTGAAGGCAGTTTAGCGGGCAAAATCCCCCAATTTCGGCTTACCGAAAAAAGTGCTAGATAAAGGGAGGCGGTCGCAAAGTGCCCACCTCCCGGTCACAGCGGCCCGCAACGCGGGCCGTGTCAACTAGCTATTCCACGCAAGTCAGGGTATTGTGTGTCGCTGAATAGAGGAGGCGATACACGATGAAGGATTACATAATGGCCCTGCACCAGAGGTTCTGCAAGGAACCGGAGTGTCGGGAAGTCAGGAAGGAGCTGGAGGCGGTTCATCAGGACCTCTACCAAGTGCTGGACCGGCGAGGGCAGGAGCAGCTGCTGAAGCTGGTGGACCTGGAGAATGAACTGCAAGAAGAGATCTCCCTGGAAAGTTTCCTCTCTGGATTTAAGCTCGCCCTGGGCATCGCGGCGGAGTTGGCTCTCCCATACTCCTTTGATGATGACGAGGAGCAGCGCGCCTGCGAAGCCCTCCGGCGAAGGAGGAGTGAGTGATGGCCAAGAAGCGGACTAGCGGCGAGGGAAACATCAGGAATCGAAAGGACGGCCGCTAGGAAGGGTGCTACACTGCCGGGTATGACCAAGACGGAAAACGAATTATCAAGAACGCACTGGGCAGAACCCAGGCGGAGGTCAAGGGCAAGCTGTCCGTGGCCATTGCGGAAGGTCAGCAACTGGACGTCTCTTGCTCTGGAGAATACACGGGTAGCAGAGTGGCTGCGGCTGTGGTTCGAGCTGTACGCCAAGCCCAATATCCGGTCATCCACAGCAGGCTACTACCGCCGGGCCATGGAAGAGTATACCATCCCCCGGATGGGAACCACCAAGCTCAACAAGCTCACCAGTCGGGAGATCCAGAAGCTCTACAAGGACCTGCTGGAAAATGGGCGGACGCGGGTCGCGGTGTGGGTCAAATTTTTCCGCCATCTGAAAGTAAGAATTTTTTACATAGCAAAACGCCCCGAAAACAATCGTTTTCGGGGCGTTTTGTGGAGCTAGTGGGGTGACTCGAACACCTGACCTGCTGATTACGAAACCCGTTCCGGCGTCAAGCTGTTGTGGGACAATGCTTTAAGCGCATTTTTTATCAAAAATCAGCAGGTCAGGAAACTTTTTCAGAGTGCCGCTCCCACATAATTTCTCGCAACTCTCCACAATGTGGGTCGCAGTGTGGGTCTGGCTTTTCAATCACCCAAAAGCTCAAAATTTGCACCACAGTAAAGGATATATGGGACTATGAAGAAGCCTCCAGGAGAGCTGAAACCCCGAAGCAAATCACCCTCCCTTTAAATCGGGATGCAGACCACCAGTTCGAACCGCCCGGCTTTCACGCCGGCCTCCAGCGTGCCGCCGTATCGCGCCGCGATCTCCCGCATACCGGGAAGCCCCAAACCGTGGGCGGTCTTGTCCGCCTTGGTGGTAGCAAGGTCCGGCGCCACCGCTCCTCCCAGGGCGTTTTCCACCCGCAGCATGAAAAGGCCTTTCTGGACCCGGCATCGGACGGAGACGGTCTTGTCCTCCGCCCGGACCGCCGCCTCCATGGCGTTATCCAGGGCGTTGCCCAACAGGGCCGTCAGGTCCAGATCGGACAGTGGCAACTGTTCCGGCAGCGCCACAGCAAAGTCCGGGGTGAGGCCGACCTGCCGCATGGCCTCCGCCTTGGCAGTCAGGACTGCGTTGGCAGTGTCGTTTTCGCAGATCCGCCGGGCGCCGCTCAGGGCTGGGGAGCCGGAGAGTTCTTCCAGATAGGAAAGCGCCCCTGCCGTATCTCCCTGCTCCAGCCGTCCCTGGACCACGGTCAGGTGGTTCCGGAGGTCGTGGCGCAGCGTCCGCACCTGGCGTTCCTGCTGCCGCAGGCCCTGATAGTAGACCTCCCGCACCGAGGCTAGCTGGCTGGCCTGTTCCAATCTCTCATGGTCCGAGAGTACCAGCACCGCCCGCAGCAGCATGATGGAGGTCAGCAACACAAAAGGCAGCACCACCAGCCCCAGATTCATGGCCTGGGTATAGGCCGCCGGAGAGTCGTACTTGGTATATGTCAGCAGCACCACCGCCGTCAGGGCGCAAAAGGGCATGATGGAAAGGCCCAGCATCAGCCGCCACAGCCGGGGAGACAAGGTCACCGGTTCCGCCGGCAGACGGCGGCGCAGGAAGAGATACAGTCCCCCGAACACCACCGGCCGGGCCAGCCGGGTCAGGACATCATAGTTGTCCAGGTTTCCCAGGTAGGTGTCCAGTAGGGCGCACACCGACATCACCAGGCAGAAAAACACCAGACACATAGTGAGCCTTCCTGTCCGGTTTCCCTGCGTGCACAGAAAAAACACCGCCAAAAAAACAGGCAGCGTATAGAGCAGGTTGGGGTCCCCTACCCAGATTACCATACTGCTGCTGCCTGCAAACAAAAGCAGCAGTATGGCCCGCCACCACCATTTCTTCCGCAGGGAAAGGAACGGCACGGTCAGCCGGAAGAGGACATACCCGTTGAACAGGGACAAAAGATACCATAGCCCGCTCTGCAGCAACTGCTGCAGGAATTCCGGGAATCGTTCTCCCATGGCCTATTCCTCCAGTTCTGCTCGGGTCAGGGCCAGCAGGGCATCGGCCAGACAGGAGCGGCTGATGGGCAGGCGGGTGCCGTCGGTCAGCACCGCCTCGCTGCCCTCCACCCGGTCCACTGCCGCCGCCCGGACCAGATACCGCTGGTGAAGGCGGACAAAGCCGCTCCCCACCTCCGCCGCCACGGCATCCAGCTTGCCGTAAAAGGTGTACTCCCGCCCCGCCGTGACGCACTTCACCTGCCGCCGGTCGGAGACGAAGTATAAAATATTGCCCATGGGGATGCGGTAGTGGGTGTCGCCGCTGCGGCACACATAGGCCCGGCCCAGCTCCCGGTACAGCGCCGCCTGGGCCCGGTCCAGCACCTCTTCCAGCTGTTCCATCTTGGGCGGCTTCATCAGATATCCCAGGGCGCCTACGCTGTACCCGTCAAAGACGTGGTCGGCATAGCCGGTGACGAACACCAGCTGAAGCCCGCTGTCCGCCGTCCGAAGCCGCCGGGCGGTTTCCATACCGTCCAGCTCCCCCATTTCCATATCCAGAAACACCAGGTCCAGTTCCCCGGCATGATGCTCCAGCCAGCGGAGCAGCCCCTCACCGGAGGAGAACTCAAAAAACTGACTCTCTGTCCGCCGCCGCTCCAGCACCCGCTCCAGGGCGGAGCGGAGCACCAGCCGGGCGTCGTAAACATCATCGCAGATGCCGATACGCAGCATCCGTTTCCCTCCTTCTTCTTGGGCTCCGCTGTTTGGCGGGGCCTTTTTGCTGGCCTCACCGGCCCAGCGCTGGGGCTATTTTACCATGAATGCCTCGTTTCTCCAAACCAAAGTTGACAGTAAACACGCCGTTTATGACATTCCGGCAGCGGAATTTTCCAAACTTGACATCCTGCCTACCGGGAATGACGGCCCCGTTTGCGGCGGCCATCCCACTGCGGTAAGCTGGAATCAGCAAGGAGGGACACAACATGACCAACACCATCACCACGCCCCGTTCCAGAGTCTGGAGCGCTCTCACCACTCCGCCGGCGCTGCCGCAGGAGGAGCCACGGCTGAAAACCAATCTGGATACGGACCTTTTGAAACTCGTTGCCATCGTCTCCATGCTGATTGACCACATCGGCGGCGCTTTCTTCCCGGAGGTGGGTATTTTCCGCTGGGCGGGACGGCTGGCATTCCCCATTTTCTGCTATTGTCTGACGGTGGGATTGCTATACACCCGGAGTGTGAAGAAGTACCTGCTGCGGCTGGGGATCTTCGCCCTGGTAAGCCAGCCTTTCTACATTCTGGCCTTCCACCCGGTATCGGCGTTTTGGGAAAACCTGACCAACTGGAACATCTTCTTCACATTGTTCCTGAGCCTCCTGGCCATGGAGGGTCTCAAAGAGCGGAAGTGGTGGCTTTTTGCTCTGGCGTTCTTCGCTGTCAGCTGGTGGAACTTTGACTATTCCGGCACCGGCATTCAGCTGATGCTGATCTTCTATCTCTGCCGGAACCATCCCAAGGTAGGTGCAGCCCTCTATTGCCTGAGCTATCTCCCGGCCCTCTGGACCGGCTGGCCGGAAGATCCCCTGTGCCTGACGGTAGGCAGCGTGACCGTGGACTGGTCCATTTTCGCCATCCTGGCCGTGCCGCTTATCTTCCTGCCCCTGCGCTCCTGGCTGAAGATCAACAAGTGGTTTTTCTACGGTTTTTATCCCGCCCATCTGGCGCTCATCGCCCTGGTGCGGAATCTCGTGTGAATCCAGAAAGGAATGACCAATATGCTGACAGTGAAAGACCTGCGCAAATCCTATCAGGTGGGGAAAACCACCTATGAAGTGCTCAAGGGTGTGTCCCTGGAGGTAGACAAAGGGGAATTCGTGGCAGTGATGGGCCCCTCCGGGTCCGGCAAGACCACCCTTTTAAACTGCATCTCCTGCTACATCCCCTCGGACGCCGGCAGCATCCTGCTGGGTGACACGGAGCTGGCCCGGCTGGATGAAGATGCCCTGGCCCAGGTGCGCAACCGGCAGCTGGGCTTCGTGTTCCAGGACTTTTTGCTGTTGGACGGCCTGACGGTCCGGGAGAACATCCTGCTGCCGGCCATCATCAGCGGCACCGTCTCCGCCATGACGGAGGCCCGGGCGGACCAGCTGTGCGACGTGTTCGGCATCTCCGCCATCCGGGACAAATACCCGGCGGAGATCTCCGGCGGCGAGAAGCAGCGCACCGCCGTGGCCCGTGCCCTCATCAACCATCCCCTGCTGATCCTGGCTGACGAGCCCACGGGAAACTTGGATTCCAAGTCCTCACGGGCGGTGATCCGCTCCTTTGAGCAGGCCAAATCCGCTCTGGAGGCCACCATCTTCATGGTGACCCACGACTCCTTCGCCGCCTCCTTCTGCGACCGGGTGGTGATTCTCCGGGACGGCGTGGTATGGCGGACGCTGGAGAAGGGAGCCCTGGAGCGGAGCACCTTCCAGGATCATCTGTTGGACGCCATCCGGGACATGGGCAAGGAGTGAGACCATGAAGACATTTACTCAGGTGTACGCCGCCCTGCGGCGGAAAAACAAGGGACAGTACGCCCTACTCACTGGCTGCTGCTTTTTCTCCGTGCTGCTGATTACCGCCTACGCCTGCATGATGCGCTCTCCCACCATCCTCTCGGTGCTGCCGGAGGGCGGCGACAGCCGCAAGCAGGTGATGATGGTATTCGTTCTGGCGGTCATCGGCTGCGCTGTGTTCACCACTTATGCTGCCGGACTGTTCTTTCGGCAAAAATCCCGGGAGATCGGGGTCTTCCTGGCCCTGGGCGCCTCCCGCCGCCAACTGCAGGCCGAATTGGGCAAGGAATTGGCTCTGATCTCCCTGTGCTCCTGCACCGCCGGGGCTATTTTAGGCGGCCCTCTGGCCTGGGGAATATGGCAGCTGTTCCGCCTCTTTCTGGTGGATTCCCAGGAGATGGTCCTCACCTTTGACCCGGAGGCCTATCTCCTGTCCCTGGTCTTTGCCGCCTATGTGGTGGTGATGCTGTTCCTGTTGGGAGGCCGTGCCGTTCGCCGCACCAATATCATCGACATCGTCCAGGAGTCCCATACCTCTGAGCCCATTCGGGAAGTCAAGCAGTGGTATGGTCCGGTTGGCATTGTCCTGGTGGTCATCGGCGCCCTGGCAGGGTATCTGATGCCCTCCTTCTTCGTCCGTGTTCTCCATTGGTATGCCCCTTCTGTAGTAACCGCTGTCTTTTATCTGCCAGCCCTAATAGGCATATACATGATGCTGCTCCATACGGTAGTGAACGGATGGCGCAAGCGCCACAAATACCGGGACATCATCGCCACGTCGATGATGAAATTCCAGGGCCGCCAGACCGTACGGAACATGATGGTCATGACGCTGCTCATCGCCGGGGCCTATTTTGCTGCCTTTTACGCCCCCATGCTCTCCACCAACTCTGCGTATAGTTTTGCAAGCCGCCCGGTGGATTTTGAGTACCACTGGCGGAATGACCAGAAACTACCGGAGCAGGCCGAGGTGGAGGCTCTGGCAGAGGAGTATGGTGTGGACATCACCTTCTGGCAGCAGGTGGAAGCCGCCACCCTAGGCGGGGACGGGTACGTTGAGATCGAACAGGACAACGGAGCCCTGGGCACCACCTACACCACGGAGTACCGGGAGGTGGCCTCCGGCGCCACCTTTTTCTCCGAGTCCGCCTGGAACACCCTGACTGGACAACATATTGATTTGGCTCCCGGCACCTGCGCCAATGTACTGGACGACGAGGGCGGCAGCGACTATCTCTCCGGCGGCGATGTGACCGTGGTCACCAACATGGTCACCGGAGAAAGCCTGCCTGTCACTCCGGCAGAGCCTCTGTGCTATACCATGCTGCTTGGATGCTATATTCTGGACGATGCCGACTACGCCGCCATCACCAATGGCCTGACCGACCTCTGGCGGGAGAGTTGGGTGTTCTTCAACGTGGCGGATGTGGACGCCAGCTACCCTTTTGCCAAGGCGCTTTTCAACGAGATCGTGGACTGCTCCGGGGATGAAGTGATGCAGCTGGACGCCTACGATCTGGTGAGCAAACTGCTGGCGGAGAAGGCCGGCGAGCCCTATGCCTTTGATCGGGAGAACCTGACCGCCCTCGGCTTCCCGGCCATGGAGCGAGAAGATCGGGACAGCACGGAGTTCCGTAGCTACTGGCTCTACATGCCCCAGTTCCGCATTCTGGATCAAAACGACTTTGTCACCACTATGGCGGTGTTCCTGATGCTGTTCATCTTCATCGCTCTGATCTGTTTCGCGGCGGTGATCGTCATTGCCTTCACCCGGTGCATGACCATCGCCCTCACCAGCGCCAGGGTCTACGACGACCTACGGCACCTAGGCGCGCCTAGCGCTTACCTGTTCCGGTCTGTAAAGGGGCAGGTGTCCAAGGTTTTCCTGGTGCCGGCTATCGTGGGGACGGCAATCATTTCTGCGTTCTATATCATGATCATGTTTTTCAACGACAACCGCTTTACCCCCGGAGAGATAGCCGGTATGGGCACCTGCGCGGCCATGACTGCCGCGCTGTCGCTGGCGCTCTACGGTGTGTACCGCCTCACCCGAAAAAGCGTCTGCCGCAGGCTGGGCATCAAGTAAGGCACAGCCAGAGCAAGGGAAACGGCCTCCGCATTTTGCGGAGGCCGTTTCGGTCAAGCATAATAGAGAGCTGTAAAAATGGCCACGTTCAGCCCCTGCAAGGGCTGTGTGAGGCTTTGGCGGAAGGGGCAGCTCCCGGGGGGGACGCTGAGGAGGCTGCGGGCCGTGCGGGGCCTGTGTGGGCGGAGGTCAGCGAAGATGTTTTGCGAGGGTATCTCCAGAAGGAAAAGGTGTGACGAGGCAGCATGGGAGGCCGTCTTAGGGGCAAATCCGAATGGCGCAGGTGCGGTAAAGGCAGCCGGAAAGAAACAGCTCACCGGGCGGGAATTTCTCGTCCGGTGAGCTTTATCACTCCCGTGCGAGCCCAACAACGTGGGTCGCACGGGAAAAGGAGGCACAGCGAAAGGAGCGAGCTTTGCCCCAACGGGCGAAGCGAGGGCTCTGGAACTTGTGCCGACGCGGGTCACGGTGTGGGTCAAAATTTCTTGACATCTCAAAGCCAGAACTTTTTACATGGCAAAACGCCCCGAAAACGATCGTTTTCGGGGCGTTTTGTGGAGCTAGTGGGGTGACTCGAACACCTGACCTGCTGATTACGAAACCCATTCCGGCCTCAATCCGTTGCAGCGCAATGGTTTAAAGGCGCTTTTTTGCAAAAATCAGCAGGTCAGGAAACTTTTTCAGAGTTCCGCTCCCGCATAACTTTTCTCACCCCTCCGCAATGTGGGTCATCGTGTGGGTCGCTCTCCGTGGGCTCTATAAGATATACTGGAACAAGCCACATTACGTAATTATTTTAATTTATTTTGAGACTTTTCCAATTTTCCGGAGGTATCATAAGTGAAAAGCTTTTCAAGAAAATCGCGACAGGAGACAGAACGCTATGCGGACAGAGCAGGAATTCAATGCGGCAGCAGAGCAATATCTGAATATGGTCTACCGCATTGCCTTAAACTGGTTCGGCTGTGTCCACGACGCAGAGGACGCGGCACAGGAGGTAATGCTGCGGCTATGGAAGGCGGAATCCGTACCAACAGAGGAAGCGCATCTGCGATACTGGCTGGTCCGGGTGACATTGAACGTCTGTAAAGATCTCTCCCGGCCGTCATGGCATTTCCCCTTTGTTTCTCTGGCAGATGTACCCGAAACATATGTGTCGGAATCCGAGTATCAGGGAGTACTGGAGGAGATCATGCGTCTTCCGAAGAAGTACCGCATTCCGCTATATCTCTACCACTATGAGGGGTATTCCATTAAAGAAGTAGGAGAACTGCTCAAGCTCAACCCATCAACGGTCAGAACCAGACTGGCCAGAGCCCGTGAAAAACTGAAAGCACAATTGGAGGAGGGTGACCAATGAGAACTCCATATCAGGAAGCATTCGATCATGTCACTGCCTCCAAGAGGTTGAAAGATGAGGTGTTGGACATGACCAAACGTGAAAAGCAGGAATTACGCAGACGCATTCCCAAGTTTATCCTGATTGCCGCAGTGATCGCCCTGCTTCTGGCCGGAACTGCTTTGGCAGTCAATATACCCAACCTTCAGGATTGGTTCCGGCAATACTGGGCAGACGCCACCGGAGAGGGTCTCATGAATCCTCAGCAGGAAGAAGTGATGAACAGCGTGACCCAGTCCGTAGATGCAACGTCAAATATGGAGGATGGATCTGGAGGCATTTCCTCTGAGACAACATCCCACAACGACATTCCCAGCCAGGCAGCGGGCAACAAGGATGCTCCGGATACAACGCAGTCCCCGTCTGCTGGCCAGGCCCCAGCCGCATCCCAAGAGCCAACCGTGACCGTGTCACTGGACTCTGTTGCCGCCGGAGAGGATACGCTCTGGATGCTGGTCCATGTCTCTGGAAACTATGAGGCTGGAAAGAGATATTCTTTTGGAAGAGGGGAACTGCTGGGCGCCCCGGAAAAAGAATTTTCTGAATTTGGCATCACTGTAAGCAGAGGAGTCGTCACGGAACAGTGTGAGATTTTGAGTGATGGCAGCTTACAGATCCTGCTCCGATATCAGTGTCTGAATTCCTCTGCGGACTTGACTCAAGGAGGGACCTACCAACTCCAGCTGGAGGATCTGATGATGGAGCGGGATCTGGTACAAGCGGGACAATGGAATCTTTCCTTCTCGCTGGACGAGACAACAGCCTCGGTGCCCGTGGTCCTGGAGCATATTACCTTGCCTGTGGAAGGGTTGGATAATCAGGATACCGTAGAGTTTGAGGAGATCCGAATCACATCTACAGGGGTCAAATTGGTATGTCAGCCGCAATTCTCCGGGTACAGACTGTGGGCAGATGTAGCGCTGATCTTGGCGGACGGATCGGAGATTTCCGGTTCCAGGGGACATTCCAACTGGACAGGTGATGCTGATAAGAGCAACTGGTTTACAGCCTACAACTGGAACCTGCCGGTGGCAGTGGAACAGGCCATAGCGCTTCGCTTTGGTGAGACGGTTATCACTTTCCCTCAAAAATGAAAGGAATTGGGCTGAGTCGGCAATGATATTCGACCTTAGGCTGCCCCCAGGATGAATGCTCTTTCAAATCAAGATCAATCTCCGGAGCCCCATGGGCTCCGGAGACTTTTTTAGCGCAACGGGACGCGGATTCACCCAGCAAGTCACGACGAGGCAAGCATCCTCAAGGGACTTAAATGCTCAAAATCTGCGCCGCTGTAAACAAGGTAAAGAACTCCAGAGAAGCCTCTGAGAGATCTGAAAGTCCGAAGCAAATTCCCCGTCTTCCGATGAACCAAGGAACGCGGTTGCCATTCCGTTCAGGCAGTCACATGGATCCGCTTTTGCAGCAAGAGCAGAATCCCCAGTGAGATTCCAATACAGCCAATTGTTGCCGCCTGTGCAAGGCTGTATAGCCTCCTTGATGGCGGGGCAGGGTCCCACCCCACCAGGCCCCTTCAGAGCGGATTTGAGCCAGTTTTGATAGCTCTGCGGAGGACGAAAGAAAAAGCAGGATAAAGAGGCAGCGTCACTGCCGCCCCTTTCGCAAGGCACATCTGCCCGCAGTGCGGGCAGTTTCAAGGGGTTCCGGGATTGCCTCAAATGGGGTCAAAAACAGGGAGAAAAAGGAATTCTGCGGTCGTTATCCCTCAACGCTTACGCCCACAAGAAAAAAGTAAGGGTCACCCCAGGTATTTGCCGCTTTCCTCTGTCGTTCTGAAAGGAAAATCCCTTGGGGTGCACAAATTGCATCGCTATATCAAAGAAAAGGGCCAGGAGAAAGCGCCATCCGAGGAGTTCTTAACAAATTGATAACTCTCCGGTTTGCCCCTGGCTATTCTCCCCAAGATAGGGTAAGCAAAGGCCCTCTCGCTGGGAAGCAGGCTTTCCCTCTGCAAGTTGCTGTCCACCATGATGATGGTGGCGGCATCATCGTCCAGGTCCCGGACAATGACCGGCATGGTTTCTTTCTCGGCCAGCTCACTGGCCCGGTGCCGCCTGTGACCGGCAACCAGCTCATAGCCGCCCTCCGGGTCCGGGCGGGCAATCGCCGGAACCA
>CDTY01049243.1_pt1 | contig 21443 bp, 13 predicted proteins | sample 557731 | NCBI WGS metagenome assembly CDTY01 (sample SAMEA3182101, study PRJEB8094) | gut metagenome | biome: human; feature: gut; material: Stool; isolation source: human stool | place: Canada | collected 2013-02-12
AGGTCAGACATATTTTAAAATATCTCAGACATATTTTTTCGTAGTCAAAACAAGAGAAACAAAAAGACAGACAAAAACAGAAACAAAACGGGATTTCCCGCAATCAGCCGCTTAGACATACGGCAACCACACCATATTAAACAGATAAAACAAAAACATCTACATACAATGAAATCAATTTTCAAAATCCTGCGAAATTCGGCGTTTGCCCTGATGGGCATTGCCATGATTTCGACAACTTCATGCAAAGACGACATCGACACGTCGAACATGTACACTTTCACCGGCCACATGATTACCGACTACCTTGCAGAAAGCGACAGTTTCCAGCTCTATTCCTACTGCCTGAGAAAGGTGTACCTGAGCGACAGGTCAAAGTCAACCTTTGCCGACCTGCTTTCCGCACGCGGCAACTACACGGTGTTCGCTCCTACAGACGAAGCCATGCACCATTTCCTCGACTCTATCTACAACCAGACTGACTTTCCCATAGAGAACTGCGAGGATTCCATCATGGAAAAAATCGTGCGCAACTGCATTATCGAAAACGGCGACAACGAGGCCTACCGCATTGAAGACCTCAACGAAGGCGCGCTACCGAAAACGAATGCCGACGACCGTTACCTTACGCTCAACTTCGACACTCTTGGCGGCAGGGCAATAGCCGTGATAAACAACGACGCAAGGGTAATATCGAGCAACCTCGAAATGGAGAACGGATACGTACATGCGTGTGACCGCGTGGTAATGCTGTCGAACGCCTACGTGTCGTCACTGTTGGAAGAAGCAGGCAACATGCGCATATTTTCAATGCTACTTAATTCCACCGGCTGGGCCGACAGCCTCGAAAACTACCGCGACGACGCCTACGAACAGCTCGACAAGCCCGAGACGTACCCCAACGACTTCGGCTGGGGCGACAGCCGCTACCCGCAACACCGTTACTACGGCTACACCGTGCTGGCCGAAACCGACAGCGTGTTCCACGAAAAGTGGGGAATCGACATGCCTGTAGTCGAAGCCGGTGTCATAACCAACGAAGCTACCATACGCGAGCAGTTAAGACAGAAATGCCGCGAGGCATACCCGCACGCAACGGCAAATGACCTTACCGACCACAACAACGCCGAAAACCAGTTCGTGGCTTACCACCTGCTCAAAATACGCGTGCCATACAACTGGCTCGTTGTTCACCGCACGGAGTACGGCTTCTCGTACAACAACCCCACAAGGCTCTCCATCTGCTGCGACAACTACTGGGAGACTATGACCACAATACACCGCCGCCTTATCAAGATGACCGACGGACCGACCACCGACGGAATCAAGATAAACCGCTGCAACAAGTACGACCCCGACACGTATGACGAAACCGAAGTGACAATACCGGGAATAGGCATACGCTCCAACAACGGCGACTACGACAACAACGCGCTCAACGGATTCTACTACCCCATTGACGACATACTCGTGTACAGCGACGACGTGCCGGGCAAGGTGCTCAACCAGCGCATTCGCATGGACCTTTCCACATACCTGCCCGAACTTATAAACAACAACATATTCATAGCCGACTACAACCCGTACCTCATACCAAACGGCTACCTTGAATATGTTAAGATGAACTCCGAGGAAACGCAATACAACTACCTCACGGGCTACAACCAGAACTACAACGACATGTACTGCGACGAGCACAACATTACAGGGCAATACGACTTCACGCTCCGCCTGCCGCCGGTACCTTTCGAAGGAACATGGGAGGTGCGGCTTGTATATTCCTATTCGGCAAACCGCGGAATGGCACAGCTCTACTTCGGCACCAATCCCGACAACCTGCAGGCTTACGGCCTGCCTATCGACGAGCGCGTGGAGGTTACGAACCCGAACATCGGCTGGGCGCTCTACGAAAACGAAGACCCGGAACTCAACCGCCAGCGCGACAAAGACATGCGCAACAAGGGTTACATGATGGGCTGCAAGCACGAAGGGCCGACAACCGGCGGTATAGTGACGACCACGCTGTACAACGTGACGTCGGAGCACCGCCTGCGCAAGATATTCTACACCGGAAACCTCGACCCGGATGAGACATATTACATCCGTTTCAAGAGTATCCTGTCGAACACGTCTACAATGTTCGTGCTCGATTACGTGGAATTCGCACCCAAAACGGTTTACAACGGCGACATACCAGAGGACGCATGGTAAACACACAGTAAACAAACCGCGGCCATGCCACGGAAACATACCTCCCGGACATTCTGCAGAATGCCCGGGAGTTTTTTAAATATCCCCCACACGCAAAAACATGCCACACTGCGGCAATCTGTTTTTGTCCTCATTTAACATATCGCGGGAGGCCCTGTTTTCATGCGGGTTTGGAGGGGGTTGAAAAAAGGTCGGACATATTTTAAAATACAAGGCACATATTTCGAAATATGTGCCTTGTATTTTTTCTTTTCTCAGAGAGGGGAAAAATAAAGCGTCCGCTTTTTAACATTTCGACAGCCTATCGCCGGCTATTCCCGCCCGTTATTTCTTTCACCACATATCTGCCTGTTATTTCGGGAGTGAGCCGGTTACCCACATGCTTACATACCTATGGCAAGTATTTCATGGTAATGGGCAGGCGGCCTGCGCAAGATGAAACGGCGCGCAGCTCCGCACAGGTTTCATATATCTTATGCCTCCAAACACCGCTTATATGTAAAATCCTACTGAAACTGCATGTTTTTTAGGTTTTATTGCTATTTCCATGCCCTTTCATAACGGTATAGCACTTATTTTTCCTAATTTTGCACCCTCTAAAAACAAAAAGTATATTGGTCGGTATTTAATTGGCAAAAGAAAAGAGACATATAACTTTCTTTCGTTTTTTCCTTCCTGCAGTATTCTTAATATACTTAGGAAGTACTACTCTGTTCTATCATACTCATGTGATAAACGGGGTGATTATCGTGCATTCCCATATTAATACCGGCGAACATACCCATTCCAAACAAAGCCTTGAGACAATATTCTTTTTGTCAAACATACTTACCTTCGGTGGTTTCCAATCATCGTTCGTGCCCGTATTATGGCTTTACTTTATCAGGGTAATACTTTTTCCTGCATTATCCTGTATTATAGTCACAACGCGTGGTACCATTTCCTTACGTGCTCCTCCCGCCTTGTTCTGACATTATCAATATGACTTCCCCGGCATTTTGACGGGGAGGAATCCTTGCATTTTTTTCTAATCAGAACAACCAATAAAACAAATGAGAATATTATCTATTTTATTGGGAACAATGCTCGTATTGTTTCCGCAATTGTCCTATTCAAACGAACATCAAACAAAAGATTCAGATACGAACATAGTAGGTCATGTGATTGACAAACATACTAAAGAACACCTTCCCTATATCACGGTCATGTTAAGCGGGACTACCATAGGCACTACGACTGACGAGACCGGGCACTACCATCTTGTCAACCTTCCCGAAGGCAATTTCACAATAAAAGTATCCGCCGTGGGATATAAGACCATAACCCGCGAAGTGAACCTGAAGAAAGGGAAAACCTTGGAATTGAATTTCGAAATTGAGGAAGACCTTGTTTCCCTTGAGGGAGTAGTCGTTTCGGCCAACAGAAGCGAAACCACTCGCCGCATGGCTCCAACCCTCGTGAACGTGATGAACATGAAGACTTTTGAATATACAAATTCTTGCAACCTGGCACAGGGGCTGAACTTCCAACCCGGCGTAAGGGTAGAAAACAACTGCCAGAATTGCGGTTTTCAACAAGTGAGGATAAACGGCCTCGACGGCCCTTACACTCAGATTCTAATCGACTCACGCCCTATTTTCACCGCACTTTCGGGAGTGTACGGCCTTGAACAGCTTCCCGCCAATATGATTGACCGCGTGGAAGTAATGCGCGGAGGAGGGTCGGCCCTTTTTGGCTCGTCCGCCATTGCAGGAACAATAAACATCATAACCAAAGAGCCTACAAGGAATTCCGCTCAAGCCTCGCATACCTTAACCGGCATTGGCGACGGAACGGCCTTTGACAACAACACAATGCTTAATGCGTCATTGGTTACTGACGACGGCAAAAAAGGAATTGCCGTATTCGGGCAAAACAGGGAAAGAGCCGGATATGACCACAACGGCGACGGCTTCACCGAACTTCCGGAGCTTAAGAGCCAGACATTAGGTATGCGTTCGTACATAAAGACAAGCAACTATTCAAAACTGACCTTTGAATACCACCATCTTCAAGAGCACCGTAGAGGCGGAGACTCGCTTAACCGACCGCCACACGAGGCAAACATAGCGGAGCAGGTTAAACACAGCATTAACACGGGAGGCATCAAGTTCGACTATTTCAGCCCTAACGAAAAGCACCGCCTGAGCGCATTTGCTTCAGCGCAGCACATTGACCGCGAGAGCTATTACGGAGGAGGACAGGATCCTAATGCGTATGGAGCGACAAAAGACCTTACGTTTGTAGTAGGCTCCCAATATGTGTACCGCGCCGCAAAGTGCCTGTTTATGCCTGCCGACTTTACCGCCGGAGTGGAATACAATCAGGACAACCTTGAAGACTCACAACTGGGGTATGACAGGTTCATATCGCAGAAAGTAAAGATTGGAAGCGTATTCGCACAAAACGAATGGAAAAATGAAAAGTGGGGGATTTTGATTGGCGGCCGCTTTGACTGGCACAATATGCTTGATAAGCCTGTATTCAGTCCTCGTGCCAACATTCGTTTCAACCCTGGCAAAAACATCAACCTGCGTGCAAGTTATTCGTTCGGATTCCGTGCCCCGCAGGCTTTTGACGAAGACCTTCATATAGAAAATGTCGGCGGAACGGTATCAATAATTCGCCTGGCCGACAATCTTGAGGAGGAAAAATCGCAAAGTCTGAGTGTCTCGGCGGATATATACCACAGCTGGGGAGACTGGCAGGGAAATCTCCTTATCGAAGGCTTTTTTACCGGTATTGACGATGTGTTCGCGCTTACCGAGATAGGCAAGGAAAATGGCGTTATCATATTGGAACGTGGTAATGAAGATGGCGCAAACGTATATGGCATGACATTGGAAGGCAAACTGGCATGGCGTAACAAATGGCAATTACAGGCGGGATTCACTCTCCAGAACGCCGAATACAAGAAAGCCCGTTCGTGGGATGACGGAGGAGTGAAAAAAGAGAAAAGAATGTTCCGCACCCCCGACACTTACGGATATTTCACCATGACTTATACGCCAATAAAGCCGTTGAATATAGCATTGTCCGGCACATACACCGGTTCTATGCTCGTGGAGCACCATTCCGGCTATATCGAAACGAACCGTACTGAGAAAACCGGCAAGTTCATGGACATGGGCCTTAAGGTGTCGTATGATTTCAATTTATTCAAGGGCACTACTCTTCAGCTTAATGCCGGGCTTCAGAACATGTTCAACTCTTACCAGAACGACTTCGACAAAGGGGCTGACAGAGACTCGGGGTATATATACGGCCCCGGAATGCCACGTTCGTTCTTTGCCGGGGTAAAGCTGAGTTATTGAATCATACAGGGCTACGGAGTTACCTGATTGCATATCCGCGTGCGCGCGTCCGGCCAACAGGCGGCAATCTGTTTTTGTCCTCATTTAACATATCGCGGGAAGCCCTGTTTTCATGCGGGTTTGGAGGGGGTTGAAAAAAGGTCGGACATATTTTAAAATACAAGGCACATATTTTAAAATATGTGCCTTGTATTTTTCCTTTTCTCAGAGAGGGGAAAAAACACTTTCCTCGATTTAACATTTCGCCGCACTCCGGATTTGCCGCTATTCGCCGCCGTCGCCCTTCACGCAGAGCGAAAGCACGCGCCACAGTTTGTCGTCGGGCAACGGGGCGGTTATGTCTATCATAATGTGCGAAACAGGGTGCTCGAACCTAACCCTGCGGGCCAGCAGGCTTATGCTGCCGTCGGGATTGCTGCGCGGCGCGCCGTACTTCAGGTCGCCCTTTATGGGGCAGCCCATGGCGGCAAGCTGGCAGCGAATCTGGTGATGCCTGCCGGTTACGAGGTTTACTTCCAGAAGGTTGTACCTGTCGGAGCTGGCTATGAGGCGGTAATCGAGCACTGCGAGCTTGGCGTCCTTGGTGCCTTCGCGCGCAACGTAAGTCTTGTTGTTCTTCGGATTCCTCACCAGGTACTGCTCCAAATGCCCCTCGTCCTCCTGCGGGCGGTTGGCCGTTATGGCCCAATAGGTCTTGCGTATCATCCCGCCGCGGCGCAACATGTCGTTAAGGCGCGAAAGGGCCTTGCTCGTGCGCGCAAAGAGCACGAGCCCCTGCGCGGGGCGGTCGAGGCGGTGCACCGTGCCGAGGAACACTTCGCCTAGCTTGGCGTAGCGCTCCTTAATGTACGCCTTCACATCGTCGGCAAGCGTGCGGTCGCCCGTGCGGTCGCCCTGCACTATCTCGCCGGCCTGCTTGTTGACTATTATTATATGGTTGTCTTCGTAAACTACTTGCATAAGGCACGCTTTTTCCATTCTTTGGCAAAAAGAAGCCGCAGGGCGCGACGCGCCTTGCGGCTCCGGCATATTATGCTGTTTTTTACTTCAGGGTTTGTATGGCAAATTACATGTTCATGCCGCCGTCCACCTGTATCACCTGTCCGCTTATGTAGCTCGACATGTCGGAAGCCAGGAAAACGGCCGTGCTTGCGATGTCGTCTACCGTACCGCCGCGGCGCAGGGGAATCTTGTTTACCCATTCCTTGCGCACGTCGTCGGGCAGGGCTGCCGTCATGGCCGTTTCGATGAATCCGGGGGCGATGGCGTTTGCACGAACGCCGCGCGAGCCCATTTCCTGCGCAATCGACTTGGCCAGGGCTATGAGGCCGGCCTTGGAAGCCGCGTAGTTGCACTGCCCGGCGTTGCCGTGTACGCCTACAACGCTCGCCATGTTGATAATGCTGCCGCTGCGCTGGCGCATCATTATCGGGGTGCAGGCGTGTATGAAGTTGAATGCCGACTTGAGGTTCACCGCAATTACTGCGTCCCACTGTGCTTCGGTCATTCTCATCATGAGGCCGTCTTTGGTTATTCCGGCATTGTTGACAAGTATGTCTATCGAACCGAATTCTTCCTTTATCTTGTTTACCACTTCGGCCGTCTGCGCAAAGTCGGCCGCATTCGATGCGTAGCCTACGCACTTAACGCCCTTGGCTGCGATTTCCTGCTCGGTTGCCTTGCCGTTCTCGTCGATTACGAGGTCGGTAAAAGCAATGTTAGCGCCTTCTTCGGCAAAGCGAACGGCTATGGCCTTGCCAATGCCGCGTGCGGCTCCGGTTATGAGAGCCGTCTTTCCTGATAATAATCCCATTTTACTTTTGGTTTGTTATATTGTTCGTTTCATTTTTGTATGTATCAGAACATCGGGCTCATGCCGAGCGCACGTCTTACAAGGCCGGCCACTATGGGGCGGCTGCGGTCGAGTTTCATGCCTTTGCCCAGGCGGCCGTAGATGTACGGCACCTCGAGCCCCTTGAGCGAATAGTGCATTATGTCGCTCATGAGCTGGATGTCGTCAATGCGGAACTTGCCCTTGTCGCACCCTTCCTTGAGCACCTTATAGAAGAGTTCCTGCTCGTCGGCGTCGAAACGTTTGCGCACCTTTTCCACCAGCCAGATGTTGCGGAAAAACTCGGCGCGCAGGTTGCCGTTGCGTATAACCACCTCCTTAATCATGTTGAGGTGCGAATAAATCAGCAGCACCACCTTCTGCTCCGGGTCCATGTCCATCGAGGCTATTTCCTCCAGCTTGTCGCTCAACAACTCGAGTTCCGACTCTATTACAGCGTCGTAAATCTCCTCCTTGTTCTTGAAATACGTGTACAGCGTGCGCCTGCCTTTCTGCGAAGCCACTGCTATCATGTTCATCGTTGTAGCCTCCAGCCCGTTCTGTGCGAAAAGCTGGCGCGCGACGTCTACTAACTTCTGGCGGGTTTTGGTAACAGACATTTCGTTTCGTTTAATGGTGGACGGCAAGCCCTGCGGTTTGCACTTGCTTGCTGTTGTGTGCAAATTTAGGGGATTTTTGGTGAACCGCAAGCATAAAACGCCTAAAAATAGCTGTTTTGCCGGTGCTGTGTGCGTTGCGCCGCCGCACTGCGCCTTTACAGACATTTTCGGACGGAAAAAAGTGAAACATAAACAGGACGTTAAAAAAAACGCCCCGGGAGCAAATAAAAAATATGTCCGACCTATTTCAAAATATGTCTGACATATTTCAAAATACAAGGCACCTATTTTCGCCCCTCTCCAAACCAGCATGAAATCGGACTTTCCGCCACGCCGCGAAAACAGACAAAAAAAGCTGCATTTCTGATACCATACCCGGTGTAAAACAGAGAAGCCGAAAAAACGCGCTTCCGGCTTCTCCCTGCCCCCGTATTTTTGTATATTCGCGTGTAGCATAACAACCTAAAAAGCAAGCCATGAAAAACAAAGCCATTTCATTACTCGTTACCCTGTCGGCTGCCCTGATTGCAGCCTTATGCCCTGCCGCCGCAGCCATGGCGGGCGGGAACGGAAGCACTGCGCAACCGTCGAAAACCAAATTCGAGATAAAACGCGGCGTGAACATAGCCCACTGGGTGTCGCAAACGGGCGCTCGCGGCGAGGAACGCGCCAGGATTTTCACCGAGCGCGACGTGGAGCAGCTCGCCGCCTGGGGATTCGACCACATAAGGATTCCCGTGGGCGAAGAACAGCTCTTCAGCCCCGACGGGACAATGGATAACGAGACGATGACGCTCATTGAAACGGCCATAGGCTGGTGCAAGAAGCACGACATGCGCGCCATATTCGACCTGCACAACATGCGCTCCCACCACTTCAACGAAAAGAACAACACGCTCTGGACTTCGCCCGAAGCACAGCAACGCCTCTGCGACATGTGGGAAAAGATAGCCCGTCGCCTCGACAAATTCCCCGTCACGCTTCTGGCCTACGAGCTGCTCAACGAGCCTGTGGCCGACAAAAACGAAGAATGGAACAAGGTGCTGGCAAAACTGCTGCCCGTGGTGAGGGGCATAAACAAGAAGCGAGTGATACTCGTGCCTTCGAACAAATGGGACAGCGTTGACAACATTCCCGACGTAGCAATACCCGACAACGACAAGAACATAATACTTACCTTCCACTTTTACGAGCCGTTCATCCTCACACACTACCGGGCAAGCTGGACAGACCAGAAAGACATTGTGCTGGAACACGGCGTGAAATACCCCGGCCGGCCCGTCGACCCCGAAGACGTCGCGAAGTTAGACGAGCGCCAGCAAAAGATAGTAGGCTGGTGGGCCACACAGAACTTCGACACCGGATGGCTGCGCGCACGCTGGAAACGCGCCGTGGACTTTGCGCGCCGGAAAGGGCTGGCGCTTTACCTCGGCGAGTTCGGCTGCCTGCACACTGTAAGCCAGGAGGCCCGCGTAGCCTGGACGGGCGACATAACAGCCATGTGCAACGAATACGGCATACCGAGGGCTTACTGGGAATACAAGTCGGGCTTCGGCTTTGCCGACTGGAACACCGGCAAGCTCACCAACCCCGAACTGCTGAAAGCCATAGTAAAATAAAAACACGGCGGCAAACTCTCCGCCTTTGCCCTAAGGAATACCTTAAGCAATAAGAAAACGCTTTGTAATGCTATGCCTGTGCGCGGCTGCCCATGCCGTGCACTATTTTTTCAATCATACCGGCCGCGCCGTCTGTTCCGGTGAGCGATATGTTTACCGTAAGGTCATAGTTGCGCGCGTCGGTCCAGCTCTTTCCCGAATACTGGAAATAATGGTTGGCGCGCCCCTTGTTTACGCGCTCTATCTTTCGCGCGGCGTCTTCGGCCGAAAGGCCGTCTTTCCGCATGATACGCCTGACAGCCGTAGCGCGGTCTGAAGTAACGAACACGCGCAGGCAGTTAGGCCTGTCGCGCAACACCCAGTCGGCCATGCGCCCCACTATGACGCACGCTCCCTCGCCCGCAAGCTCGCGAATCGTGCGGCTCTGCGACACGAATATCGCGTCGTCGCGGTTCGGGTTCATCGACTCGGGAATGCTCTTGTCGGTAAAGATAAGTTCCCACAGTTTGGCCGTCGATATGTTCTGCTCGTTGCTTGCCACAAACTCGCGCGTGTAGCCCAGCTCGGCGGCAGTCTTGTCGATAAGGTCGCGGTCGTACAACGGCACGCCGAGGCTCTTTGCCAACCTCTCGCCCACGTCGTGGCCGCCGCTGCCGTACTCCCGGCTTACCGTTATGACCAACGGGAGAGGGGCGGAAACGGTTTCAACCACACGTTCCTCCCGGCGTTTGCCTCTCAGGAAGCATTCGAACCACCCTAAAGTAGGACTGAACACGCGCACAAGGAAGCCCACGTAAAACATCGACACGAGCGTACCCGGGCCAATCATTTCCCAACGCCACTCGCCAAAGTAAACAAGCATAAAAACGACGCCCACGCACACAAGGCCCGTGTCGGAAAACATCTTGACCTTTCCGAAATCGCGCTTCACTACCTTTGAAATGGCGAGCGGGAATCCTTCGCCCGCCAGCATGAGCACGTCGCAGCGTACCTCAAGCGAAATGCCGTAGGCAAGTATCGCGCCGCCTGCAAGCAGCTCAACAAAGCGCAAAGGATAACCTAACGCGGGCGACAAGTTTGACGGAACCTGCAAAAACGATGTCATCCACATCGTAAGGTCGGTATATATGCCGAAAAGCACGCTCACGAAAATCTGGAGGAGCTGGATTTTCTGGTAGTTCTTTCGCAACAGCAATATTTGCGCCAGAATAAACAACACGTGCATGCACATCACATAGCTGCCCATCGACCATGCGCCGGGCACAAGGCTCAAAACGTAAGGAGGACACGAAATAGGCGAAGAACCGAGATTGGCGCGGATAGACAACGACGTGCCAAAGGCGATAATAAAAAGCACTACGGTAAAACTAAGGTAACGCCGTAGCAATTCCCTTGAACTTCTTTCCATCACACCTGCAAAGTTAGCAAAAATTACACTCCTTTGGAAACAGAGCCCACATTTTGCGCCCGCCAACGCGCCTTGCGGCCTGCACAGACATCCGCATTTCCGCATTGAATACCTGCACGACGCATGAAACATTGGTTGAAGCCAATAAAAGCAAAAACCAACGCCCTACACAATCGGACAGAATATTGGTTACGTTTTTAACAACGCCGCAGCAGCGCAGAACTCGAAAGGCTGACAAGGAAAATCAATCACTATTTGTCTGCACGTTTTCGCTCGGTTTCCATGGCCGCTAAAATATGTGCCTTGTATTTTAAAATATGTCTGACATAATTCAAAATATGTCAGACATATTTTTTCTTTGCTCCCACGTGGGTAAAAACTGCTGAAAACCAGTTTTCAATTTTCCCGCTCGAAATCCTCTGTTTTACGACACCTTTTTTGCGTCGTTCTTTGCCCATTTAAACAATACCGACACGATCACTATTTGCAATATGCTGACATTTCACATTCGTTTATAGGGAATTTTATATCTTTACAGATGACTTTAAAATACCATGAATAATGGCGAAATACGGAAACATTAAAGAGGAGGAACTGAAAAACAAAGTGGCGCACGACTACTTTGCAACATTCGACAGCACGCAAATAATAGGCAACATAGACTTCTGCATTGCCCCGCCGCGTGAAGGGGCGGAACTGTTCGAGCCAGAATCGCTCTTGTGGGCCGAGGCAAAGCGCGGCACCAAGAAAGACATCTACGCCTCGTTCGTGCAGTTGATACTCACCATTGGGCGCGCCCGCACGTTCGACCGCTTCCTGCCGCCCGCGTTCCTCGGCTCGTTCGACGCCGAAAAGATTGCCTTCCTTCCCTACTACGACATAATAGACGTGTTCTCGCAAAACGACTTTAACTGGAATGTAACGCCCAGCGACCACGACACCAGAGAGTTCCGCCAACTTTACGACAAAGTGAAAGACTGCATAGAGCGCCAAATGCTGCTCTTCCGCTTTGGCGACGACGACAACGAACTGCGCGGCTTCATACGCCGCAACTTCGTTGTAGGCAAGGCGCAGCTCTCAAAGGTACGCATAAACAAAAACAACTTCACCCACATATATCAAAAGTGGCTCAAGGAAGTGAAGCCGTCCATAGCGATAGAATGGGACATAGCCAAGAAAGAGGGGCTCATCGACGCCGACTTTTACCTTGCCGACATACTGAGCGAGCACAACGTGTCGCTGCGCGACAAGCTGTTCGTGCTCCTGCGCAGCGACCGCTACGTTTACAACATACAGCGCAAGGCCACCGGCTCGATGTCGTTCGAGACCGTGGAGTTCAACGACCGCCAAGCGGCACACGCCCGCTTCTGGAACCGTTACGACCGCCCGCCCAAGCGCGAATACTGGGACTACATCGTCGAGCGCCGCGACCTGCTCGTGCCGCAGGACGTGCGCGAGCGCAAAGGCTCGTACTTCACGCCGCAAAGGTGGGTGGAGCTCTCGCAACAATACCTGGCCGACGAACTCGGCGACAACTGGCAGGACGAATACTACGTGTGGGACTGCGCGGCGGGCACGGGAAACCTGCTCGCCGGGCTCACCAACAAATACAACATCTGGGCTTCGACGCTCGACCCGCAGGACGTAAAGGTAATGCACGAACTTATTTCAACCAAAAGCCTCAACCTCTTGGACGGGCACGTGTTCCAGTTCGACTTCCTCAACGACCCGTTCACCAAACTGCCCCAACCCCTGCAAGACATAATCAACAACCCCGAGAAACGCAAAAAGTTAGTCATATACATCAATCCGCCTTACGCCGAGGCGGCAACTGTAAAACAAAAAACAGGAACAGGAAAAAACAAGCCGAACGTAGCACGTAATAATCAGACATTCTTTCGGTATAAAGACGAAATGGGAGGTGCGGTAAATGAATTATTTGCACAATTCTTAATACGAATTTACTGCGAAATCCCTTCTTCGGTGATAGCAGAATTTTCAAAGTTGAAAATTCTGCTATCACCGAACTTTCGCGATTTCCGAAACATTTTCCGAGCGAAGCTCGGTCGAATTTTTTTGATTCCAGCTGATACTTTTGATAATGTAAATGGCAAATTTCCTATAGGTTTTCACATTTGGCATACATCAATTAAAGAACTGTTTACATCCACGCTTGCACATGTTTACAACAAAAACGGACTTTTTTCATGCGAAAAAGGACTGTATACTCCCAATAAAGGAGCACTACTAATGGATTGGTTAAAAACACTACATGACAAGTATTCAGAACGTATAGCATATTTAAGAATGCTTGGTTCTGACATACAAAACAATAATGGTGTATTTCTTACCACAACTCCCTCAGACAGCGATATAACACAAAGAAAAACATGCAACGTTACACGAAATAACCTTTTGCCTATTTGTGTCTATTACTCTGTTCGTCATTGCATTGAAGCTACATGGCTCAACGACCGCGACCAATTCCTATTTCCTAACGACGGTTGGCAAACAGATAACGAGTTCCAATCGGATTGTCTTGCTTACGCATTATTTCATGGTCAAAACCGCATAAGCATAAAAGGCGGTGTGAACCATTGGATTCCATTCACCGAGGAAGAAGTGGACGCAAAGGAGAAATTCAAAAGCCATTTCATGAGCGACTATATAAAAGGCAAAGCCTCACTGGACGACGAAAGCATTGCCGTCAATGCCGGCAACGGGCAGCAGGCGGAAGGAGACTTGTTCGCCGCAGAACACACAGCCGAAAGAAACCCGGGCAACGGCGGAACACCGCTCGCGTTCTCACCCGAGGCACAGGCCGTAATGGACGCGGGGCGTGAGCTGTGGCGTTACTACCACGCGCAGCCAGGTGCCGACCCCGACGCCGCGTTCTACGACATACGCCTGCACTTCCAGGGCACGAACACGCGCGGCAAGATGAACGCCGACAGCGACGACGAGCGTTACACCGCCCTCATAACCACACTGCGCCAACGCCTCAAACAGCTTGCGCACAAAATAGAACCCAAAGTGTACGAATACGGCTTCCTTTTGCGGTGAAAAAGTCCGCACATGGAGCATACCTTTATGTCTTGTCCGTATTTGTCCCGACAAAACGCCGCAGTTTTCGCCCGGTTTCCATGACCGCTAAAATATGTGCCTTGTATTTTAAAATATGTCTGACATAATTCAAAATATGTCAGACATATTTTTTCTTTGCTCCCACGTGGGTAAAAACTGCTGAAAACCAGTTTCCGCACTATAACGGACAATTTCCCGGCATTACCATGCCTGCAAGACATAAATCCCGACCCGCCCGGAGGCGCGTCGGGATTTAAATGATGTATGTGGGGCTCAGGAAACTTTACGGCAGTTTCCGCGAGGGCGAATCCACGTTCCGTAAACCGCCATCCCGCCGTCAGAACGCCACTTTCTGCGATTGCCTGCCGGTGCGGACGATGTAAATACCCCTGGGCAGGCTCAGACTCCCGGCGTTGCCGCTGTAGATTAGCGTGCCGGCGGCGTCATAAACCTTTATCGCCACGCCTGCGGGGTTACGGAGCTCTCCGTTCACGACTGTAATCCCGGCGCCTACGGTGGGCTGGTTGATTGAAACGGACATGTCGATGTTGAACTCGTTCCAAACGGCCGCGTTGCGGTAGGCTTCGATTGCTTCGGCCGGAACGCGCAGCTTTATGTCGCGCGACACTTCGTAGAACACGTCATCGCCGAGTACGGGCGGCTCAACCGCGTCGCAACTTATCGAAGCCAGCCCGGTGCACATGCCGAACGCGTCGGAATGTATGCTGTCCGTATTGGCCGGAATGGCTATCGAGGCCAGCGCCGTGCAAGACTCGAAAGCGCTTTCGCCGATTTTCTCGATTGTCGGGGGAAGGACCACTTCTTCCAAGCTCTCACAGCCTTCGAACGCCTCATCGCTGATTGCCTTTACTCCCTCGGGGATTTCAATTTTCTTCAACCCCGACTGGCGGAAGGCCCTTTCGCCTATCGATTCAAGGGTTGAGGGAAGCTGTATCTCGGTAAGGCTGTAGCATTCGCGGAATGCCCGGTCGCCTATGGAGGTAAGGCCCTCGGGCAGGTTGATTGTAGTCAGCAAATCGCAGGAATAGAATGCGCGGTAGGGAATCTCTTTGAGCGTTGAGGGCAGAACGATTTCCTTTATTTTGTTGCAATCGTAGAACAGGTTCTCGCCAAGCTGCGTCATGCCTTCGGGGAAAGCGATTTTCTCCAAGGCTGTGTATGCAAACGCATAGTCGCCCACCTCGTTAAGGGTTGAGGGGAGTTGTACCTCGACAAGGCTGGAGCATTCGCGGAATGCCCTTTCGCCTATGGAGGTAAGGCCCTCGGGCAAGGCGATTTTCTCCAAGGATGTACCTGCAAACGCATAGTCGCCCACCTCTTTAAGGGTTGAGGGGAGTTGTACCTCGGCAAGGCTGAAGCATTCGCGGAATGCCCCTTCGCCTATGGAGGTGAGGCCCTCGGGCAAGGCGATTTTCTCCAAGGATGTGTATGCAAACGCATAGTCGCCCATCTCGTTAAGGGTTGAGGGGAGTTGTACCTCGGCAAGGCTGTAGCATTCGTCGAATGCCCCTTCGCCTATGGAGGTGAGGCCCTCGGGCAGGTTGATTGTGGTCAGCAAATCGCAGGAATAGAATGCATCATGGGAAATCTTTTTGAGCGTTGAGGGTAAGTTCACTTCCTTAAGGTTAGCGCAGTATGTAAATGCGAAGGAATCTATTTTCGCCACGCCCTCGGGAATGGTGATTTTCTCCAATGCTGAAGCGGCAAACATGGACTTCGGAATCTCTGTAAGACCTGCGGGGAAGGTTACCTGCCTTATCTGCGAGTTGCTGAACACACCTGCGCCTATTTTCTCAACCGCGTCGGGAATATTTATCTCTGTGAGGCTGCTGTTGGAGAAAGCCTCATCGCCGATTGTTTTCAGGGTTGCCGGCAACGTCACGCCCGATAAGGCCTGGCTGTCGTAGAATGCCTGGTCGCCTATGTATTCGAGGCCTGTGCCGAGCTCCAATGTCGTCATTGTAGGTATCCCGTAGAAAGCTTTCTTGCCTATTGACTTTACGGTGTTGGGCAAGACAACGCTCTCTATCCCTTCGTAGTCTGAAAAAGCCTCATTGCCGATTTGCGTTACTGTATAAACGTCGCCGCCGTCTTCGTAGGTGTCGGGAATTTCCAAGGAGGTGAGGTATTTATTGATATAACCCGTAATTGCCAGTTCCTTGTTGCCCTCGTCGGTGATTTGGTAGACATAGTTGTTGTCCAGGAAAGAAAAATCCAGGGTTTTATAGTTACTGCGTGTGTTCCATCCCTCGGCGTTTTTGAAAGCCTCGAGGGCTTGCGTATGCACGGTGATATCCATCCCGTAGAATACATCTTCAACACTCACAGGAATTGCAGGCGGTGTCTTGCCCAGGAAATAAAATTCCGTGTCATAGTGATAAATGCGTTCAAACGCGTGTGCGCCTATGCTTTTCACTCCTGCCGGAATAATGATATTGTCACCCACATAACAATGATAAAACGCGCTGTCGGCTATTGTTTCAAGCGCATCGGGCAGGCCGTTCAAAGCCAGTTCTTCAGATTCGGCGAAAGCGCCCCGGCCTATTGTTGTAACACCGTCGTGGAGCGATACGGTTTCCAGGTCTGCGCAATGGCTGAAAGTATAAGGCTCTATTACGGTTACGCCCGCCGGAACGTCAATCCGTCTTATACTATAGATACCGTAAAACGCATATCCGCCTATACTCTCAAGGGATTCGGGAAGGTTTATTTTATAAATATTATCTATTTTAGAGAACGCATATTCGCCAATCCGATTTACTCCGTCGGGCACAGTGTATTCTATTTGGGTTTTACCGTAGGGATAAGCCACAAGCTCCGCCTTGTCTTTTGTAAAGAGGACCCCGCCGACGGAGCAATAGTACTTGTTTGCCTCGTCGACAATGAACGCCTCCGACCTGTAGCGTATGAACGCTCCTTTGCCTATGCTCTCAACGCTTGCCGGTATATAAAACGCATTAGAGGCGAGAGATAAGGACACGAATGCAAATTCCCCTATCAACTTCAATGAGGTGCCGAGTTCTAATTCGTTAATCACGCCACAGTTATAGAAAGCCGAGTCGCCTATAGCCTCTACATCGTCGAATAGCACAGAAATCATACTGCTACATCCAGCGAAAGCCGCCTCGCCTACGCTTTTCACGTTATCGTCGGCGTAGAATGTCATGAGTATATCGCTTCCTCTGAAAGCGCCCGCACCTATCGAGACCACGGTATAGTCCGTGCCCCCGTAACTGATGGGGGAAATTACATTCACTGACGTTGGGTGAGTGCCGTCGTTGCCCGAAAGCTCCACGAGGTTGTTGGCGGCGTCGACAACGGTGTAGACCAGTCCGTCGAGCGTGAACGAATCTCCGCCGGCAGCCGCCGCAGGGGCGGAAGGCGGATTAGGGTTGCTTGCTGCTGCGTTTAAATTCGCACCCGTTACCGATAGCAACATCATTGCGGCAACGATTGCTGTTGTCGATTTCTTCATGGTGGTTGTATATTTTATGGTTGCTGTTCGCCATGGAGATGCAGGCCGCTTTTCATGGAAAACCCACATGGAGCTTAAAAACAAGCCTGGTACACATACAAATGTAGGGCGTACAATTAACACAGCCAAGCAATTATTTGACAAAATTACAGTAAGCGTTAAAATTTTTCCTGCCCGGCAGCTGCGCGCGTTGCGCCAAAACAGCCGCGACCCGCCCCGCGGCCGACGGGGAGCGGTCAGCGCGGCGGGGGACAAGGCTTACGTTCCGGAGCTTTTCCCGCCTGCATTTTACGGACGGGTTTTAAATAGTTTTCACCCCCTCCCGGGGCAAAACGGAAACATGTCGGACGTAATTCAAAATATGTCTGACATAATTCAAAATATGTCAGACATATTTTTACCCCGTTCGGAAGCCCGGGCCGTTACCGAGAAAACAGTTTTCGGGATTCCGTGCCTGCGCCTGACTGTACCGCCGGCGGGTTCTGTTGTGTCGCCAGCCTGGCCGGGGGTATGGAAAGCACGCCGGCGGAATGCGCCGCGCGCCATATTTTCAACAGGCGCACACTTCAAGGCGGAGCGTTTTTGTACCTTTGCAGCAACATCTGGCTAATGACAGCATGAAACACTTTCTCATCCTTTTAGCGGCAATAGCGTGCGAGGTAGTTGCCACGAGTGCCCTGAAACAGACAGGCCAGTTCACGCGCCTTGTGCCGTCGTTCGTTACCCTGGCAGGTTATGCCGCCGCGTTCTACCTCCTCAGCATAGTGCTGCGTTACATACCGTTAGGCATCGCATACGCCATTTGGTCGGGTGCCGGGATTGTGCTGGTATCACTTGTCGGGCGGTTTGTGTACAGGCAGCACCTGGATACCGCCGCCATAATAGGCATTTGCATGATTATCGCCGGGGTGCTTGTGATAAACTTGTTTTCAAAATCGGCGGGGCATTGACCGCAGTATGCCCGTAGCCTTCCCCACATGCCGTGGGGGCGTGCCGCCACGGACAACGGGCGCGACGCGCAAAGGACTTAAAAAACGCCGGCCTCGCTAATTCCCCTTGCCGTCATGGCTCCCCTGAGCATAAAGAGGGCCGAATCCTCCAATACGCCATGAGGGCATCCCGCCATACGCGCACTATACAGCACGGACGTGAATGTGCCGAGGAAGCAGTCCACGTCCAGGCCGGGCATTACAAGCCCCTCGGTTTGGCAATCCGACACACGCCTCGCAAGCTCCGCGTACCATATTTCGCGTATCGAGTCGTATATATACCCGTAATGGCTGGTGACATCGTGCCAGAAAGCGTTTTCACCCTTGTACAGGTTCTCTACAAACGCCTTTGACGTGCCCAACAAACGCGGCAACGGGCACTGGCTGCCACACTCTATTATACGGAACAGGTTCTTAGTCCTCTCTGAATAGGAAACCAGGCACGCGCCTATGAGGTTGTCTTTTGTCTTGTAAACCTCGTATATGGTACGTTTCGATATATTCAAGCCGTGCGCTATGGCGTCCATGCGGGTAGCACGGATACCTTTTTGCTTGAACGACTGCGATGTGAAAATTATGAGCCTTTTTTTCTTTTCTTCGTCCATACTGAACTTTGCAATGTTTGTATTCCAACTTTAAAAAGCCCTTACCGGCAAAATATTGCACGGGCTACAGTTAATAAAAGCAAACACGCGCCGCTACGGGACGCACGAAATGGACCTTGCCGGAGCTGAGTCACGGAAACCCGACAAGGGGAAACGGGTTTTATACGTGTTTTATAATCCGACAACTGCTTGTCAGACAAGAACGAAACACTCTTTAACATAAACGCGGCGCAAGATTTCGCCACACCCGGGATTTCAAGCGCAAACGGAATAAACCGTAGTAACATTATTAACTATCAAAATTCAAAACCAAATGAAAAAAACTATCAGACCACTCTGGGTCTATGCTTCCATGCTTGTTATCGGAAGTACTTTCAGCCTTACATCTTGCAGCAGCGACGACGACAAGGGCGGTGACATAATCACCACAGACGTGATGTACGGCAAATACGAAGGCACAATGAACATCATCGAACCAGCAGCCGAGGGACGGGCGGACGATTCAGACAACGGAGGCGGCACGGCAGAAATAAACGTTTCAGCTACGATAAACAACGATACGGTATATTTTGACGACTTCCCGGCCAAGGAAATAATACACTCCGTAATCAAAGACGAGGAAACGGCAGACAAAATTTCCGAAGCCATCGGGCAGACAAGCTACCGGATTGGTTACGTGCCTTTAATGGCCGCAAGCAAAGACAGCATAAACCTCACGCTCAATCCCGAGCCGTTGGTACTCGACATTTCCATACCCTCAACAACCGAAGAGGAAGCGCAGACCCTGCACGTGACGGTACAGATAGACGCGGCAGACAATGCCGTCTACTCCATAGGAGATAAAAATGCACATTTCGGCATCTCGGCGACAGGAGTGTCAATCGACAATGGCGGCGAACAGATACCAGTCACGAATTTCAAGGAAATAAACCTTGCATTCGATATGGACCAGACACTCGTGGTGCACCACGGACGCTAAACCAACTTTTTCATGAAGCGTGGCAGCCTTTTTCAAGGGGTTGCCACGCTCTTTTTATATACAGAAACACGTTTTTATTAAAGCACGCACACCGCCAGGCACAATGCGTCCGGCACACTCCGCACGAACGGCTAAGCAAAACCCAACTCGCAAAACAGGTTTTATGCACCTAAACGACAACAAAAACCGCCTGTATCACAAACATGTAACTATATTTAACTTACGACGATACAATATTCCGCAACGACGCATGTTATCCGTGCACGCGGTTGCAACAACCGCCCTCACATTATCAACAACCTAAAAAAACATCAGCATCATGAAACACATGAACATTGCATTGGCAGGCCTTTCGGCACTTGCGCTGGCTGCCTGCGGAAAAAACGCCAACCTTGCGGGCGAATGGATTCAGCCCGTGCCCGGAATGCCGCAAATCACACAAGGCTTCGTGCTCGGGGAGGACGGGAGCGCGAGCTCCATAAACATGGCCACACTGAAATACGAGTCGTGGAAAGAAGAAAACGGCAAACTCATCCTCACGGGCAAAAGCATCGGCAACAGCCAAACCATAGCCTTTGCAGACACCTTTGAGATAGAGAAACTCACCGACGACAGCCTGACAGTAAGGAAAGGCTCGCTCTTACTGCAATACGCACGCCGCACAACGGACGGAAAGGAAAGCATACCCGCCACGCGCCTCACGCCGGCTAAAAAGCTGAAAAGCATGGAAGGCAAACTTACCATAGCGCACGAAACGCGCAGCCTCACCCTCGACGACGGAACATGCTACTGGATTATCGACAAGACGGGCAAACTGTACGGCATGTACGACTCCATTACCAACGGGGTGAAGAACGGCGCACCCGTCCGCGCCAAACTGCGCGTAGGCGATGTTGCGAAACCCTCGGACGGCTTTGCCAAGAACTACGACGGCGTAATCGACGTACTCGCCATAGAAAGCCTTGCGCTGCTGTAGCACGGGCGCACGCTAACAATGCACACAAACATACGGCAGTCCCGCCGGGCAACCGCGGCAATGCGCACGACAAGACTTGTAAGCAACATACTCCCGCCGCCCGTACGAGCATTCCCGCCCTATTCGCCCCGAATCGCGCCAACATTCCGACAAACGAATCTCACGCGCTGCGCATTCCGTCCGCACATCCGCATTTGTCCGCGTTTTCGGGACGGTTTTCAAAAGGGTTTCCACGGGGCAAAAAATATGTGCCTTGTATTTTAAAATATGTC
>CDTY01006299.1_pt1 | contig 21221 bp, 23 predicted proteins | sample 557731 | NCBI WGS metagenome assembly CDTY01 (sample SAMEA3182101, study PRJEB8094) | gut metagenome | biome: human; feature: gut; material: Stool; isolation source: human stool | place: Canada | collected 2013-02-12
AAAATATGTGCCTTGTATTTTAAAATATGTCAGACCTATTTCGAAATATGTCGGACATATTTTTCGCCCCCCGGAAACCCTTTCCGAAACCGCCCTGGAAAGGCCGACAAAATGCAGACACCGCGAACCTTTTGCAGGCAGCCGACGTTTTTATAAGGATTTGTACGACATGTTTTGCACGAACAGGGTAACTTTACGGCATATTATCATGAAAGCATAAAGCAGTGCATTTTGGATATTTGGGATAAGGACAAGCGTTCCGCCGTAATGGCTAAAATCCACAGCAAGGACACCAAGCCCGAGTTGCTTGTACGCCGTTACTTGTGGCAGCGGGGATACCGTTACCGCAAAAACGTGCGCGGTTTGCCGGGGACTCCCGACATTGTTTTACGGAAATATGGCGTGGTTATTTTCATCCATGGTTGTTTTTGGCACGGGCACGACGTTGACGGGCACATACCGCAGACCAACAGCCTATTCTGGAAAGAAAAAATTGAACGCAACAAATTGCGTGACGAGCGCAACAAGGCGGAACTGAAGCGGTTGGGTTGGGGCGTGATGACCATTTGGGAATGTCAACTGAAACCTGCCGTGCGCGAACAGACTTTGCTCGAAATGGAATATTGGATTAACCATTCCTATTTGGAACGCCTTAGGATGAAAACTGGAAAGACGTATGGCGAAACAGCTTGCCGCAGCGTCATGGCCGCCGAGGACGAAACCGTTTACGGCAAGGACGGCTAACGCTACCGGTATTTGCCCTCTATCTCCGACCAGCGCGGTATAGACAGTCTTTTTCCATAAAATTTTTGGTATGATTGCAACAAGTCGGCCAGCCACGTGCCGGCTTGGTTGTGCGTCTTGGGGTTTTGGTACACTGTTTCCTGCATTGCCGAAATGAAATCCTCCAGGCAATCGAAAGGCTTGAACTTGCAAGCCTTTGATGAGAACCAAACGGCGGGACGTATCTTGTGTACCACATTGTCCTTGATTTGCAGGTTCAACGGCCATTTTTCCATGCTGCGGCACATGCCCCACAAGTTTTCAAGCCACAAACGTTTGATAGTAACATACCCGTCGTCAGACATGTCATATCCAAAAACCAAGTATTTGCAATAAAGCATATAAGGCTTCTCCTTTATTTCAGCTTGGAAGCTGTTGAAATCAGCAATGTCGAAAGCGGGCGACTTGCTGTTGTTGAACGCCTTAACCTCAAGCAAATCTGCCGTTGTATCTTCGGGGTTCAAATAAAAGTCGGGCGGCATTTGGCTGTTGGGGTTAGGCTTGTAGTCAATGCCTTTCTTCCGCAGCCAGCCTTCGAGCCATTCCTGCATGATGTTGCCTACTACATCGCGCTGTTTGACAATAATATCAACATCACCCAAATAAAAGCGTATTTGTCCTTTTACTTCAAGGATTTTATCGTCATCTACTAATTTCCGGTAAAGTTCTTCTGCTGTTAATTTCATGGTTAGAATTTTTATAGGTTCAAATAAACGTCCAACAAGCGGCCGGACACTGCTTTTATTACCGGCACGGCTACCGTGTTGCCCAAAAGGTCATAACCCTCTTTTACGGGTATATCGAAGACATAATCGTCGGGATAGCCGAAAAGACGGAGACCTTCCGTTAGCGTAAGCGTGCGCAAGCCGCCGTTATCTGCAACGAACAGTTTCTGCATATCCATGGCCACAAGCGTAGGAGCGACATCATTTGGCGACAATACCTTGCTTACTTCAAAGCTCAATTTGCCTGTTACTATGTTATACCCCAAAGGAAGGTTCGGGTCTTGTTCCCTGTAAAATCTCGTTCTACCGTCAATCAAAGTTTCTTGTACCAATGCTTTGGGGTGTTCTTTCTTAACATATCCTTTGTGAACAAGGTCTTCTAACATATCTTCCAAATCCGGGCTGCTGTTGAATGTGGATATTTGCTGCAACGTCAGTGGCATACCGTCCATCCATGCAATGCCGAACTCTTCGGCCCATTTCTTTTTACGTCTCTCTTTCAACAGCTGGTTAAGCAATCTTTTTTGGTTTTCGGTAACTTTACCTTTAAGACCTATGTCCCAACTGTGGATGTTGTCTTTGCCACCACGTTTGTCTTTGATTGCCTTGCCGTAAAGTTGTTCTATGGAGTAAGTTTTCAAAAGAGCATCAATGAAAGGGCTTTTCACGGTTGGAAGTCCGTGTTCAAGGACGCTTTTTAAACTGCGTTCATATGGTTTGAAACCAGTTAACGAGGGCTTACATTTCAACGTTCCTGCTATGTAAACCCGCTTACGTTCTTGCGGAAGCCCGAAATAACGTGAATTAAGGCACGCCCATTCGACTTTATACCCCAGATTTTCCAATCGGTCTAATATAGTTTCCAGTGTGCGGCCTATTTTCTTTGTCTTGTCAATCTTGTCGTGGTTTATTAAACCCTCAACGTTTTCCAATAGGAACGCAGCAGGCCTTTTTTCCGACAAAATACGTTCTACGTCAAAAAAAAGTGTTCCGCGTGTATCCATGAACCCGAGCCTTTTCCCCGCTGCCGAAAAAGCTTGGCAAGGGAATCCTGCCAATAAAAAATCAAAATCCGGGATTTCACTTACAGGTATTTTTGTAATGTCGCCATGGATTTCTTCGCCGGGGTGGTTTTGTTTAAGCACTGCAATTGCTGCCGGTTTGATTTCCGACGTAAAGACACACTCGGCCTTTACGCCGCGTTCAGCCGCCGCCAGTTCCAAACCTTTGCGTATTCCGCCTATGCCTGCAAACAAATCTATGAACTTTATCATTTTATGAATCGCTATCAACTCCTTTACGCTTACAAAAATACAACAAAGCTTGCTATTTGGGATTTTCCGCTTGTAATTTGTTACGGTCTCGTGCGCCGCTCACCGGCAGACAAAAACGGAGCGAAAAACGAAGCGGGAAAACAGCCGCCCGGGGCGCGGAAAAGTGAAAACTGATTTTCACGCCGTTAACCCCACATCGGAGCAAAGAAAAAATATGTGCCTTGTATTTTAAAATATGTCAGACCTATTTCGAAATATGTCGGACATATTTTTCGCCCCCCGGAAACCCTTTCCGAAACCGCCCTGGAAAGGCCGACAAACGCGGACACCATTTTACGCTGCTGCAAAACAGGTGAAGAATCATTCGCTTTCTGCCGCGGCCTGCGAAAAATTATTTGCAAATTCACGGCCCGGCGTTCGGCATTATTCCGCGGAAAGCCATATTTTTGTAAAATATATTTAACTCCTTACGCTTTCCCGCTCCTCAGCGACGGGAAGCGGGCCTATTTCTGTTGCCACGATATAAAGGACTTTAAAAAGAACATGCCATGAAAAGGAAATTCTTGTTCACACTGCTGCTCCTTGCGGCCGCATTCTGCAGCCCTGCCCGGGCCATGGACGTGTACGTGTACATAAACGGGAGCTACGTACCCGTAAACGTTTCCGAAAACATCTACAAGATTGTCTTCGAAGATGAATACACACATTTCATCACAGCCTCGGGCGAGACGGCCACGTTAAGGAACGAAGCCTTCTCGTTCCTCACCTTCCGCAAGCTGGAAACGCCCGTAGGCATAAACGCCGCAAAGGCCGAAGCCGTCACCATAACCTATGAAAACGAAGGCATACGCGTGAAAAGCGCAAGCGTGCCGGCCAACGTAAGGATTATCGACACGGCCGGGAACGTAATGGCCGACATAACGCCCCGCAACGCCGACATGTTCTTCTCGCTGTGCGGAATGCCGGCCGGAGTGTATATTGTAACAGCCGGCGACGGGAAAAACGTAACCGTAAAGAAAATAACGAAAAACAAGTAAACCCATGGCAACCGACATAATAACCAGAACACGGACGGCATTGCTCGCCCTCTGCATAATGGCAGGCACTGCCGCAAAAGCGCAGGACTACTTTCATTTCTACCGCGACGGACAGGTGGCCGAACGGGTGCAGGCAACGCTCGTAGACAGCATTAGCTTCGGCACTACCGGCAGGTCGATAATGGTTTACGACAAGGAAAAGAAACGGCTTTACTCGGCGCGGCGCAATGTTATCGACAGCGTGGTCATCAAGCCGTTCATCGACTACACTTCCTACCCCGCGCTCAACCTCACGTCAGGATACAACAACGTTGAAGCCACCTACGACAACGATACGAAAGTATATTCCATACACGTAACCGGCGGCGACCCGTACATACTCACCGAAACGCTGAAAAACGACCTGCCCGCCGACTCGTGCGTGCTTACGTTCGAATACAACTGCCCCGCAGGCATAAACGAATTCCAGATATTCTTCTGCCCGCCCGCCGCCGAAAACCTCTCGGCCAAGGTAGGCTCGATTACTCCCACCGTGGGCACCGAATGGCGCACCTATTCCGTGCCCATAAAGGACTACCGCGAAGACTTCTCCTGGGGCTCGCGCAACGATTACCTGAGGTTCGACTTCGGAACAGTGCCCGACGTAGACATATCGCTCAGAAAAATAAGCATACGTTCGTTCACGCCCGAAGAACAACGCGAACAAGCCGAAAAAGACAGTATCAAAGCAGCTAAAGAACGCATGGCCGAAAACATAAAAGCCTATCTCAACGCCACGTATGCCTCGAGCGTAAAGCAAGTAAACGTCACGGCCGACGAAGTTACCGTTACCGGCGAATGCTCAGGCGACGGAACGTTCGCGCTGGCCGACATAGCGCCATACGACGACGTTACCGAAGAAACGGAGTACTACCTCGCGGCCTCGCTACCCAACGGGCAGTTCTCGGTAACGCTGCCGCGCATGGCCGAACGCTCGGGATTCAACTACGACCGCGTGCTCTCGAAGTGGGCAATAGTGAAAACAGACGGCGAAAGGCACACGCTCGCCTCGCACGCCCGCTATGCCGACGAGGTTACGCCGCAGTACGTGGCCGAACCGGGAGTGCTTAAAGGCAAGAAAGGCATTGCCGCCGGGCTCGGGGCAACGTACATCTCCGACTTCGACAACCTGCAGGCGCACAGCATTACGATGAACATAGTGCTCAACACTTTCATCAGCACCTCGTACCAAAGCGGCTGGACGTCCTATTCCTACGGCGGCCGCACGTACTACATCAACCAGGGGGCCTTCACACAGCTCGACGAGGTGACCCGCGCGGCCCACGAACGCGGAGTAATCGTTTCGGGAATACTGCTCACGTCCACCGGCTCCATTTTCAACGACCCGGAAAACACCGGAGGCTACTACACCATGCCCAACATGACCACGCCCGACGCGGTGAACACCTACGCCGCCGCACTGAATTACCTGTTCAGGCGTTACACCTCGGGCGAATACGGACGTGTGCACCACTGGATAGTACACAACGAGGTCGACGCCGGCGACTCGTGGACCAACATGGGCGAACAGCCCGAAATGCGCTACTACGACCGCTACATGAAGTCGATGCGCATGTGCTACAACATCATACGCCAGTACGACCCCAACGCTTCGATACTCGGCTCATATACGCACAACTGGAACTTCGAGGCCGAGATAAACTCACCCCGCCTGATGCTCGAGCAGAACGTGCAGTATTCCGAAAAGGAAGGCGACTTCCGCTGGGGAGTGGCCTATCATCCTTACCCCATAGACCTCACGCGACCCGAGTTCTGGAAAAACGACCGCGCTAACGCCACTTTCAGCAACAACTCCACATACGTAACGTTCCTCAACCCCGAAGTAATCAACGCCTGGATTCTCGACCCGGCGCACTTCTACAAGGACGGCACCAAGCGCATACTCTTCTTCAGCGAACAGGGAACAAACTCGCCCGACTACACCGAAAACTCGCTGCAGCTCCAGGCTGCCGGCGCGGCGTGGATATGGAAGAAGATAAGCCGCCTCGACGGCATTGACGCAATGCAATGGCACAACTGGGCCGACAACGTCACGGAGTTCGGCCTGCGCATAGGCCTGCGCTCGTTTGCCGAAGGCAGCTTCAACAACCTCGACCCCAAGCCCGTGTGGTACGTATGGCAAGCCGCCGGCACCGACCGCGAAGACGAGGTGTTCGAACCTTACCTCGACATAATAGGCATAGACAGCTGGGACAACATAATCCAACCCGTGGAGTGACATCCCGCGGCAGGCAGCCCCGCAAACACACAAACGCGCAAACACTACAAAATCAGGCACGGCCTTTACATGGCCGCGCCTGCCTTTTTTCCTGACCGGTGTGCCTGTTGCGGGTGCTTGTGGGCGCAAAAACAAGGCAACGTTTTTTAAACAGCAATGCCATGTCTGCGTTTGTCAGCATTTTCAGGAGCATTTTCAAACGGGTTTTCAGGGGGCAAAAAATATGTCCGACATATTTCGAAATAGGTCTGACATATTTTAAAATACAAGGCACATATTTTTTCTTTGCTCCCATGTGGGGTAAACGCACTGAAAATCAGTTTTCACTTTTCCGCGCCCCGAACGGCCGTTTTTCCGCCCCGGTTTTCGCGCTGTTTTTGTCTGCCGCGGCAACGGCGGCACGGCATAAGCATGTTGAATATAGTACCTCCGGCGCGTTGCAGTTTCTCGCCATAATGGTAACTTTGTACCGCAAACCACGAAACAGCACATGAATTTTGCCGACATACTGCTGCCACTTCCGCTCGACGGCCTGTTCACCTACGCAGTGCCGCCCGCGCTGTCCGACGCCGTTGCGCCGGGCAAGAGGGTGGTAGTGCAGTTCGGCGCGAAAAAGGAATACTCCGGCATAGTGGTGCGCCTGCACGACAACCACCCGGGCGAAGGAATAAACGTCAAGCCCGTAATAGACGTGATAGACCCCGAACCCGTGGTAACCCGCGAGCAACTCGCATTCTGGAAATGGATGGCAGGCTATTACCTGTGCCACGAAGGCGACGTAATGAAAGCCGCGCTGCCCGCCGGCCTAAAACTCGCAAGCGAAAGTATCATAGGATACAACGCCGACTACGACGGCAACGCCACGCTGACGCCGCGCGAGCAGCAAGTGGCCGGCGCACTCGAAACCGAAGGCGACATGTCGATAGCCGCGCTCGAAAAGAAATGCGGCGCAACCAACCTCGTGGCCGTCGTGCGCTCGCTTTACGACAAAGGAGCCATACGAATGCACGAAGAACTGCGCGGCAACTACCGCCCGCGCTACGAAACACGCGCCTTCCTCACCCGTGAATACTTCAACGAAGCGCGGCTAAACGAAGCAATGGACAAACTCGCACGCGCACCGCAACAACTCGCACTGCTCACCCGCTATCTCGACATGAGCGGGGCCTCGGCCGCACTCACCCTGAAAAACCACGCACTCCTGCGCCCCGTGGCAAAAAGCGCGCTAATGCACGAAAGCAAAGCCGGCGAAAGCGCATGGGCGGGACTGCTCAAAAAAGGCATTCTCGCCGCAAGGCAGGAGGAAGTGACACGCCTGGCCGGGCACAAGGGCGGACGCATGCCGCTGCACTCGCTATCGCCGGCGCAGCAGCAAGCCATAAGCGGGATAAACACCGCGTTCAGCACCAAAAACGTGTGCCTGCTGCACGGAGTAACATCGTGCGGCAAGACAGAAATCTACATACATCTCATAGCCGAAGCCATAAGCAACGGGAAAAGCGTGCTCTACATGCTTCCCGAAATTGCGCTGACCACACAGATTACCCAGCGCCTGCGACTTTTTTTCGGCAACGACATGGGAGTGTTCCATTCAAAGTTCCCCGACAGCGAACGAGTGGAGATATGGAAAAAACAACTCTCACCCAATCCCTACAAACTGATAGTGGGAGTGCGCAGCTCGCTCTTCCTGCCCATGAAGAACCTCGGCCTCGTCATCATAGACGAAGAACACGAGCCGTCGTACAAACAAGAAGAACCCGCCCCACGATACAACGCACGCGACGCAGCAATAATGCTCGCCGGCATGTGCGGCGCAAAAACACTTCTGGGCACAGCCACCCCCTCGCTCGAAAGCTACGCCAACGCACGTGCGGGAAAATACGGACTGGTCGAAATAAACGAACGCTTCGGACAAGTATGCCTGCCCGAGATACACGTTGAAGACGTAAAGGAACTGCGCCGAAAAAAAATGATGACCACACCGCTCGCCCCGCAACTGATTTCCGAAATACAGGCTGCCCTTAACGACGGCCAGCAAACCATACTTTTCCAAAACCGCAGGGGATACTCGCCGTTCCTCGAATGCCACGCATGCGGATGGGTGCCGCGCTGCGAACACTGCGACGTGAGCCTTACCTATCACCGCGGCACAAACAGCCTGGTTTGCCACTACTGCGGCGCGGTTTACCGTGTGCCCGAACGCTGCCCCGCCTGCGAAGGCACACAGCTCGACGACCGCGGCTTCGGCACAGAGAAGATAGAGGACACCGTGCGCGAGCTTTTCCCAAAAGCGCGTGTGGCACGGCTCGACCTCGACACAACACGCTCGCGCTCCGCCTACGACAGGATTCTGTCAGCCTTCCGCGACGGAAAAACCGACATACTCATCGGAACGCAAATGGTATCGAAAGGCTTGGACTTCGACCGCGTGCGCGTGGTGGGAGTGCTCGACGCCGACGCGGCCATGAACGTACCCGATTTCCGCAGCTACGAACGGGCATTCCAGATGATGTCGCAAGTGGCCGGCCGGGCAGGACGGCGCGACACGCGCGGCACGGTAATACTCCAGACACGCCGCCCCGAAACGGAGCTTATAGCCCAAGTTGCCGCCAACGACTACACCGGCATGTACGAAACGCAAATCCAGGAACGTGAAGCGTTCGGCTATCCACCGTTCTGCCGACTTATATACATTTACCTGCGCCACCGCTCGCAATATGTAGCCGATTGCGCCTCGCGCGACATGGCCGCCGCCTTGCTCCCCATATTCGGCGACAATCTCCTGGGCCCGGCCAACCCGCCCGTAGCACGCATAAAGTCACTCTTCATACGCCAGATAATGCTCAAGGTAGAGCGCACGGCACCTGTGGCGCGCGTGCGCTCGGTATTGCAGCAGACAGCCGCAAAAATAACCGGGCAATACGGCGCAGACGTATATTTCGACGTCGACCCGTTGTGATTGCCTGCAAACGAAGAACGCCGGCGGCAGGTAAGCAAATTCCCCTTTTTGAACTTCCGGGAATATTCCCTCCGTCATGCAAAACGAAACGGAAACAGGAATTTTTTTACACTGAAAAACGAAAACCGTTTTTCGACTTTTTACCCTCCCCTTGAAGCCAAGAAAAAATATGTCTGAGATATTTTAAAATATGTCTGACATAATTCGAAATATGTCCGACGTATTTTTTATTTGCTCCCACTCGGGTTAAATATGCAGAAAACCAGTTTTCATTTTCCGGCATGAACCTCCCTGCAACTGCCAGACCCATAAAGCCACCCGCGGGGCAAGCAACAGGATTTGCTTGCCCCGCGGGTCGTTTGATTGCTCAAATCTATTCGGAGAGTGTCAATACTCGTCCTCGTTGAAGTATGTATTCCTTCGTGGTTATCAATGACATCAGTTAATAATATGTGATTTCGGGGACAGCTATTTCACCATGAAAGGCGATAAAACGCCATTGTCGCTATCTCCTCATCACGTTAATTATCACTCAAATAAGTCTTTCAAAGAACCTATTTATACTTGCAAAAGTACAAAGAAGATGGATAATCGCAAAGTTTTGCGTTTCCTATTTTGCTGCCTCATAATAAAATAGTACCTTTGCAGCAACAGATTCCGCCACGCTTCCCGCAGAACAGCGTACCAGGGCGGAACTTTTGCTTTATATAGGGTTATGGAATACACAAAACAGCCGATAGATTACCCACAGCAAATCCAAATGCTGAAAGAGCGTGGATTGATAATCAAAGACGAAAGACAAGCATTAGAACAACTCCGCATTATTAGCTATTTCCGTTTGGCGAATTACCTGCGACCAATGGAAGAAAATAAGGAAAATCATATTTTCAAGCCAAACAGCACATTTGAGAATGCCCTAAACCTTTATTATTTCGACAAAGAACTAAGGGCTTTGATATTTACAGCCATCCAAAGCATTGAAATAGCCCTGCGGACAAAAATCATACATCACGTTTCGTTGAAATACGGTGCTTTTTGGTTTACGGACATCAGCTTATGTTCTAATCAACAAATGTTTGTTGAAAACTTGAACCATATTCAACAGGAATTGCAACGTTCAAAAGAAGATTTCATTTTAGAGCACTTCGCTAAATATACAAGCCCGACATTTCCACCCGTATGGAAAACATTGGAAGTCGTTTCTTTCGGTACGCTCTCTAAATTATACTACAATCTGTCAGACAAAGCCATAAAGAAACAAATTGCACAAGACTTGGACGTTCCACAACACCTGTATTTGGAGAGTTGGATTAAAGCCACAACCGTATTACGGAATTGCATTGCTCATCACGCCCGTATTTGGAATCGCCGTTTCCCCAATATGCCACAACTCCCTAAACGGATGCCGAAAACATGGATAAGCAACACACACCTCCCCATGATGAAACTTTATGCCCAACTTTGCTGCATAGCATATTTACAGAACAGCATCCACCCTAACAATGCTTTCAAACAAAAGCTGATTACACTATTAGAAATGCACCCCAATGTAGATGTAAAAGCAATGGGCTTTCCTACAAATTGGCGTGAAGAACCCTTGTGGAAAAACTAAGCGAAACATTCAAAAATGTTACTTTTCGTAGGTTTGTGAATATAAAAGGGGTTCAATATTTGAGAAAATCCATATAAGCACCAATATATCAACAAGTTGTAGCATTTCCAAATATTCACTTCTGATTGTTTTTGAATATCTTTATTGATATAGAAAAGAAAAGGTTGGCCGTTACTGACCAACCTCAAATATGCCAACAATCTCAATTATCATCGGCCGCCCACTGTGGAAGTATCACAATAGCATCCAACTTCCCGTTTTTGACATCTTCCAATTTCAAATATTCATAATCTCCTTCAAGATGTGAATCTACGCTATCAAAACTACCCATCAATTTCACATTGGAAGGAAATCCCTCTATGTCGAAAGAAAGAAAATCTACTTCAGGGCCTGATTCATACCTTATTTTGGCATTATAGGTTTCTACCATTTCTTTTGCACTCATTCCTGTATGAATGCCATTGCTCATTTTCAACTTATCCGAATAAACTATTATCGTGTTGATTTTTGAACTGTAAATGTCGCACGAGTAATTTTGAACGTCAGGCTTTAACGCAACCATCAATTCATCGCCATTATACAACAAGACGTATGGCTCACCTTCTGAAAGTTGGGCGAATTCGACTTCCGAGCGGTCAAAAAACTCATAAGTCTCATTCATTCCGTTTTCAGCAAAATCAGAACTTTTAGGATATAAAGAAGTTTGCGAACAGTGGGTAAAAGGCAATCCGCCTCCACACTCAATGGTAAGTGCAGACCGTTCTTCATCAAGAAAGTCTATGCCTCTGCTTGACACTCTTATTTTGCTAAAATCAATGTCCTTTCCCTTTGAGGCAGAAACGACTTTTTGTGTACCACTTTGCTTGATACTGTCCGACTGCTCTTTACTGTCTTGAGGATTTGATGAAGAATTACAACTCCACAACATACATAATGCTGCAACTAATCCAATGCGGATAAAATTCAAGTGTTTCATATCGATTCTTTTTTATGATTAATCTTTCATTTCCTCTACTTTACGGAAAAACATATAGCATTTCTCCTTGTCGTTTGCATCAAAGGCTTTCAGGACTTCCATAGACTTGGTAAATCCAATAGAGTTTTCTTTAATTATATCCGTAATTTCCTCAACCGTCTTTTCTTCTTTCACGTTTTCAGTTGTCCTTATGATGGTTTCGCTTTCGGTAGATATTACTCCATTCAAGTATTGGCTGACCTGCCTTGAGCTTTTCACCTGTGCGATACGATTCATCGTACTTTCCGACCCTGATTTTTTCACAAGCACCACTGAAAGCAAATAGTTATTGTTATAATCCGAAACTATCTTCACTCCTTCAAACGGTGCGTTTTTATACATCCTTACAAGGAAGTTTTCTAATGCTATACGCTCTTGATTGTAGCTTTGAGCGAAAACATCCATAAATGCGGAAACAACTAAAATAAATAAAATCAGAACTTTTTTCATAGTTCGCCTCCTTTCTTGTTTATTACTTCTCTATTGAAATATTGCCAAAAATCTTTGTTGTATTCAACGCTTAAGTCTTTCCAAGCCATTTTATAAATTGGCCGATTGGTAGTAATTTGCATACCTTCTTTCCACATCTCCCAAATTTGATTTGGTATCATTCCCTTTCTCCACAAGTGATACTCCTCACTGCAAAGGTCAAAATATAATCGCATATACATTCGGGCCTTAGCATTTATGTGTTCAGTACCATTGAATATGCTTTCGGGCATGTTGATAAGTATCTCTTGATACCTCCGCGTATATTCGGAAAACATCAATATTTTGTTTTGTCGCCTATCTTTATATTGAGTATATACAATAGTGATAACGGCTACTAAAAACATTCCCGTCTGCAATAGAATTTCTATTTTCATAACACCCTTAAATTTATTTATAAAACACTACTGAAATTTGATAAAATCTGATACTTTCAAGATTTCCTGTCCTCGCTCAATTTGAATCTTTGTAAGTGTACTTAACTCTTCAATGTTTCTCATGCGTATTGAAGCCTTTAATCTACGCCCACTATTATTTGAAGAGCCATTTTTGTAATAGTGGAATGGTAACGCTACCTCATCCTGAAAATATCCATCGTGTGCAAAATACAAGAAAACTGAATTTTTGAAAAACGTATGTGCATGATGGCCGTACCGTTCCAATTTGAGAGGCCCATTAACATTAATGCTAATGTGATTACAATCAAAATCGAAATACATGGATCCAATAGGAGTAGGGAGTACGAAGTCCTTATTTTTATAATCTGTTGTGTATTTTACCGAATAGGATCCAAAATCATCTGTTAACTTAAAGTTCATAGAACAAGCTACAAACCAATTACATAACTCATGGAAAAGTTTGTGATAAGGATGCCTAAAATGATAAATTATTTCATGCGGAGGGCGAGCATTGCTAGCAACCCATTTGTCATCAAAATATGTAGAAAAAGACATCTTGTGAGTCGTTATGCCAATCTTCTTTAAGTCTGAAACTTCAACGTCGCTCAAAGATAAAGCCTCTAATGTTTCCGTCAGCATTTTATACGCAATTTTTGCATTTTCATTTACGTTGATGCAAATTTCTAATGGACAACCTAACCCCGCATTAAATTCGCCTATCTTAATTTCGTAATCGAACATTATAGGTGCTATTTCTGCAAGTTGACGGACTAAATGTTGCATTGCAAGAGCCTCATTTCGTTTATTCAGCTCTAACATTCTCAAATTCATTGCAAATGTCGCTCCAGCCAATTCCGCCGATGCTCCCTTTGATTTAGTATAACTTATCAAGTTGTTCGTTGAGACAATAGCTTGTACAGTTACAAAACATTTACCTTCCACATAATTTTCGGATAGGCATTTGAATTCTTTGATATTGCCAGAAGCTATTGTGGCAATTTCATCCTTTACCAACTCGTCATTTAAGATTTCTGAATGACTTGATACAAAAACGCCAAAAGCCTGTTCTATAGCACTTCGCAATGCTACTTGAATAGCTTGTTCCTTGTTTTCTCCATCACCCATTACGGTTAATGTTACATCTCCTTCGTTTTTTTGTTTATCCTTGTTTTTTTCTTTTTTCTCTTTTTCCCTTAAATCTTTTGTATAATCCAATGCACATCTTAAAGATTGGCTATTGCTACGGTAGCTGTGCGCGCAAATATTTGCAAACGGCAGACTCACCAACAGTATCATAAAAAATACTGCTATTTTCCGAATTGAATTTTTAGTTACCATACCAATATTCTGTTATAGTTAATTACACGTGGTTGATGTTTCGCTCTTTCTACGGCAATATCACGACACGCCTTGATAATCAGCCGTTGGTTTGCCGCTCTTTGAGCATCCTGTGCCATCATCCGCTCGTGCCTGTCCTGATATTCCTGCACATATTGCGCCCATTGGCGTTTTTCACGCTCAATGTTGTCTTTATACTGCTGCATTTTGAATTCCCACTCTCTTTTATCTTCGATAAGCATCTTTTCCTTTATCTGCTCTGTCAGTTTCTGTGCGTCAGGTATACAGGTTGCTGCGAAGTTGATTTTAGATAGATATTCCATAGCCTTTTCAGCACCTTGCTTATTGGGTTGCTCTGCCCATATTGTCTGTGCTTGTTGAAGGCAATATGCCCCATCTGCATTTATCCAATCATAATAGATGGAGGGGGCTAATTCCGAACATTCCTTGTAACACTTGCTGCATACATTTGGTACGGATGAAAGCAAGGTTAATGCTTCCTCATAGTTTTGCATACCTGCCAATTTCTTAGCTTCGGCTATGATTTCTTCACTGTTGGTTTCATAATAGTCGACTATTTTCTGTTTGCTTTCCTCCATAAAGGCTGTTATCTCCGCATTCCTCGGTTTTATGTTCTTTATGGCTGCGATATATGCCTTTGTTTCACTTGTTCCGACCCCCATTGCTGTTATAGTCATGGTGGAATAGAGTTTGTCGGCCTCAACATCCCCCATCATCAGAGTGATTTCCAATTTTTGTGAGATGCGTTGTGGCGGGCCTGCTACAATATCTTTCGTTATGACATTAATTCTTGCCGTAAGAATAAAACGTGTGATATATTCATTGTCTGCTACACCATTGGCAGTAACAATTTGCGTGAGTTTGGTATGAAGTAGTTTGGCTGCTTCATCGGACAAATCTTCATAAGGGGGAACATAAGGATTTATGGTAAGCCTGTCTACATCGTCCTTGAACTGCTGTGCATTGGCAACGGCAAAGAAAACAGAAACGAATAATAAAAGTACCGTTCTCATACGCAAAATACATTATTTTTCACCTAATACAAGAATTGCCTCACCTAATCCCCTCATCATCAACTTGGATGTTATGTTGTAAGGTGATTTACTTAAATACTTTTGCAGTCCCCTTGCAAAACTGCGAGCGTCCATATTGATACCCCTATCGTCTTTCAAAGGGATTTTCACTTGCTCAAATTGTGCGAAGTTCTCTGTTGCATCCGTCAGGTTGAACTGTTGGTTAACAGTGTTTTTCTGCATCCATACTAAAATATGGTTAAGCAACTCATCATTGTCATACTCACTTTCCAAATCCTGTTCCCAACTGTCCCACGTCCTTACCGTAAGCACAATTTCCCTGCCTTCTTTCTTCATTCTGTCATAAAATGCGGTAAGTTGTTTGTCAAATGGCTTGATTTGCTTATTTATGGCCTTTTCCAACAACAAAGGTATATCGTCTGCATGGTCTTGGCTTGCGCCTGTTGCAGTGGCTATACGTTTGCTTGTATATGCGTCAAACGCTTCTAACGTGAATGACAAGGAAGCCTCATTCAATACCCAACCTACTTGAATTATAATATCTGCTTTTGCTCTGCGTTTCAGCATATCCAACGGACTTTCTGTCAGTTGTGCACCGCTCGACTTACTTAGTGTGGCATTATCTTCTGCCGTTCTCGTTGAAATGTTTTTCAATTCCATTTCGGCATCTTTGAGACTATATCCTAAGCCTGTCATCAATTCCCCGACTTTGCTTATTACAGGGTTTAACTCCAAATCCTCTTGAAAGGCTTGCTGATAGTTAGGAACTCGCACAGTTTCACCTTGATTCTCATAAGTAGTGGTAAAATAGCGTTGTGTACACCAATTATCACTTGGAAGAATCATTAATGTTGGCTTTTTCTGTGCAAAAACAGAGATGGAGAGCAAAGACAAAATCACAATGGCTAACTCTCTACCATGAAAGATGTGCTTGATTTGTGCCATAATGCAATAATTTAGTTGCATCTATGGCCCTACGATGCGGTTTCTTTGTTTTATATGTTGGGAGGCATAAAAGAGAAAAGCGAGGCCGCCATCCTGCCTCATCTACTGCGTAGGGTTGGACTCCCTGTAATATGGATAAGGAGAACGGACAGCCCCACTTGGATGTATTTCGTGCTGATATACGAATACAAACCAAGAGAGCGTCCTTCCCACATATTCCGATATTACTTTTGTAAAGTGTCCAATTTTACGCAGTCGGAATAAGCGAAAATGCGCTTTCTTTCAATATGTCTGCACACTATTTGCTAATGTGCGCAACAAAGATACGCATTTTCTTTGGAAGAACGCTCAATAATCCAACAAATTAACTCTAAAAATCTAATAGGTCGTATGTTTCAAGCAATTCTTTTTCCCTTATGCCAAGATAAATCTTAGTAACTGCCACATTGCTATGATTGAATAATTCTGATAATCTCATCAAAGCTATATTAGCTTGCTCACCACTACTTTCAAACACTTTCCGCCCGAAGGTCTTTCTTAAACTGTGCGTTGAAAAATGCTCTATCTTCAAATTATACTGTTTCTTTATCATCTTGAGCAAAACATTGATACGTTGCGTGGAATAAACCATCTTTTTCTGACTGATAAAACATTTCTCACTATCATTTGTGATGTACAAAGCGTCATGGCATTGTCGGATGTGCTTTTGAAAGTCCGCATTAATTTTAACTACTCTGCGTTTACCTGTTTTCTTTTCATTTATCACAAACTTGTCATCCGACAACAACATTTCCCAAGTTAGTGAACGAATATCAGATATCCTCAACCCGAAAAAGCAACCGCAACCAACCAACAAGGACATACGGTAATTCTTATCTCGGTATAACTTGCGGATGAGACTTAGCATAACATCCCATTCCATATAGTCCGAAGTCTGATATTTGTGTATTGCTTGCTTCATAACATTCAAATTTGCTGATTGTTTCTTGTTTCTGAATATCTTTAATGTTCTACCGTATGTAAGTTGCTTATTTTCAACGCATATTCAAATCTGTGGAGAAAATGAATATTATTATGCAGCCATCTTTTGGCTGTCTCCCATTGGCAAAATGATTGCCATTAGTTTGGCTTTCTTTATCTCAAACTGCTTGTTGGCTTCTTCGTTTTTGTTCCACATATTAGCGTGTACATTTTCATAAGTTAGAGTCCATAAATCACGCAAGGCTTTTCTTATGTTTGCATTGGAGATAGAGGCTACAAGTTCAACAAAATAGCGCATTGAACCTCTTGCGCTGTCAATGGCAGGATGGGTAAAATCGCTCATCATCCAATACCAATCATGATTGCTCATTACTTCTAATGCCTTATTTATGATTTCTACTGTTGCCATATCGTTTGAACTCTTATTGTTATTACTTTGTTTCTTAATCACAATGCAAATATATGACATTTACTAAATACAAGCAAATTTCTCAAGCTAAAGAATCTGAAATAAATGACTTTTATTTATTACATATCATCTTTTTCTGTTTTCCATTTCAGAACAATATAAAAAAGGAGAGAAAACATTATTATTCTGACTTGGAAAAGTAAGAAAGAAAAAATGGAGCTTAACAAAGCCCCATTCATTTAATCTACGATGCCGATAATCCTTTCTTCCTTGAACCCTCGCCACGCCATTTTCTGTAAGTCTATATATGCGAACATCCCATAAAAGCGTTTCGGAATGCCTGTTCCTGTGACATTTGCTTTAACTGCATCCGATTGAAGCGTACCAACAGCATATCTGATAGAGCCATCTAACTTCTGATAGCAAAATCTTACCACTTCACCACGCATCATTCTTTTTTTCAAAGTTTCAATCATCATTCCTTTGCTGATAGAAGTTGCTGCATCCATTTCAAAATTCATGCACTTGATTGCCGACTTTACTACATTTGCGGTGTTAAGCTGAATTGCTTTCATATTTACTCGTCTTTAATGTTCTACTTAATTATCACAATGCAAAGATATGACATATACTAAATACAAGCAAATTTCTAACGCTAAAGAATCTAAATAAGATGATTTGTATTCATTAATTGCCATATTTGGTGTACCTTTGCAGAAAAAGTATCTATATGGAAGCAACGGAAAAAAAAGAACGCACGGTAATTCATCTGCAAATGGGTGATGTGCATGAATACTTTGGAAGTGTGGCGAATATATTTGAATTCCATTCTGCGGAAGAACTTGGTATAACATACGGCTCATTGCGCAATTATAGTTTGTCTGCAACTAAGCCGTACAAAAACTCAAAGTGCATTATTAGGAAAGGTGTCCTACATCAAAAGGCAGGAGGCAGAGGCAGAAAGAGTTGACTATGCCGCTTCTGCCAACTCATTCCGCAACTTACTAATGATAATTCTAAGCTCTCGCTTTTCCTTTAAAGTCCTTGCTATGAAATAGTAGTGTGTAACCTCTTTCAACTCTGCGTAAATGTCATGATTGCATACATTTGATTTCTCACCCTTGGTATTGATGCCATTCTCTTTGCACCACTGATACAGTTTCGACTTCCCTACGCTTATGTCCATTTCCTTGAATGCAGCAAGATTTTCGGCAATAGACAAAGAACAATCATAAGCATTCCCAATCTCCTCATCCTTTAGCATTTTCCGTACCTTATTTTTCATTGCGTTGGGCGATATTCCGAGCATCGCACAATAAGATTTATCCACGCAAAACTTTCTTTTCTTTCGTTTGCTTTGAAGTTGTATCTTTTCCAACGGTGTATTCACAACATTTCGTGCAATGTTAGCCAACACCTTGTTTGATAGAACTCTGTCAGAATTGTCATAGTAGTATGTACGTTCGCAAATCAGGTTATACAACAGATGCTCAAATGTAATACTTGGCAAAATCTTCTTCATTATCAAACCTGCAATATACAGTTTCTTCCTACGATTATCACCGTCACGCAATTTCTTTACAACTGAAAACTTTATTTCATCACCGTTGTCCTTAATGAAAGAATCCATGTACGTTTGACGGAAAATCTCCTGATAATCTGACGGAATTAGGGCATATCCATCTTGATAATGCAGTTCTGTATGCGTAAAATATCTGTACTTTGTTCTATACTTATCTATCAAATAATAAGGAGAAAGTGAATTGACATCACTTATAAAGCCTCTGTCTGCTATAACTAAATCTTCTACTTCAATTACCGCATCATTATCTTTCTTTGCTGACTTTAATAGTTTTCCATTTGAGATTGATAATGAGGAAGAAAAAAGAGCATTATTATTCAGAAACGGAAAGTCAGAATGCGAAAAAACATTATCTGTAACATACAACTCACATTCGGCTTTCGCATTACCACTAAATTGTTGGCTTGGTGTCCGTCCGCAATTATCCTTTATTTCAACTTCCTGAATATCTTTCTTTATGCTTTCAGCTATGCCATCATAAAGAGAATGATATGTTTCCACCGTATATATCGGAAGGCTGAACAAATAGCACAAACGGAATCTGTATTTATAGTTTGACTTCTCCGTATGATTGTTTGGAGTTGTGTAATACAAAGTCGGCTTCTTAGACAAACGCCCCACAAAATCATTCATTACAATGTCGCTGTCATCAATGTCAACAAACACCATATCAGCGGAAAGAAAGTTTGTGTCCTTCTTCTCTGATAATCCAAATAACGTTCCCTTTGTTTTGAAGCTATGGCAAAAGCAATGTCCTTCCTTTATCAATCGGGCAAACTCCTCAACAGTGATACTTTGCCGCTTATATTCCACCGAATTCCACTTTATCAAGTTCTTATCCGAATAAGACTGTGTGGAAATACTGACTTCAAATTTCTTACTATCTTGAAAATACATACTTGCGCTTTTACTGTCAATTATAATGGAGGGATAGTATTAGCCACCCCTCCCTTAACCTCATTTTTCATCAAAAGGTTTGTTCGGTATCTGTTTCCAATACTGTTTCAACCCGTTTGAAATGTGTTCCTTGTGAGACTCACTCTTGGAGCGTCCTCTCATACTTTGACTGATTTTCTGCTTCACAGAATCGTCTAACTCTCTGTACTGTCTTTTGCTCATATCATTCATTTTTATTTATTATATACAATAAATATGGCCGAGAGTAAAAAGTTTATCAAGCATTGTAAGTCTATACTGAAAATTTTTCATGGAAAATTTTGAAACACAGCCATCCGAGGTAAAGCCTACCCCTCTTACTACTAAAAAGCATAATAAGAGCGTGGATACGTATATAACATTCTGTAAATCAGGTGTATTTATCATCGATTACGCATCAATATAGCACTTAAAATTCTTTTCAAAGCGGAGGGGTAAGCGATTCAATCATACTACAATTACTTATGCAGCTTCAAGATGAAGCCAATGAAGGCAATGATCAATGTCTCCATTAAAAATAAAACAAAAGCAAACACCATTGCCCTTCATTCCATCATAATCATAGTAGAAATCCTCCCATTCATATTGCGATATATTCTTATATTCTATTTGAACCTTAGAAGCATTGCCATTTTCTTCAATGAAAAAATGAACAGCTACTTTATCTGAATTTTCTATCATTTCAACCAAATCATTTCCAATGCACGATTCAAATACATGAATCTTATCACCACCAAATACTCCTATTTTATAGAAACCGTTTAATGAACCCACATTTAACTTTCCATGTTTCAAATAAAGTTCTCTCACATTAGAAGCCAATTTTGCTGCAACTTCTGACACTTTTCCTTCCTTCGTTTTAGACTTAAAAAAATGTTTCATACTAAAAATTATTTAATTATTAATACTGATTTCAAGACATAGTGATAGCCATACTACATACTTTCGTATGCAGATAAAAGCAATTAAATCACTAAAATTAAGTTAATTAGATTGGATTAGCTTGCCGTAGCGAAGGCAGGATAATAATGCTTCGACAAGAACTGCTGAACATCATCGTGAGTATACCAAAACTTATCGCCGACCTGATGAAAAGACAACAAGCCATCGTCACGATACTTTTTAAGGAGTTTGTCCTGAATTCCTAAAACTTCCTTGATAGTTTTGTTCGTGTAAATCAGGGGCAGTAGAAATTTAGTGGGGATAGCCATACAGCTTAGCGATTCTGAACAAGAAAAACTTCTTGTCGGCTACTCCATGCTGATTAGCCCTGAAAAGTTTGATTTTGGCGTTGAATGATTCGGCTGCCGCATTTGATGAACGGTGGTTATAGAAGTTTAGGATTTCATCATAATGTTCATAAAAGGTGGCCGCAATGACATTGAACTGCTTCATCCTTGCTTCG
>CDTY01008917.1_pt1 | contig 21215 bp, 25 predicted proteins | sample 557731 | NCBI WGS metagenome assembly CDTY01 (sample SAMEA3182101, study PRJEB8094) | gut metagenome | biome: human; feature: gut; material: Stool; isolation source: human stool | place: Canada | collected 2013-02-12
AAGAAAGCCAAGCACAGAGGAAGATAACATGAAGATAGAATGGATTTTATGCCCCTTTTGCGGCAGTAAAACGCGATTGAAAATCCGCGATGATACAGTCCTGGAAAACTTTCCGCTATATTGCCCTAAATGCAAACATGAAACCTTGATTGCGGTAAGACAACTGAATCTATCCATCATCCAAGAGCCAGACGCTAAGACGCAGAGCCGATAACTTGCAAGAGTATTTCTTCTTGTAGTTATCGGCTTTTTCTATTCATTAACACATGATCCAATTATCCCGCCCGACGGGGAAAGAAAAAAAACCGTTGCCGGGCAGGTTGTTTTTGTGCGCTCTATTTCACATCCTAGCGGCGGTTTTGAGAAATCAAGACCGCCGTTTTTGCTTTGCTTACTCTATACAGGATCGGCAGTCCACGGAGGAAACCACCATGCTGATACAGTCTGTTTGACAACTAGATAGCTTATCAAAAAAAGCTTATCTTCAGCATGGGAGAGGTTTGGACAAAAAGATGTACTATACAGTGTAAGTTGTCGGCATATTGCATTTACTTTTGCTGATCTGTTATTGCGGTTTTTCGGTGCGGGCCGAAACTGCCGTATTAACATAGACACAAGGGGTGGTGGCACCAACTCTAACTTCTCATTCTCCCGCGGATCGGGGGTGAGAAGATGAAGTACATCTCTGATAGTTATGGAGAACGCTGCCGGTTTGACGCTTTCTGCAAAACCGTTCTCCGCAACGAGGCCAAAACCTATCTGCGAGATTTGTACCGTCAGCGAAAACGAGAAAACCAGTTCAGTGCCGTGTCGCAGTATGAAATGGACAAGTTTTGCACGATGGACGAATACCTAAGTGACAGCGTTGTGTTCACGGCTTTTGGCTGCGACCTGCATATCCGGGACGAGCTGGTGGCTGACGCCTTTGCCAGCCTGCCGGAACGGGAGCAAAGCATTTTGATCCTGTATTGTGTGTTGGGGCTGACAGATGGTGAGATTGGTCGTATTGCAGAAATGTCCCGCAGCGCCGTCCAACGGCACAGAATAAAGACACTGAACGAACTGCGAAAAGACTTACAATCCAAAGGAGTGAGAAACTAGCATGAAGCAACCAGCTTTTAACGGCAGAGTGCTTTTGCCCATGAATGTAATCGAAGCAGCCCGCGCCGGTGATCCATTAACATTGGAGCGCGTCTTGCGGTACTACGACCGCTACATCAACAAGATTTGTACGCGAACGCTCTGTGACAAAGATGGTTTGCCGCACATCGATATTGATGAGTACATGAAGCACCGCTTACAGGCAAAACTTACAGAAGCTATCGTAGGGAAGAAATAGCAAAGCCAAAGGAAGCCGTCAAGGGTCAAGATGAACGCTCCGCGCCCTTGACGGCTTCCTCCGTCTTTGCTGTGTGGTAACCAAGCGGGCGCAAGCAGAAATTCGCTTGCGCCCGCTGCTATTATTGTGTTTATACGCATTTAGAACCCTATTAAGCAGGCAGATTCAAGGGCTTATTTGCGCCAATCATGGCTGGCATAATATTTTACACCTGTAGCCTACAAAATTGGTTCTATTTGCGTAGAATGTATCCTTTGCCGTTGTATTTTGACTATAGATAATTTATACTAATACTAATAGATTTTTTAATTAAAGGGGGACTGTGACGTGTCGCTAACTATGTCGTATTTAACTTCAACCAAAAATCTTGAGAGCATCTTTAACTCGATTATCAACGCTCGCGCCCCAGAACGCTTTACAACTAAATTCCTTGAAGATTTAGGATTCAAAAGTAGTACGGATCGGCTTGTGATCGGAATGCTTAAGGCGCTTGGCCTTTTGGACGAAAACGGTCAGCCTACACAACGATATTATGAATTCTTAGATCAATCACAATCCAAAAAAATTATTGCTAAGGGTGTTCAAGAAGCGTATGAAGATCTTTTCAATTTGAGGAAAGATGCTCAAAATATGTCTAATGAGGATGTAAAAAACAAACTCAAGACACTAACGCAGGGACAAAAAGGTGACCGAGTTATAGACCAAATGTCTTTGACATTTCGCGCACTATGCAATTATGCTGACTGGTCGGATGAGTCCCTTGATCAAAATATAATTGCACCGTCTGTAGAAAATGAACCGTCAATGGAAGATCATTCTGTTTCAAAGACTTTCGAGCAACCATCTATTTCGTCTCCGAAAATGAATTTGCATTATAATATTCAGATTCACTTGCCTGAGACTACAAATATGGCTGTTTATGATGCTATTTTTCAAAGCTTGAAAAAGCACCTTATGTGAGGTAAATATGCAAGATACATTATATGCGTTTGTAATGAAAGGTGAACTAACAAAAATCGCGTTAGCAAACGCAGGGGTGGTTAGTAAACATTCATCATCTGAATTACTGGCGCAAGAATATGTCAATAGCCTTTCACTTGATTTGCTTGATGATGAACACGTAAATACAGCAAAAGAAATGTCTACTGTTTACATTGCGATTGCTGCTTTTGAAAATACTGTTAGAGAATTTGTAATCAAAATTCTTATAGAAAACAGAGGCGAAAACTGGTGGGAAGAATCGGTATCTGATAAGATTCGTTCAAAAGCGGAATCAAGAAAGCATGAAGAAGAAAAAATAAGGTGGCATACTCCGCGCGGAGATTCAATGATTAACTATGTTGAATTCGGCGATTTGGCATCCATTATGTCCCAAAACATAGAACTGTTTGAAGATCATATTGTTTCTATTGAATGGGCACGCCAAATTTTTAACACCTTAGAAAGATCTCGAAATGTTATTATGCACAGTGGCGAACTAGGTAAAAGAGATATTGAACGTATAGGTATTCATATAAGAGATTGGATAAATCAAGTGGGGGCCTAACGACAACATCACGCATATTACATATACAAAGAAAAAAGGGGGATCATTTTGAAAAATGATCCCCCCTTTTGCAACCCTGTTTGTCGGCCGTTAAGTTCAATTAGCTTTTGATACTTCCTTATCGGCGTTCATCAAAAGGCTGTCTCTCTTTTTTTCTGAAGAAAGGGTTGTTTGCTCGAACTCGGTACCTCCACCGAGAAAACGCGCGGAGCGCGTTTTTTCCAATCCGAGGTCGTCCGGGGGCCCTGCAAAGGGCCGCAGCGCCTTTGCGGGGTGGGCGGAAGCGAGTCCGGGCCTCGTCGCCCTTTCTCTGTCCAGATAAGCAGCGGGGGAGGACGCACCGGCGGCGGCAAGGCCGGTTTCTTGGCCCCGCTCGTTTCACATTCCATTGGCGGCGGGGGAATCTTCCACAGCCTGTGGAAAAGCGCCGGCTGTTTTCCCGGCTTTGCCGCCTTTTTCCTAAAAAAGGGCCCTTTGTCCCCAGAACGGGGGCCTTTTTGCCCGCTCCGTTTTCCCCAGGACGAAGCAGGCCGGACTCCCCCGGCTATCCCGGGGAGCAAGCACAAAAGAAAGGAGGGGCGCCTCACGGCGACCCTCCTTTGTTTTTTCACCCCAGGGCCCGGTACAAAAAGGCCACGATCTCCGCCCGGGTGCAGCTGCGGTCCGGAGCGAACTCCTCGGAGCTCTGGGCGGTGGTGATGCCCTCCTCCATGGCCCAGGCCAGGGCTTTCCGATACTCCTCCCGCTGGGCCAAATACTCCTCCAGGCACAGCCCCTGCTGGTGGATCACCCGGGCCGCCTCCTTGCCCACATAGCGGTAATGCCAGGGCTCATAGATGATGCCCGTCAGCTCTCCCTTGTCCTCGGGGTAGCGGAGGATGAAGCCGTACTCCCAGCTGTGCTTGATGAGCCACTGCTGGGCAGGCATGGACGCCTGGCTCTCATCCAGGCTCCAGTTGTGGTTGTCCACCAGGTCCACCGCCAAGCCCAGCTGGTGCTCACTGGTGCCGGGCACGGCCACCGATTTGGCCGCCTCCGTCCGGGCCTCGTCCTCCGACATGCCCTGGGCCATGAGCCGGTCCACCTTGTTGGCGTAGAGCCGGGCCTGGGTCTCCTCTGTCCGGTAGGCCGAGCACACCGCAGGGGACAGCCCTGCCGCCCGGCAGTCCTCCAGCATCTGGTGCAGGGCTCCGGCGCAGCGGCTGTCCACCTGGTACTTCTCGCCGATGGGAGTCAGGGAGACGGTAAAGTCCTCCGGCAGAGGATTCCAGGCGTTGACCAGCTGCAGATTCCAGAGAGTCTCCTCCGGAAGCTCCCCGGCGGAGGGCTGCCCCGCCAGCTTCCAGAGATAGGTCACCACGGCGCTGCGGGTGCAGGGCCGATCCGCTCCGAACACGGTGCCGGACACCAGCCCCTTCTCATAGGCCCAGAGGGCCGCCTGGGCGCAGTAGCTGTCCCTGTCCACATCGGTGAAGGGATTTTCCACCGTGGGCACAGGGGAGCCGTTGGCCCGCCACAGGAAGGTCAGAATTTGCCCGGTGGTGCAGGTGGCGCCGGGGCTGAAGGTGGTGGGAGTGGTGCCGGAGGTGATGCCCCGCTCCAGGGCCCAGTTCACTGCCTGGGCATAATAGGCGTCCTCCGCCACATCGGAAAACCGGGGCGGGGTGGAGGGCTCAGCGGGCTCCTCCGGGGTCTGGCCGGAAGGTTCCTCTCCTGGCTCATCGGAGGGCTCCTCTCCAGGGGCGAGCCGGAAATAGAGCCGGACAGTCTCCCCCTGGCCCCCCACAGGGGCATCCGCCGTCAAAGAGACGGCGCAAAGATCCGCCTCCCCCAAAAGTGCCTCGGCTCGGAACAGGGGCCATTGCCCCTCCTCTCCAAAGGACCTGCTGGCCACGGAGCGGTACGTCCCCGCTTCCAGGGCAAAGATCTCCACATGACCCTGGACCTGGTCAGAGGAGACGGAGAAGGTGAGGGTGGTGTCGCCGTCCACCTGGTAGCAGAACACCGTATAGGGCACGCCGTCCAGATACAGCTTCTCCATGCCCCGGCCCGTATAGTCCCGGATGGTCATACTTCCCTTGCCCGAGGAAAGGGCAGCAGAGGCCTCTGTCCCTCCGCCGGTGGTGGCCGCCCCGGCCTGCACGCACACGGCGCTGACCAGCCACAGGGCCAAAAGCGCCCTTGCGATCCCTCTGCGCATCCATTTTCCTTTCATTTTCCTGCACCTCTTTCCGATACCTGAAAGGAGACCAGCGCCGCACGCCATGGCGCCGGCCGTATACAGCCAAATCAAAAAAGCCCATCCCGGCCCACAGTGTCCGCCCACAAAGGACGCGTTTCCGGCCGGGCCCCACAGGGGAGCCGCTTTTTTCTGTTTTCAGTCTATCAGATGGGGACGGGAATTGCAAGAGAGCCCAAAGAAGGCCCCCTGTTCCAAATGGAACAGGGGGCCCTTGGAAGGCGGGCTTATTCCTCCTCGCCCAGAGGCAGATAGCAGTAGGAGAAGTCATCCTGCAAAGGGAACTCCTCCGCCATGCCCCGGGCCTGGAGCTTCTCCCGGGCCACCGCCTTTTTGGCGTTGTTGTCCTGGAGGTTCATGGTCCGCAGCGTGCCCTCCACGGTCAGGGGGAACTTGCCGTAGGGGATGGACACCGCCATTTCCTCGTCCCCCCACTGGCAGTACAGCCGGGTGCCGCCGCAGAGGGTGGAGAGGTTGATGTGGTTGGACATGTAGGGGTAGGCCGTGGACTCGGAGCAGATGGCCTGGAGGCCGGACATCTTGAAGTTGGTCTCGATGCCGTAATAGTAGGTATAGCCCTGGACCACCCGCATGGCGTAGTAGGGGGTGGTGATGAGGAGCACCATGTGGGGCACCGGCTCATCGTCGGCGTACTGCTCCAGAGGCTTGACCAGCACGCCGTAGGCCTTGTGGTCACACAGCGTCTGGCGGTCCCGGGTGTACTTGGCGGTGCCCAGGTCGTGGTAGAGCTGGGTGCGCAGGCCCCGGCGGCCGCTGCGGTGCATCTCGTCCATCTCCGCGATGCCCAGGGCCCGGGCGGCGGCCACGCACCGGTGGGCGGAGGCGTCGCCCTTGACGGCGTGGCCCAAGGTGGCGGACTTGACCATCATGCAGTAGTTGATGGGCCGGGTCAACTCTACGCCCCGGGCCTCCTCAAACTCCTTTTTGGTGAATAAAAACCGGACGCCCACGAATTTCCGGGGCCAGTCCACGGCGCACTCCAGCCGGGACGCCAGCTCTCTGGGAGACAGTTCTCGTTTCATGGAAGCATTTCCTCCTTACAGACGTTTATAGATCCAGCCGCCGATGAGCTGAATGAGCTGGACCAGGATACACAAGATCACCACACCGGTATAGAGGATCACATCGTCAAAGCGGTGGTAGCCGTAGTTCATGGCGATGGAGCCAAGGCCGCCGGCACCGATGGCACCGGCGATGGTGGTGGCGGAGAGGTAGGTAACGGTGGCCAAGGTGGTGCCGGAGACGATGGAGGGCACCGCCTCCTTGAGCAAAACGAAGAAGATGATCTGCACGTTGGAGGCTCCGAAGGACCGGGCCGCCTCGATGAGCTGGGGGTCCACCTCCACCATGGCGTTTTCAAAGATCCGGGCCATAAAGGGGGTGGCCGCCACCGTCAGCGGGAACACCGCACCCTGGACCCCCATGGTGGTGCCCATGACCACCCGGGTCAGGGGCAGCAGGGCCACGATCAAAATCATGATGGGGAAGGAGCGGATGAAGTTCACCAGAAAGTTCAGAACGCCGTAGACCCAGCGGTTGGGCCGCAGGCCGCCCTTCCGGGTGATGACCAGCACCACGCTGATGACAAAGCCCAGCACCGTGGCCAGCACCATGGTAGCCGCCAGCATGGCCAGGGTATCGCCGATGGCCGGCACAATGAGCCGGAAGAAGTATTTGTCCAGTTTTGCTATGATCTCCGCCATCATACCGCTTCCTCCTCTCTCTTTTCCTGCCGGGGCTCCGCCGCCCAGGCGATGTTTTGCTCCCCCAGCCAGTTTTCCACAGCGGGAAGGACTTTTGGGGACACCTGGATCAGCAGATAGGTCACCGCCCCATGGCGGTACTGCTCCCGGTCCGCCCGGAGCACGGAGAAGTCCTCCCCCAGCTCCCGGGCCATGCGGGAGAGGATGGGCTTTTCCGCCTGCTCCGGCGTGGGCAGCAGCCGCAGCACCGTGCCCTCTCCACCACCGGAAACCGCCGTCTCTCCCTGGCTGCCCATGAGCCGCCGCAGGGCCTCAGGAGGCTGGGAGAAGAGGGAGGTGATGTCCCCCTGGGCGGCCAGGCGTCCCTTTTCCAGCAGATACACCTGCTCGCAGGAGGCCTTGAGGATGGACAGCTGGTGGGTCACCACGATGATGGTGATGCCCAGGCGCTTATTGATGTCCGAGAGCAGGTCCATGATGGTCTCGGCAATGTTGGGGTCCAGGGCAGAGGTGGCCTCGTCACACAGCAAAATCTTGGGGTTCATGGCCAAAGCCCGGGCAATGGCCACCCGCTGCTTCTGGCCGCCGGAGAGCTCCCGGGGCAGGGACTTGCCCTTGTCCGGCAGCTGCACCATCTCCAGCAGCTCGTCCACCCGGCGCTCCCGCTCTCTCTTGTCCCATTTCCAGCACTTCATGGGCAGGGCGATATTCTCCCGCACCGTGAGCCGGCTCAGCAGGGAGAACTGCTGGAAGATCATGCCGATGCCCCGGCGGAACTCCCGGGCCTGCCGGCCCTGGAGGGAGGACACCTCCACCCCGTCCACCTTGAGGCTGCCTTTTTCATAGGTGGTCAGGCCGTTGATACACCGCAATAGGGTGGATTTGCCTGAACCGCTCTGGCCGATGAGGCCATAAACTTTTCCGCTCTCCATGGTCATGTGGATGTCCTCCAGAGCGCGGAAATCGTCAAAGTGTTTGCAAAGTCCCTGTATCTCGATCATGGCTTCCCCTCCTTATACCTGGTAAAACAGGGGACGGCACAGTGCCGTCCCCTGCTGCGCGCTTGGCATCAATAAAGCACCAGGGTGCCCTTGTAGGTGTCATTGAACCAGGTCTGATACTCCTCGGAGTGGAGGACCTCATCCAGGGCCTTGACCCAGGCACTGTCCGCATCCGTCTCGTGGACCGTGAGACCGATGGGGTAGTCCTTCTTGGACTCGTTTTCCGCAATGAACTTGTTGGGGTCCATGCCGGCGTCCATGATCTGCTGGCCGGTGCAGATGACGGCGTCACAGTCCTGGATGCTCCGGGCGGTGTAGGAGATCTCCGTCTCCACGAACTGGATGTTCTTGGGGTTGTCCACCACGTCCAGGGTGGTGTAGAAGGCCTCGGTCTTTTCGCCCAGGGTGATGAGGCCCAGCTCCTGCAGGAACAGCAGCATATTCTCCATGTTGGTGGAGTCGTTGGCGATGGCGATGGTGGCGCCGTCAGGCAGCTGATCCAGGGAGTCATACTTCACGGAGTACAGCGCGGTGCGGCCGTAGTACAGGGGGCTGACCACCACAAAGTCGGTGCCGTTGTCCTTGTTGTACTGCTCCAGCCAGGGCTCGTGGTTGTAGATAAAGGCGTCGATGTCGCCCAAGCTGCAGGCGTCGGCAGGGCCGGAGTTGGAGTCAAAGAGCACCAGCTCCACATCGTAGCCCTGATCGGCCACCATCTCGCCCAGCTTTTCGATCATGTCGGCGTAGGTGCCGCCGCTGCCCATCTTGATGGTGGTCTTTTCCTGGGGCTCGGCGCTGGAGCTGGGGGTGGTGGTCTCCGTGGCGCCGCAGGCGGCCAGGGACAGGGCCATGACCAGAGCCAGGGCCAAAGTCAGCAGTCTTTTCATTTCGGTATTCTCCTTCTTCTGTTTTGTATTTTGTAAGATCAATAGAGCACCAGCGTACCCTGATAGTGCTCGTTGAACCAGGTCTGGAACTCCTCGGAGTGCAACGTCTCATCCAGAACCTTCACCCAGGCGCTGTCGGCGTCGGTCTCATGGACGGTCAGACCAATGGGGAAATCCTTCTTGGACTCATTTTCAGCCAGAAAAACATTGGCATCCAGTCCCGCTTCCATGATGTACTGGGCCGAGCAAACTACTGCGTCGCAGTCCTCAATACTGCGGGCGGTGTAGGAGATCTCCGTCTCCACGAACTGGATGTTCTTGGGGTTGTCCACCACGTCCAGGGTGGTGTAGAAAGACTCTGTCTTTTCGCCCAGAGTGATGAGGCCCAGATCCTGCAGGAACAGCAGGGTGTTCTCCATGTTGGTGGAGTCGTTGGGGATGGCGATGGCAGCGCCGTCAGGCAGTTGGTCCAGGGAATCGTACTTTACGGAGTACATGGCGGCGCGGCCGTAGTACAGAGGGCTGACCACCACGAAGTCGGTGCCGTTGTCCTTGTTGTACTGCTCCAGCCAGGGCTCGTGGTTGTAGATGAAGGCGTCGATATCGCCCAGGCTGCAGGCATCGGCGGGGCCGGAGTTGGAATCAAAGAGCACCAGCTCCACATCATAGCCCTGATCGGCCACCATCTCGCCCAGCTTTTCGATCATGTCGGCGTAGGTGCCGCCGCTGCCCATCTTGATGGTGGTCTTTTCCTGGGGCTCCGTATTGGAACTGGGGGTGGTGGTCTCCGTGGCGCCGCAGGCGGCCAGGGACAGGGCCATGACCAGGGCCAATACAAGGGTCCATACTCGTTTCATGCTTGTTCTCTCTCCTTATCCTCTTTCTTACCTGTGTCTTTCCGCTATGTTGCACAACAACTTCAATTATACTGGTTCTCAGTGGCAAGTCAACGAACCTATATGTGGGTTTTTCCGATATGAAATGTGGATTTTATCGCCTATTCCGATAACACCATTTGGACCATATGACGCACGCTCTATGGCCATCCGCGGCTTCCATCTTCCTTTTTTCGCGCCAGCGTGGTATGATAGGGCGAAAGGGCGCCGTTTCCTGCCAGCGGCGCCGGAATCTTCCTACCATAACTTTTACATGAGCCGTCTCGGGCGGCGGAACGGAGGACCTATGCCCATGAAACGATTGCTGACCCTGGTGCTGGCGGCCATGCTGGCCCTTTCCCTGACGGCCTGCGGCGCCCAGAGCGAGACCGGCAGCGGCTACCCCGGCGACGACGGCACGGCCCAGGGCGGGCTGAATACGGTGATGCACACGGAGTTCTTCACCTTTACCATCACCGGCGCCGCCCTTCACTCCACCCTGGACGACTATGTGCCCGGTTTGGGCCAGGTGGTGCTGGCGGTGGACATGGAGGTGGAAAACACCTTCTCCGAGACCATTCCCATGTTCGACACCGACTTTTTGCTCCAGTGGGGCAGTACCGAGGAGGACCAGGCCTACTGCCTCCTGGACACCGTGGCCGACGACCAGCTGCCGGAGCGCTATGACCTGGAAAAGGGCCAGGCCCGGTCCGGGCGGCTCTACTTCGCCGTGCCCCAGGACGTGGAGGACTTTACCTTGACCTATCTGGAGCGCTTTGACGACGGCACCACCGGCGACGAGTTCTCCGTCACCTTCACCGCCGACGCTTCGGGCCTGCCTCAGGCGCCCCAGGTGCCGGATGAGGCGCCGGAGTCCTCCAGCGGGGAGGCGGACGCGGCATGAGACTCTTTGACACCCACGCCCATTACGACGACGAGGCCTTTGACGCCGACCGGGAAGCGCTGCTGACCGCCCTGCCGGAGAGCGGCGTGGAGGCGGTGGTGAACCCGGGCATCACCGTGGAGACCTCCCGAAAGGCCCTGGCCCTGGCGGAGCGCTTTTCCCACGTCTGGGCCGCCGTGGGCATCCACCCGGAGGACTGCGCCGGGGCAGGGGAGGCGGACCTGGAGGCCATACGGGCCCTGGCGGCCCACCCCAAAGCCGTGGCCATCGGGGAGATCGGCCTGGACTACTACTGGCCGGAAAACCCGCCCCGGGCATTCCAGCAGGAGATATTCCGGCGGCAGATGGCCCTGGCGGAGGAGCTGGACCTGCCCGTCATCATCCACGACCGGGAGGCCCACGGGGACTGCCTTGCCATCGTCAAGGAGTTTCCCCGGGTCCGGGGCGTGTTCCACTGCTACTCCGGCAGCCCGGAGATGGCAAAGGAGCTCCTCAAACTGGGCTGGTACCTGGGCTTTGACGGGCCCATCACCTTCAAAAACGCCCGCCGGGCCCCGGAGGTGGCGGCGGTGACGCCTCTGGAGCGGATGCTGCTGGAGACCGACTCGCCCTACCTGGCGCCGGTGCCCCACCGGGGCAAGCGCAACGACTCCCGGCTGCTGCCTCTGGTGGCGGAAAAGCTGGGGGAGTGGAAGGGATTGGCGCCGGAGGCGGTGGCGGAGGCCGCCTTCCGCAACGCCGTGGAATTTTTTGGACTGGAAAAGGAGATGGCTGAGCCATGATGACCATTACCTACGAGTATGAGGGTGCACTTTATGTCAACCTGACCAACCGATGCGACTGCGCCTGTGTATTTTGCCTGCGCCACAACGGCCACAAGGGCAGCATCTATGCCGACGATCTTTGGCTGGACCACGAGCCCAGCTTCCAGGAGGCCCTGGACTCCCTGATGAGCCGGGACCTGGCCTCCTATCGGGAGATCGTGTTCTGCGGCTTTGGAGAGCCCTCCTACCGCATTGACGACGTGTGCGCCCTGGTGGACGCCATGAAGGAGAAGGTGCCCCAGCTGCCCCCGGTGCGCATCAACACCAACGGCCACGGCAGCCTGATCCACGGCCGGGACGTGGCGCCCCAGCTCAAGGGCCGCATCGACGTGGTGTCCATCTCCCTCAACGGCTCCACGCCGGAGGAGTACACCGCCGTGACCCGGCCCCAGAGCGGGGAGGCAGGCTGGCAGGCCATGCTGGACTTCACCCGGGAGGCGGCCAAGTACGTGCCCAAGGTGGTCATGACCATCGTCAACAAGGATAAGACCGAGGAGGAGATCCAGCACTGCCGGGAGCTGGCCCAGTCCCTGGGCGCCCAGCTGCGGGTGCGGGAGTACATCCCCGACTGAAAAAACAGGAGGCCTATGACACACGATCTCAAGCCCATCCCCACGGGAGGGCTGACCAACCTGGCGGAGCTTCCCGGCAGCGGCGGCTGGTACTGGTCCTGCGACTACGCCAGCGGGGACCTCTATGAGGCCCAGGAGCTCTTTGCCAGCGGCCATCCCATCAAAAGGAACCGCCTGCTCTTCCTCCACTACCCCGAGGGCCGGGTGGTGGAGCCCATAAAGGCGGAGGAGGGCCAGTACTTCGGTGCCCCGATCTTTTGGGCGGGGCAGCTGCATCTTTTGCTGGTGGACTTTCCCGCCGCCGCCATCCGCATCTTCCGGTATGATGACGCTGCCGGGCAGACGGCCCTGGAGGCCCAGGTGCCCCTGGGGGTGGTCAGTGACTGCTACAACCTGATGCTGCACACCTCCCCCCTGATGCTGACCCGGCAGGGGAGTGAAAACCTCTTCCAGATTCTCTGGCCGGAACAGGCGGCCTTTTCCATCGGCACCCGGGAGAGCTTTTGCAGCCGGGAAGGGGACCGGCTCTACTTCACCCGCTGGTTCGAGGACCCGGACTACCGGGATGAGGTGGTGATCCGCCGCTTCCCCGATGGGGCGATTTTGGAGACCTTCCCCGGCACGCTGTGGGAGATGCCCGACGGCCAGCGGTGGGTGCTGCAATAGAGGCAGCGGACTTTTTTCCACACCGCCTGTGGCAGAAAGATCTGCGACGAGACGCAATGCGGCGCCGTACCTCGCTATGAGGTACGGCGCCGCTGTTTTGGGACGGGCAATGGATGGGGGAGCTTTGGCCCAGGCGGGCAGGTTTTTCCACATCCTGGGGAAAATCCGGCGGAAAACCCCGTCTTTCCACCATCCCCCAGGGCAGGCCTCCCAGCTTTCCGCCCCCGTCTTTTTCTCCCCAGGCCGCCCATGGCTTCCACCCCGCAGGAAAAGCCTCGCAGGCCGCCTCGCAGAGTTTCGCCGCCCGCAGGCGGCGAAAAAAGGTGAAATGGTTTTTTCCCGGGGACCTGCGCCTCGGGAAAAACACTTCTCACCCAAGGCGGGCCGACTTTTCCCGAAGGGAATCGATGTCCGCCTTGGGTGCTCTCTCGATTCCCCTCGCAAAAATGCGCTGCATTTTTGCGAAAGCAAAAAAAAAGGCCGCGCCGAAAATTCGGCGCGGCCTTTCAAAGGTCTTTATTCGGTCACGAAGGGCAGCAGAGCGATCTGACGGGCCCGCTTGATGGCCTCGGTCAGCTGACGCTGATGCATGGCGCAGGTGCCGGTGGTTCTCCGGGGCAGGATCTTGGACCGCTCGGAGATGTAGCGGCGCAGCTTGGCGGCATCCTTGTAATCGATGGACTCGCACTTGTCCACACAGAACTGGCAGACCTTGCGGCGCTTGCGGTTCATGGGACGGCCGGGTCTCTGTTCACGTTCCATAGCCATGGGAATTCCTCCTTATTCAAAAATAGAAGGGCTCCGCGCTTTTTAGAAGGGCAGCTCGCCGTCCTCCTCGCCGATCTCCGCGAAATCGGAGCCGGAAGAGGGAGCGGGGGCATAGCCGCCGGAGGGGGCGCCGTAAGCGGGGGCGCCGCCGTAGGCAGGAGCCTGCTGTCCGTAGCCGGGAGCGAAGGAATCGCCGCCCTGGGCGCCGGACTTGGAGTCGCCGAAATACACGTTGTCGGCGACGATCTCAGTGGAGACGCGCTTGCCGCCCTCGCGATCGGTCCACTCCCGGGTCTGGAGCCGGCCCTCCACCACGGCCATCCGGCCCTTGGTGAAGTACTTGGCCACAAACTCGGCGGTGGCGCGCCAGGCGACCACGTCGAAGAAATCAGCTTGCTTTTCGCCGCTCTGGGACTTGAAATCCCGGTCCACGGCGATGCGGATGGACGTCACCGCGGTGCCGCTCTGCGTCCGGCGCAGCTCCGGGTCACGGACAAGACGTCCCATAAGAATGATGCGGTTGAGCATGCTCTAACCCCCTCTTACTCGCCCTTGCAGACGATCAGGGAACGCATGATGCCGTCGGTGATCCGCAGGACACGGTCCAGCTCCTTGGGGAAAGCGGGCGCGCTGGTGAAGGTCATCAGCACATAGTAGCCCTCGGTCCGGTCGTTGATCTCGTAGGCCAGCTTGCGCTTGCCCCACTCCTCAACCTCGACAGCGGAACCGTTCTGCTCTGCCAGCGTCTTGAACTTGGCCACCAGAGCGGCGGTGTCCTCCTCGCTGAGCATGGGGTCGATGATATACACGACCTCGTAGTGATCGGAAACTTTTGCCATTGTTGCACCTCCTTTTGGACTTTGGCCCCCGCCCTTACGCGGGAGCAAGGATAGCCCGCAGACTGCGAGCCTTACTATTATATCGAAATATGGGAAAAAGTCAAGGGAAAACGGGAAAAATTTTTTCCTTTTTCGGCCCAAAGCGTTCCCCAAGCCCATGGAAAAAGCGCGGGAGAGGGAAGTCTCCCGCGCTTTTGCGCATCTCAGATCTGCTCCAGACGGGCAGGAGCCATGTACCGCCGCAAAGAGGGAACCCGGGGCAGCAGCTGCAGCAGCAGCGTGCCCAGCACGCCGCAGGCGATGGCCTCGCCCAGGCCCACAGTCAGGGCGTTCAGGCCATAGGCAGGCCAGAAGGCCGCGCCGTCCAGGGTGGCGAAATAGGCGATCTCCGCCCCCACGATGACCATGTTGCACACCACCGGAGGCACCGGCGCCAGGGCGCGGTGGCGGAGCTTAGAGGTCCAGATGGCTGCAAGCAGCGTGGCCAGGGTGCCGAAGATCCAGTCCAGCACAAAGGGCGAGCCCAGAAGATTGGCCAGGAAGCAGCCCACCGCCAGGCCGGGAATGGCCTCGGGGAAGAAAAAGGGCAGCACGGTCATGGCCTCGGCCACCCGCAGCTGCACGCCGCCGTACTGGGGAATGGGCAGCAGCAGCGTCAGGGCCGCGTACACGGCGGCGATGACCGCCGCGGTGGTCAGCTGTTTTGTGGTGAAACGGGTTTTGGACATGATGAATTACCTCCATTTTTTTGTTTAGAGAACGGCCGGTGGGGCCGAACGAACGCCGCCTAAAAAGGCGGCGCTTGGACAGGGTGATGGCACCTGTCGCTGGGCAGTATAGCACACCAAAGGGCAAATGAAAAGAGGCAATTTCACCGAACCGGGCAGAAAAATCCCCCTCCGCACCGTGCGAAGGGGGATTTTCAACACATTTTCAGGGCGCTACCACCACACGGATGAGGCTGGCCGCGGCGTCGCCGGCGGTCTCCTCCGCCCCGATGCCCCGGTCAGAAAGGGCCGTCACAAGGGCCTCATACTCCTCCGAACTGAGATAGTACACCGCGCCGCCGGTCTCTCCGTCCGTCTCCCGAGGGGTGAAGCCGGTGAGCAGGTCCGCTCCAGCGGCGGGCACCGTCACGCTCACGCGCCAGGAAAGTACGCCGTTTTGCGCCGCGGTCTCTTCATCAGGAGAGGTGGGGACCTCCATACCGTCGCTCTTGGGCGCTTCCGTCTCGGTCTCCTCCTTCTGGGAGCCCTCAGAAGTCCCAGGGGCAGTGTGGCCGTTGGCAACGGGGGACTGGGTCCCCCCCACAGGGGTCTTTTCTTCCTGAGAGGCACTGGTCTCCCCGGAGTTCCGGCTCTGAGCCTCCTTGCTCTCAAAGACGGCGTCGCTCCGGGCCGTGTCCTCCTGGATGCTCTCCTCCGCCGGGGCGGTGTCCTCCGGCGCCGCCTGGGCACTCTGGGAACAATCGCTTTCCTCTCCGGTGACCTCCTCCGTGGAGATGGAGGCCATATCGGCGGCAGCGATTTGATTCTGGATGCTGCGGCTCACCAGACCCGCCCGCCAGACGCCGCCGCCCACCAGCACCAGCAGCGCCAGGCAGCAGGCCCAGGCGCCCCAGCGCCGCCAAAGGGTGTGGGAGGCCCGCTTCTTCTCCGGCGGGGTCTGGGCACGGATGCGGGCCATAACGGAGGCGGTGAAGTCCTCGGGCACCTCCACCTCCTCCAGGGAGGGGAAGGCCCGGCCCATGGCCTTGAGGTCCGCCAGGTAGGCCCGGCACCCGGGGCAGGTGAACAGATGGGCCTGGAGCCGGCCGGTCTCTTCCTCATTCAGCTCCCCGTCCAGCCAGGCACTGATGAGAGCCGCATATTCTTCACAGTATTTCATGGGCAGCCCTCCTCTTTCTTTTCTGTTTCTTTGGACGGCTGCCGGTGAAAAAAGTTCCCCCGTTTCAGGAGAAATTTCCGCAGTTGCTGCCGGCCCCGGCTGATACGGGACTTCACCGTGCCCACATCCAGGTCCAGCACGTCGGAGATCTCCTGGTAGCTCATCTGGTACATTTCCCGCAGCACCAGCACCTGACGGTGGTCCGCGGACAGGTCATTCAGTCCCTTCTGGATCAGCTCCCCCAGCTCCTTTTGCTCCAGGGCATCCTGGGGAGTCAGGCTGGTCCGATCCGGCGCCTCCGGGCTCAGCTCATCGTCCAAAGACGCGGCGCCCCGGTGGCGCTTCTCCCGCCGCAAAAGATCGATAGCGGCATTGGAGGTCAGACGGTAGAGCCAGGTGGAGAACTCCGACTCCTGGCGGAAAAAGCGCAGGCCCTGCCAGGCGGAGAGAAAGGCCTCCTGGGCCGCCTCCGCCGCGTCCTGGGGGTTGCCGCACACCCGCAGGGCCAGCCCGTAGACCTGCTTTTCATGGCGGCGCACCAGCTCCTCGAAGGCCTCCTGGTCTCCCTCCTGGGCCGCCTGGATCAGCTCCCGCTCCTCCTTGGTCATCATTTCAGATCCCTCTTGATGCCCCGGGTGACGGCGTAGACGTCCTCCAGGGTGTTCATATGCACGATCTGTTCCTTATAGTAATTGGCGTGGGGCACGCCCTTGAGATACCAGCAGTAGTGGCGCCGGGCCTCCAGCACCGCCACCTTCTCCCCCTTGTCCGCGGCGGCCTCCTCGATCTGGGCCACCACCGCGTCGCACCGCTCCGAAAGGGGCAGCAGGGGAGGGATGGGTTCCCCGGCCAGGGCCGCTGCGGCCTGGGCAAAGAGCCAGGGATTGCCGAAGCATCCCCGGCCGATCATGGCCATGTCCGCCCCGGTGAAGCGGAGGATACGCACCGCGTCCTCCCCCTTGAAGATGTCGCCGTTGGCAAGCACGGGGATGGACACGGCCTCCTTTACCTGCCGGATGGTGGTCCAGTCCGCCTGCCCGGCGTACATCTGTACCCGGGTGCGGCCATGGACCGCCACGGCGGCCACGCCCACCGACTCCAGCGCCACCGCCAGCTCCACGGCGTTGATGCTGCCCTTGTCCCAGCCCCGGCGCATCTTCACTGTCACCGGCACGGGGCTGGCCTTCACCACCGCCTCGGCCACCCGGGCGGCTTTCTCCGGGTCCCGCATAAGGGCGGAGCCGTCGCCGCTGGAAACCACCTTGCCCACGGGGCAGCCCATGTTGATATCAATGAGGTCGCAGCCGGAAAGCTCCGCTGCCTTCACCGACGCCTCGGCCATACACACCGGGTCGCTGCCGAAGAGCTGCACGGCGAAGGGGTGCTCCCCGGGGAAGGGGCGCAGCAGCTGCCGGGTCTTTTTGTCCTGATAGCACAGCGCCTTGGAGCTGACCATCTCCGTATAGGTCAATCCCGCCCCCAGCGAGGCGCACAGACGGCGAAAGGCCGCATCCGTCACGCCGGCCATGGGCGCCAGGGCCAGGCGGGAGGGGATCTCCACGTTCCCGATGCGCACTGTCTTATCCATTGGCTCCTCACCTGTCCTTTCCTTCCATAAAGTGACGGAATACCGGGGAAGTTCCCTCTCTTTCCGCCCTCCTTGGGACGGGAAGAGACGTTGGCAGGTTCCCGGTTTTCCACAGTCTTTGTATTGTACCACATCCCCACCCACGGCGCAAGCCGCCCCGCTCTTGCGTCCGGGGCCGTTTTCTGCTACCATGGGAGGGAAAGAGAGGGAAGGCCGTGAGAGAGTTTCGCTTCGCCGTCCGCCTGGCGGTGCCGCTGCTGTTCACCTACATATTTGTGGGCCTGGCGGCGGGGCTGCTGCTGCGCCAGGCGGGATACGCCCTGATCTGGGTGTTTTTGTCCGCCGCTTTGGTTTACGCCGGGTCCATGCAGATCATCATGGTGCCCCTGATGACCTCCGGCGCGGGGCTGCCCACGTTGGCCCTCACCGCCTTCCTCATCAACGCCCGCCACATCTTCTACGGCATCGGCTTTGTGGAGAAGTTCCGGAAAATTGGCGGCTGGCGCTACCCATTCATGGCCCTCACCGTCACCGACGAGACCTACTCGGTGCTCTGCGCCCTGGAGTGTCCCGAGGATTTGGAGGAGGAAAAGGTCCAGTTCGACCTGCTGGCCTTCTGTTATGTGCTCTGGGTGGTCAGCTGCACTGCCGGGGCATTGCTGGGCCAGTCTTTGCCCGTGGACCTGACAGGGGTGGATTTTTCCGCCACACTCTTTTTCACCACTGTGGTGGTGGACCAGTGGCGCCAGGCCAAGACCCATGTGCCCGCGGTGCTGGGAGCGGCATCGGCGGTGGTCTTTTACCTGACCCTGGGGCCGGAGGACTTCTTGCTGCCGGCTCTGGCGGTGTCTCTGGCGGTGCTCCTCTTCCTGAAGGACCGCCTGGTGTGGAAGGAAGGAGGGCCCCGCCGTGTCTGAGGCTGTGCTGACCTTTTTGCAGATCCTGGTGGTGGGTCTGGTGACCGCCGCCCTCCGGGGTGCGCCCTATTTGTTGTTCGGCCGCCGGCCCCTGCCGCCGGTGATGGACTATCTGGGGGCGGTGCTGCCCAGCGCCATCATGGTGGTGCTGGTGGCCTACTGCCTTCGGTCCGTGGACCTGAGCGCCCCGCCCTACGGCGCCGCCGCCTGGGTATCCCTGCTTGTGACCGTGGGGCTCCATGTGTGGCGCCGGAACACGGTTTTGAGTGTGGTGGCAGGCACCGTGTGCTACATGGTGCTCATCCGCACGGTGTTTCCCCTGTGACGTTTTTTCCACCGGGTGTGGACAGATCCCCCCGGTCCTCATGAGAAAGGAGAGGTGTCTATGTTCGACCGCACGCTGCTTTTGAAGCTGGCCCAAACCCACGAGAGCTTCTATCTCTATGACCAGCGGGTGATGCTGTCCCATCTGTTCCAGCTGCGCAGCGCCATCCCCTGGGCCCACTTCCTCTACTCCGTCAAGGCCAATCCCCACCACGCGGTGCTGGACACCGTCTTTTCCCAGGGCTTCGGCGGCGACGCCGCAAGTCTTGGGGAGGTGGAGCTGTGCCGGATGCACGGCCTCAAGCCGGAGGAGATCTTTTTCTCCGCCCCCGGCAAGCCCGCCTCCGCTCTCTCCGGTGCCCTGGGCCGGTGTGTGCTGGTAGCGGACAGTCTGGGGGAGATCGAGCGCATCGAGGCCCTGGCAGAGGAGCGGGAGACTATGGCGGACATCGGACTGCGGGTGAACCCCGACTTCACCTTCACCGCCGATACCGGCGCGCCGGGGAAGTTTGGCGTGGACGAGGAGCAGCTCTTTGACGCCATGGACCGCCTCAAGGCCATGAAGCGGGTACGCCTGGTGGGCATCCACGTGCACCTCAAGAGCCAGGAGCTGGACGAGACGGTGCTGGAGCGGTACTACCGCAAGCTCCTGGAACTGGCGGAAAAGGTGGCCGAGGCTCTGGGCCGGCCCCTGCGCTTTTTGAACCTGGGCTCCGGCCTGGGCATCCCCTTCGGGGCCCAGGACGCCTCTTTGGACGTCTCCGCCCTGGGGGTGGGGGTCTCGGCTCAGGTGGAGGCCTTCCGCCGCCGCTTCCCGGAGACCAAACTGTACATCGAGACGGGACGGTTCGTCACCGGCCGGGCGGGCATCTACGCCACCCATGTGACGGACGTGAAAACCTCCCGGGGCAAGCGGTACGCGCTGCTGGCCAACACCCTCAACGGCTTTGCCCGGCCCTCTCTGGCCCAGCTGGTGGCCCAGTACACCCACGCGCCCCAGCCCCCCATGTGGGAGCCCCTGTTCACCTGCCGCCGGCCTTACCGCATTTATGTGCTCAACGACGCCCAGGAGACGGAGACCGTCACCTTGGTGGGGAACCTGTGCACGGCGGCGGACCTGGTGGAGCCCATGATCACGCTGCCCAAGCTGTCGGTGGGGGACGTAGTGGTGTTCACCAACGCCGGGTGCTACGCGGCGGTGATCTCGCCGGTCCAGTTCGCCTCTCTGGAGCCTCCGGCCCAGCTGTTCCTCACCGAGGAGGGGCAGATCCTGGAGTGAGGGATTTTTTCCACACCATGTGCAAAAGACCGGTCTGAACTCTCGTTCAGACCGGTCTTTTTTCTTATTCAGCGCTGGAGCACAGCGGCCAGCCGCAGCCCGCACCACACGCCCCCCAGGCACAGCCCCACGCTCAAGATGGCGTAGAGGGTGCCCAGTCCCCAACGGCCCTGGCGCACCAGGTTCAACGTCTCCAGGGAGAAGGTGGAAAAGGTGGTGAAGCCGCCGCAGACACCGGTTTTCCAGAAGAGGGTCCAGCCGGGGGAGAGGACGCCGCCGCTGAGGCCCGCCACGCAGCCGATGGCCACGGCGCCTAAGAAGTTGGTCAGGAGGGTCAGCAGGGGGAAGGTGCCGCCCCAGGGCAGGAGGCTGATGCCGTAGCGCCCCATGGCGCCCAGGGCGCCCCCCAGGCCCACCAGCAGAAATTCCATGTCAAACGTCCTCTCTTTTTTATCTTGCTGCGGTTTTCCACAAAGTGTGGGAGTTTGTGGGGGAAGGTACCCGGCGGAGCGGATGGGGAGACAGCCGCTTACACCATGCGCCCTCGCCCCACAAAATCTATGATTTTGCGGGGGCCCCGTTCATGCGACTGGCGGGGGAAACATCTGCCTTATTCGAGGCCTTCCAGCTCCTCCATCCAGAGGCTATTGACTGCGTCGCTGGGCATCCGCCTCGTCGGCGCAAGCTCCGTATCTCTCCCTCCGGCCTTTTGGCCGGAGGTCGCTCGCTCCGCTGCGCCTCCTCTCCCCACAAAATTTATAATTTTGCGGGGACCCCATCCAGGCGACTGGCGGGGGAAACATCTGCCTTATTCGAGGCCTTCCAGCTCCTCCATCCAGAGGCTATTGACTGCGTCGCTGGGCATCCGCCTCGTCGGCGCAAGCTCCGTATCTCTCCCTCCGGCCTTTTGGCCGGAGGTCGCTCGCTCCGCTGCGCCTCCTCTCCCCACAAAATTTATAATTTTGCGGGGACCCCATCCAGGCGACTGGCGGGGGAAACATCTGCCTTATTCGAGGCCTTCCAGCTCCTCCATCCA
>CDTY01040468.1_pt1 | contig 20921 bp, 16 predicted proteins | sample 557731 | NCBI WGS metagenome assembly CDTY01 (sample SAMEA3182101, study PRJEB8094) | gut metagenome | biome: human; feature: gut; material: Stool; isolation source: human stool | place: Canada | collected 2013-02-12
CTCAAGCAGAAGAACATCGACACCGGCATGGGCCTGGAGCGTCTGGCCTGTGTGGTGCAGAACGTGGGCTCCCTCTTTGATGTGGACACGGTGATGAACATCACCAACAAGGTCAGCGAGATCACCGGCGCCCACTACGGCGAGAGCCACAAGACCGACGTGAGCCTCCGGGTCATCACCGACCACATCCGCTCCGCCGTCATGATGATCTGCGACGGCGTGCTGCCCTCCAATGAGGGCCGGGGCTATGTGCTGCGCCGTCTGCTGCGCCGGGCTGCCCGCCACGGCAAGCTCCTGGGTGTGAACCACGCCTTTTTGTATGAGGTGGTGGACACGGTGATCCACGAGAATGAGGTGGCCTATCCCGACCTGCGGGAGAAGCAGGCCTATATCACCAAGGTCATCCGCACCGAGGAGGAGAACTTCGCCAAGACCATTGACGGCGGCATGAAGATCTATGACGAGATGCTCGCCGCCCACAAGGCGGCAGGTGAGACCGTCTTTTCCGGTGCCGACGCTTTCAAGCTCTATGACACCTTTGGCTTCCCCATCGACCTGACCTTGGAGATGGCCGAAGAGGCTGGCATGAGCGTGGACAAGGACGGCTTCAATGCCCTGATGGAGGAGCAGCGCCAGCGGGCTCGGAAGGCCCGGGAGGCCCTGGGCGATCTGGGTTGGGCCGGTATCGAGTTCGGTTCCGAGATGCCTGCCACCGAGTTTGTGGGCTATGACAAGGAGAGCGTCCAGGGCAAGGTGCTGGCCATCGTGGTGGACGGCGAGCTGCGGGACGAGATCGTAGCCGGCGCGGAGGCCACGCTGGTGCTGGACCAGACCACCTTCTACGCCGAGATGGGCGGCCAGGTGGCGGACCACGGTACCATCACCTGCGGCGAGAATGTCTTTGAGGTCCGGGATGTGCAGAAAAATAAGGGCGGCAAGTTCCTCCACACGGGCAAGCTGACTAAGGGCGAGATGAAGGTGGGCGATGAAGTGACCACCGCCATCGACGGCGAGCGCCGCAAGGCCATCCGCCGGGCCCACAGTGCCACCCATCTGCTGGATGCGGTGCTCAAGAAGGTGCTGGGCGACCATGTGCATCAGGCAGGCTCTCTGGTTGAGCCCGACCGGCTGCGCTTTGACTTTACCCACTTCGAGGGCATCACCCCCAAGCAGTTGGCTCAGATCGACAAGCTGGTCAACGACGCCATCCTGGAGGGCTATCCCGTGGTGACGGAGATCCTGCCCATCGAGGAGGCCAAGAAGAAGGGCGCCGTGGCCATCTTCGGTGAGAAGTACGGCGAGACGGTCCGCGTGGTGGAGATGGGCGACGTGTCCATGGAGTTCTGCGGCGGCACCCATGTGGACAACACCGCCAAGGTGGGCCCCTTCCGCATCAAGTCCGAGGGCTCCGTGGCCTCCGGCGTGCGGCGGATCGAGGCCACTGTGGGCAAGCTGAGCCTGGAGACCATGAACCACAACCAGGAGCTGCTGTTCCGGGTTTCTGAGGTGATGAAGACCACTCCCGGCGATCTGGCCGCCAAGGCGGAGCAGCAGGTCAACGAGATGAAGGAGCTGCGCCATGCTTTGGAGAAGTTCAAGGCTGAGGCTTCCCTGGGCGAGGCACGGAACTTCCTCATGTCTGCCAAGGATGTGTGCGGCGTGAAGGTCCTCACCGCTACCAAGGACGGTATGGACGCCGCTGCTCTGCGGCAGATGGGTGACTTCCTCCGGGATAAGGAGCCCAATGTGGTGGCTGTGCTGGCCTCTGTCAACGGCGAGAAGATCACCTTCCTGGCCACCTGCGGCAAGGAGGCTGTGGCCAAGGGCATCAAGGCCGGCGATCTGGTCAAGCAGGTCTGCTGCTGCTGCGGCGGCAAGGGCGGCGGCAAGCCCGACAGCGCCATGGGCGGCGGCAGCGACATTCTGAAGCTGGATGACGCGCTGGCCCAGGTGGACGACTTCGTGGCCAGCAAGCTGGGCAACTGAGCGGGTTTCATAGAGAACACCACCGTGTAAAAGAGATTCCCGCCGGGCTTATGCCCGGCGGGAATCCTATAAAAGGAAGGGAGAGGAACCAATGGCTTCCAGAGAAGACTGGAGAAAATTTGCAGCGCTGCAAATCGATTTCTCCGCCATCCAGTTGGAGCCCCAGGACCAGGAGCCCTATTTCTGCACCCCGGAGGGAGCGGAGATCATCGGCTGGTGCAACGGCATCCATTTCATTCTTCTGCCCGGGGATGAAGCGGTGTATTGCGTGAGCCCCGAAATGGGGGAGGAGGGCACTTTCGTTTTGCCGGTGGCCGGCGATTTTCGGGAGTTTCTCTCCTTTTTGCTCTACTGCCGTGGTGCCAGTGCCTTGGAGCAGATCGCCTGGTTTTCCCGGGAACAGATTGAAGACCTTTTGCGGGAGGATCGGGCCTGCGAGGCAAAAGGTGAGCTGCCGGAGTACTATGAGGCCCAGAGACAGGCGCTGTGCGCCATTGAGGAGGCATTTTCGCTTGGCCCCCGGGAGCCCTATGAGCGGGTGAAGGTTTTGCAAAAAGCCTTTGATCCATCTGTGCTGACCTTTTCCGACGAGTACTATGAGGTGTTGGGTCTGGAGAATCCCCGGGAAGCATAGGCGGAGAACTCCGCATCGGACTTGGGAGGGGCTGGACTACCGATAGGATTCGGTGTATAATCAGTTCATCTAAAAATGAAAAAAGGAGGGAAACCAATGTCTGATTGTCTGTTTTGCAAGATCATTGCCGGGGAGATCCCCAGCAGCAAGGTATATGAGGACGACACCTGCTTTGCCTTCAACGACATCGATCCCCAGGCGCCCACTCATTTCCTGGTGATCCCCAAGGAGCATATCCAGTCTGTCTCCCAGATCAGTGGAGAGAACAGCGCGGTGGTGGCCCATATCTTTGAGGTCATTGCCAAGCTGGCCAAGGAGAAGGGGATGGAGAGCTACCGCGTGGTCTCCAACATCGGCGACCAGGCGGGGCAGAGCGTGCACCACCTGCACTTCCACGTGCTCAGCGGCCGTGACATGACCTGGCCTCCGGGCTAAGGCCTGATCGCCGAAGGCCCGCAGAGCGGGCCCGGGGCGGAGCCCCGTACAAGCGTTTTTGCCTCAGGCAAAAACCTTGGCGCAGGGGCGATTCACTCGCCCCGAGCAGATGAAATGGAAGGGGACCCCGGCGGGTGGGAGCCCGATGGGGCAGAGCAGGCGGGGCAGAGCGTGCACCACCTGCACTTCCACGTGCTCAGCGGCGATGTCTGACCTGGCCTCCGGGCTAAATTGCATCAATCATGAAAAAACGCCGTTCCTGCTTGCACGAAGCAGAGACGGCGTTTTCTCAGTGTATGAAACAGAAGGGACCGCAATTGCGGTCCCTTCTGCTTTATAAAATGGAACAATCAGCCCTGAGTGGCGGTCATATCCACCTCTTCAAACTTGGAGAAATCAGGATAGGTGATCTTTACACTGTCGCCGGTGGCGTTGATGGTCAGCGCCACATCCGCGGTGCAGTTCATCTTCAGGCTGGCAGAGGTGCCTTCGCCGGCGTCAATGTTCATGGTCATATCCATGTCCATAGAGGCCTTGCAGTCCTTCAGCTGACCGTTGGTTACGGTATAGACATAGGAGCAGTCCTTCAGATTCAGAGCGAGGTCCAAACCAGCCATCTGCTCCTCAGGCAGAACGTTCGTCAGAGTGCCCAGCAGGTCATTGACCATACCGGCCATGGCGTCATTCATGGTCAGGGTATAGACGGTATTGGAGCCGGAGGTCTTGGCGGTGATGGTGTCCACCATAGGCAGCATGGCGCCGCTCATCTGGGTGCTCATGTCCAGAAGCTGCTGATAGGAGGCCAGGAACTCGTCCATGCCGTCCAGCTTGTACTTATAGGAGCTGCCATCGCTTTCCATGTAGATCCAGCCGTCCTTCAGCCACTCCTTCATCACCATGGTCTCACCCATAGTGGACATTTCCATGGAGAGAGCCAGCTGGGGCTGCTCACCGGAAAGGATCATCTGGATCTGGCCTTTGCCGGTGAGATCCATCTGCATGGAGTCGCTGGAGGTGGTGCCGGACTCGGTGGCGTCCATGGCCATATTCAGCTTCATGGTCATGTCAAAATCGGCGTCCACATTGCCGCTCATGGTGGCGGAAGAGGCCTTCATCAGGGCGCGATAGGTCTCGATCTTCTCCGTGATGGGCTTGGCAGCCTGGGCATCCACAGCGCCGCTGTCCACCAGGCTGTCCAGCAGATAGGTGCTGCCGTCCTTGAGGTCGGTGCCCAGAGCCTGATAGGTAACGGCGGCCAGGTCGTCGCGCAGGAAGGTGCCGCCCAGCATGGAGGTCTCAAAGAGACCCTTGGTCATGGCAAAGTTCAGGGCGTCAGCATACTCGAAATCCTTGCCGTCCTGATAGCCCAGGGCCCGCAGCAAAAAGACCACATACTGCTGTGCACCGCAGCTGGCCCGGGAGGTAAAGGTGGTCTCCGTGGTGCCCTTGGTGATGCCGTTGGTGTACAGCCACGCCACATAGGGTGCTACGGAGTCGCTGACATCAGTAAAGGGGTGGGAGATGGTTCCGGCAGCATAGTCCTCTGCTGCTTTCTCTTCTGCTCCATAGAGCCGTACCAGCATAATGGCGGCCTCGGAACGGGTGGGAGCGCGATCCAGTTCAAATCCCTGCTCTGTGCCACGGAACATGCCAATCTTGGACAAGTCCTCTGCCGCGGCGTCATAGGTAGACGCAGAGGCGGTTACGGCCAGGGCTGCGGTCAGCACCAGGACGGTAACCAATGTGGTCAGAAAACGCTTCATACCTAGGTCTCCTTTCGTTTTGACGGCAATGCCGTTTTTATCATTTTATAACATGCCCTCCATGCCGTCAAGGCAAATGGGCTGGAAGAAAGGACTGGCAGCGGGATTTTAGGGTGGTATTCCCGTTAGGAAACTGTTATAATTGAAAAAAGCTCCATGAAAGAGATGGAGCTGCCTTTTGGAAAGAGAGAGAACGGGCGTGTCCCGGGGGATGGGCAATGCGAAAGCTTATGACACTGACCCTGGCCTTTGCCGCTGGGGTGTTTGTGGTCCAGTATCTGCTGCCTGCCGGATGGATTCTTCCGGGAGCTGCTCTGATGCTGGCGGTGTTTTTTGCGGCCATTTTTCTGCCCAAAAGGCCTTGGCGTGTCCGGCTGCTGCTGATGGCGGCCGGTCTTTACCTGTCTTTGGTCTGGTGCTATGTCTATACGGATCTGGTCCAGCGGCCTATGGAGGCGCTGGCAGATACCTGTGTGTCAGACACGGTGCTGGAGGTTTGCGACTGGCCAGAGGAGACGGACTACGGAGCCCGGGTCACCTGTCGGATGCGGCAGGAGGGCATTCGGTTTGGAAAGGTGGTCTGCTACGGCCAGCGGGAACTGCTGACGCTGCGGCCGGGCGATCAGCTCCGGGGTGATGTATATTTTTCCAGTGCCGCCCAGGTGGATGACACCGACATCACCACATTTACCTCTCGGGGCGTCTTTTTACTGGCCTATTTCCGGGAGGAGATGGAGGCGGTGCCGGGGGAGGGCTCCCTTCGCTACCTGCCTCAGCTGGCGGGGAAGGCGCTGCGGGAGCGATTGACAGAGCTCTATGACGGCGATACGGCCGCCTTTTTGCAGGCCCTGCTCACAGGGGACAAGTCCGGCTTGTCCGACCGGGTCTATGGGGACTTGTCCGGCGCAGGGCTGCTGCACATCACCGCGGTGTCTGGACTGCACTGTATGTTTTTGCTGGGCTTGCTGCAAGTGCTGATCGGCCGGCATCGCCGACGCCTTTTGGCGGCGGTGGCGGTCCCAGTGCTGATTTTTTATGCTCTTCTGGCGGGGGCCTCGCCATCGGCGGTGCGTGCCTGCATTATGGCTATTTTCCTGCTGGCGGCGCCGCTGCTGGGCCGGGAGTCAGATTCACCTACGGCGCTTTCTGCTGCTCTGGCGGTGATTTTGCTGGCCAATCCCTTCGCGGCGGCCAGTGTCAGCTTGCAGCTGAGCTTTGGTGCGGTGGCGGGACTGCTGTGGCTCTCGCCCCGGGTCTATCGGGGCCTGGCGGGGGAGAAGCCTGGCCGTCACCGTGTTCGCCGCTTCCTGGCGGGCAGCCTGTCGGCCACGGCCGGTGCCTTGGTGTTTACCATTCCTCTGACAGCGATTTACTTCAATCAGCTGGTGCTGGTTTCGCCCCTCTCCAATCTCCTGTGTCTGTGGGCGGCCACCACTGCCTTTGCGTTGAGCCTTGCGTCGGTGCTGCTGAGTATGGTGTGGATGCCGCTGGGGATGCTGCTGGCCTGGCCTGCCACTTGGGTGGTGCGCTATCTGCTGATGGTGGCCCGGGGACTGTGCGCTCTGCCTTATCATGCCCTGTCCTTTTCCAACAGCTATCTCAAGTACTGGCTGACCTATGCCTACGCTCTGCTGTTGGCGTGTCTGTGGGAGCGGGGCGGCAGGCGGCGCCGGTATGTGGTCTCCGGCGTGCTGGCCGCGGCCACTTTGGCGCTGACCATCCAGCTGGGGGCGGCAAAATACCACCAGGGCGCTTTGGACATCGTGGTGCAGGACGTGGGCCAGGGCGAGAGCCTGATTTTGACTTCCGGCGGCCATACAGCGGTGGTGGACTGCGGGTCCAACAACAGCTTCCACCAGACCGGAGAGGAGACCGTGGAGCTGCTGTCTGTTATGGGTGTGAAGGAGCTGGACAGCCTGGTCCTCTCCCACTACCATGCGGACCACGCCAACGGCATGACGGCGCTGCTGGAGCGCTTCCCGGTAAAAAATCTGTATCTGCCGGATCTGGAGGATGCCTCCGGTATTCGGGAAAGCCAGACGGAGACGGCGAAGGCCAGGGGAACCAGGGTGGTTTTGGTGGATACACAGCTGGAACTTCCCCTGGGCGAGGCGGAGCTGACGCTGTATCCGCCCACTGAAACAAAGATCGAGGACGACGCCAATGAGGCCTGCATCTCGGTTTTGTGCAGCTGCGGGGCGTTTGACCTGTTGACCACTGCGGATATGGACACCGCAGGGGAGAAGCGGCTGCTGGAAGCATGGACGCTGCCGCGGTTAGAGGTCCTTTTGGTGGGGCATCACGGCTCCGCCTCCTCCACCTCCAGGGAGTTGTTGGAGCAGACCCAGCCCGGCGTGGGCATTGTGAGCGTGGGCGACAACAGCTATGGACATCCCACCGATGAGGCGCTGCGGCGCCTGGTCCAGAGCGGAGCGGAGATCTACCGCACGGACCTGCAGGGGCGCATCCATATCTGTGTGTATTGATCAAATAAGGAGTACATTATGGCGGTAACAAAAGGGAAAAAAGGATATCAACAGTTCAAAAATGATCTGGCGGCGGATACCATCGGCACGTTGTATCTCTTCTATGGAGAGGAGACCTATCTGCGGGAGTACTACCTGGAGCAGCTGCGAAAAAAGCTGGTGCCCGCCGGATTTGAGGCCTTCAACTATCACCGCCTGGATGGAAAAAATCTGACGGTCCAGACCCTTGCCGAGGTGGTGGAGGCCCTGCCCATGATGGCGGAGCGGACGCTGGTGGTGGTGACGGACTTTGACATCTACAAGCAGGGAGAGGATCAGCGGGAGAAGCTGATCGCGCTGCTCTCTGACTTCCCGGAGTACTGCTGCCTGGTGTTTGTCTATGACTTGTTGACCTATAAGCCGGTGGCCACCATGAAAAAGCTCAAGGCCGCCATGGATAAATACGTCCAGAGTGTGGAGTTCCCCATCCAGGAGGGCAGCGACCTGATCAACTGGGTGGGGCGGCGGTTCAAGGCCCTGGGGAAGGGGATCGACCGACAGACCGCCGAGCACCTGATCTTCACCTGCGGCAGCCTCATGACGGGCCTGGTGCCGGAGATCGAAAAGATCGGCGCCTATGCCAAGGGAAAGACCATCACAAAGGCGGACATCGACGCGGTGGCGGACCCGGTCCTGGATGCCAAGGTGTTCGACATGACCAACGCCATCACCGCCAGCAAGTACGACCGGGCGGCGGCGATTTTGGGAGATCTTCTGAAGGAGCAGACGGAGCCGATTTTGATTTTGGGAGCGGTGGGGAAGGAGCTGCGGAAGATCTATACCGCCCGCATCGCCCTGGACAGCGGCAAGGACCGCCTCTGGCTGATGGAGCTGTGGGGGATGAAGTCCGACTACCCGGCGAAGCTCCTGATGAATGTGGCGCGGCAAACCAGCCGGGAGTGGTGTGATGACGCGGTAAAGATGTGCCAGAAGCTGGACCGCCGAATGAAGAGCGAGAAGGGCATCGACTCTGTGGGAGAGCTGAAATTGCTGCTGATGCAGTTGGGGGCCAGCCGATGAAACCGAAGGTAAAAGAGGTTATCGTAGTGGAGGGCCGCTACGACAAGAATGCCCTCAGCCAGGTGGTGGATGGCGTGATCGTGGAGACCGGCGGCTTTTCCATCTTCAAGGATCGGGAGAAAGCGGCGCTGTTTCGCCGTTTGGCGGCGGCCAGAGGGGTCATTGTACTGACCGACAGCGACGGAGCCGGGTTCCTTATCCGCAGCCATCTCAAGGGCATTCTGCCGCCGGAGCAGGTGAAGCAGGCCTATATCCCCGATGTCTACGGCAAGGAGCGGCGCAAGCGCCACCCAGGCCGGGAGGGAAAGCTGGGGGTGGAGGGAATGTCTCCCCAGGTGCTGCTGGAGGCTCTGCGGCGTGCAGGCGCCACGCTGGAGGGGGAGGAGAGACAGCCCCAGCGGAGCAAAGAGCCCGTCACCAAGGCAGATCTCTACGCCCTGGGACTCACCGGACAGCCGGACAGCGGAGCCAAGCGCCAGGAGCTGCTGAAAAAGCTGGAGCTGCCGGAGCATATGACAGCCAACGCGTTGCTGGAGGTTTTGAATCTCCTCTATACCCGGGAGGAATTCCTTGCCATGATGGAAAAGTAGCGGAACGAAGGCGAGGAATCTTGCAACGATTCGACAAAATTCGACAAAATCTGCAACAGGAGCTGTGTTATGATGGCCATATCCCGAAAAGGGACGGTACACAAGCAAGGGGGCATCATTATCCATGCGTGTTTTGTGTTTGGGACAGCAGAGAGCAGCTATGCGGCAGATGACCTACTATCTTTTGGCGGAGGAAAACCTGGAGGGAGCGGAGCAATATGGTGTCCGGGTGGAGTCGGAAACCGGAGACCGGGCAGAGGTGCGCAAGGTGACGATTTCCAGCCGGAGCATCCTGGAACTGCTGGGGCTTTTGATGCGCAATACGGTGACACCTGTCAGTCTGCGGGATGTGATCGAAGACTGGCTGGCCTGGTAAAATAGTTCCGGCTGTACAGAAAAAGGTAAGAACCTCTTGACAGAACGCGAGAAAACCCATATAATAACTTTTGCGTTTTGGGATAAGTGGTCTGTAAATTTGGCCTGGTTTTCCTGAAAGGCAGCGGTGAGAGGGTGAAGCCTTGCTCCGCTTAATGGAATATCCGGGTGTAGCGCAGTTGGTAGCGCGCATGGTTCGGGTCCATGAGGCCGTGGGTTCAAATCCCGCCACTCGGACCAGTCGGAGTGTCCAAGGAGACGCTCCGACTTTTTCTTTTTTTAAAAGAGACTGAAATCAAAAAGAGGCTGCATCGCTGCGATGGGGCCTCCGAACGCGAAAAAATCCGGGGGATATTTTCCCCCGGATTTTTTTGTCAGAAATTACTCACTCAAAAGGCCGATACTGGTCAGGAACTCATGGGCCACGTCGTCCACCGTGCGGCCCTGCACGTCTACCTGATAGGTCAGCTCAGCCATCTGCTCCGTGGAGATCTGACCGGTGAGCTGCTCCAGGATGTCCTCCAGTTCGGGGTACTTCTCCAGGATGTCCTCCCGGACCACAAACGTACCGAAGTAATCGGGGAAGAAGCCCTTGTCGTCCTCCAAGATCTTCAATCCCACCTTGCGGTTGAGGCCGTCGGTGGTGTAAACCACGGCTACATCAAAGCTGCCGTTTTCAATAGAGGCGTACTTCAATCCCATATCTACGGGGACGTAATCCTTGAACTGAAGGCCATAGAACTCCACGAAGGGGTTGTACTTCATGCTGCCCTCCAGGGTGAAGAACTCCTGCTCAGCGCCGAAGGTCAGCTGATCGGCAATGGGAATCAGGTCGCTGATAGTCTCCAGATCGTATTCCTCTGCCAATGCCTCAGGCACGCCGATGGCGTAGGTGTTCTCAAAGCCCAGCTTGCCCAGTACCTTCAGGTCATAGTCCTCCATGGCCTTTTCCTTCACATAGTCGTAGATGGTCATACCCTCCGGCACATCGGGAGTATCCTGATGGAAGAAGGTGGTCAACAGCGTGCCGTCATAGGAGATCATCAGGTCGCAGGTGTGGTTGTCGCCCTTGAGGGCGTTCCAGTTGTTTACCTGAGACATCTGATCTTGAATGGTGACGGTCAGGTCTGTCTGATCCTCCACCAACATCTTCACCATGTGGTGCATCAGCTGGGTCTCAGAGTAATCGCCGTCATAGAGCATGATGTCGCCGGTGCTGCCTCTGCCATAGGGCAGCAGCAGACAGAAGGCCACCAGAATGGCCGCCACGGGAATCCACATGGTCTTGGACCCGCCACGGCTTTTGCGCATCTGATTTTCGAACCAGCCCATCACCAGGTCCAGCACCACGGCAATGACCATCAATACGCCGGTGGCACCCAGGATCAGCTTCATATCGCTGATGCGGATGGCCTGGGTGATGACGCCGCCCAAACCGCCGCCGCCTACAAAGGCCGCGAACACGGCGGTGCCGATGGCGTTGACCACGGCGATGCGGATGCCGGTGAATACGGTGGGGAAGGCCAGGGGGAATTCCACCATTAAAACCCGATAGGGCTTACTCATGCCCATGCCCCGGGCCGCCTCTTTGACGCCTGGGTCTACCTCTTGAAGCCCCAGACAGGTGTTGCGGACGATGGGGAGCAGGGAATAGAGGGTGATACCGATGATGACCGTCAGCTTGCCTGGATCCATCAACACCATGATGATGCCAAGCAGAGCCAGGGAGGGGATGGTCTGCAGCAGATCCACCAGCCGCAGGATGATGGGACGCATCCGCTTGGATACATAGGCCCAGATGCCAAGGGGCAGACCTACGGCGATGGACAGGATGCTGGCAGCCAATACGATGAACAGGTGCTCCAGAACGATAGAAACACTCATCTGCCTGCCTCCTTCCGAAGACCTCTGGGCGTGACCTTCTTTTGCAGCAGATCAATGAGCGCACCAAAGAGGATGGCCAGCAGTGCCGCCGGAATGGCGCCCAGAAGGATCAGAGTATTGTTATTGGAGGAGGTGCCCTGATAGACGAATTCGCCCAGGCCGCCCTTGCCGATCATGGCCGCCAGCACCGCCCAGGAGACGGTGTAGATGGTGGCCATCCGCAATCCTGCGATAATGGTGGGCATGGCCAGAGGCAGCTCCACCTTCACCAGGGCCTGGAAAGAGGACATGCCGCAGCCCTTGGCCGCCTCGATGTACTTGCCCTCCACGCCCAGAATACCGGTGTAGGTGTTTTTCAGCACGGGGAACATGGCGTAGACACTCAGGGCCACAATAACAGTGGCATAGGTGTTGCCCCAGCAGATGTACAGAACACCGATAAAGACCAGGCCGGGGATGGTCTGGAAGATGGACAAAATTGGGATGATGACGTTGGAGAGCTTGGGGACCCGGGAGAGCAGGATGCCCAGCACCAATCCCACAGCGAAGCCGATGGCCACAGACACCACTACAAAGAGGGTGTGATAACCGATGGCCTGCAAAAGCTTTGCACCGTAATCGGCAAACAGAGCCTTCAGTGTATCAAAGAATCCCGTCATTTGGCATCCCCCCACAGGTTCTCCGCCACGCTACGGGCCACGCTGGTCTTGGTGACGATGCCGGCAATGGTATCGTCCTCATTGAGGACCACTACATAGTTGGCGCCGGAATCCAGCAGATAGTCGAAGCTCTCCTTGGCCTCGTCGCCCACGCGGACGGTCCGGGCGGTCTGACGGATGAGAGGTTCGATGCTGTTGAGCTCACGGCCCCAGTGGCGGATGTCGCCGATGGAGACAGTGCCCACATACCGATCGTTCTCGTCGGTGACCAGCAGGGTATCCACGCTGCCTCGGGCCATGCGTTCGGCGCACTCCAAAACGCCACGGTCCTTTTTGACCGTCAACAGATTAGTGCGCATGAAATGCTCCACCTTGGAGGACACAGAGTTCTCCGAACTGTGCTTGCCCAGGAAATTCTGGACCAGCTCATTGGCGGGGTGCTCCAGCATCTCCTCAGGAGAGGCCATCTGTACGATTTGGCCGTTATTCATGAAGATGATGATGTCCGCCAGCTTCAACGCCTCGCCCATGTCATGGCTGACAAAGACAATGGTCTTATTGAGCTTTTGCTGGAGATTCTTCACCTCGTCCTGAAGGGTCTCGCGGGTCATGGGGTCCAGGGCGCTGAACGGCTCGTCCATCAGTACGATGGGGGGAGAGGCGGCCAGGGCCCGCAGCACGCCGATGCGCTGCTGCTGTCCGCCGGAGAGCTCCGAAGGATACTTCTCCGCGTAGGATTCCATGCTTACCATTTTCAGAAGATCCCGAACGATCTCCGCCTGGCGCTGCTTGTCGTATTTCAGCAGCTTGGGCACCACGCAGATGTTCTGAGCCACGGTCATATTGGGGAACAGACCGATCTGCTGAATGACATAGCCGATGTGGCGGCGCAGCTCCACCTTGTCAGAGGACTGGATGTCCTTTCCATCGATGGAGATGGTACCGGAGTCAATGTCGATGAGGCGGTTGATGGTTTTCAGAGTGGTGGTTTTGCCGCAGCCGGAAGGACCAATGAGAACGACGAACTGTCCATCCGGAATCTCAAAGTTGAGATCCTTTAGAATGGGATTTTTCCCATAGCTTTTTGTGACGTGTTCAAAGCGAATCATGAGTGGCCTCCTTTATCTTTCGCGGCCTCCTGAACGAAGACCTGAGCTTTTTCCACGGCAGCAGGACTGCCGACCAATACAATGACATCTCCCTCATAGAGCTCGGCGTAGGGACCGGGGGAGAGGATCACGTGCTGTCCCCGCCGGATTCCCACGATGGTGGCACCGGTGACCTGCCAGAAATTCAGACTCCCGATGCTGCGGCCAATCAGGTCGGACCCCTCCGGGATGCGGATCTCATAGTTGGGGAAGGGGGCGTTGGCTGCGGCGGAAAAGGTGCCCAGACTGTTGAGCAGCGCCGCATAGGTATCCAAAAGCTTTCGGTTGATCTCCGCAGACTGGGAGAGAAGGTTTTTGAGGTTGTTTTGCAGCCTCTGCGGGTCATTTTCACTTCCATATCGGTCCAGGTAGCGCCGAGCGCTGTCGGCGGACAGGACCGCTGCGCCGCTTTGGGGCTTTACAGAGACCACCTTCATATCTGCCAGCCGCTTGAGCGCCCGGCGGATGGTCTCAGGGGATACCGAGTATTCCGAGGACATGACCGAACGGCCATAGATGCGGCTGCCCTCGGGAAACTCACCGGAAGCGATGCGAGCGGCAATGTCCAGCGCGATCTGCAAATATTGGGCGGGAGCTCCCTGGCTTGTACGTCCCTCCACAGAGCGGACCGTCTCCACAGCGGAGCCGGTGGTATGCTGGGAAGATGCCGGTGCTTGACTGTACTTTTCCATATATGACACCTGTTTCTATTCTATGTAGGAAGTAAAATCAAATATAACAATGACCACATTATATACTAACAACTTTAATTTGTCAAATAAGTTGTCACTTGTAAATTTTTTGTTAAGCAAGCCAGACCGGGGAAAAGCAAAAAAGCAGGCGGCCCGCTTTTGCGGGCCGCCTGCTGTCAAAATAAAGGGAAATTAGGGGGAGATCAAGCCTGGAAGGAGGAGATGATGGAGACGATCTCTTCTCCGATGCGGGACTGTGCCTCAACAGTACCTGCACCGATGTGGGGGGTGCAGGACACATGGGGATGGGCCAGAAGCTCCGGGCAGGGGGTGGGCTCTGTGGCGTAAACGTCCAGGCCCGCGGCCCGGACCTTGCCGGAGTTCAGGGCGTCCAGCAAAGCGGCCTCGTCCACGTTGTTGCCCCGGGAGGTGTTGATGAACACCACACCGTCCTTCATCTTGGCAATGGTCTCGGCGTTGATGAAGGGCTTACCCTCGATGGCGGGGGTGTGCAGGGTGATGATGTCGGACTTGGCCAGAACCTCGTCCATGGGAGCGTAGTGCATGGTGGAGCACTCCAGGCTGTCCACCTGGTAGATGTCATAGGCCAGCACCTGCATCCCCAGGGCCTGGGCCATGGCACCGATGGTCTGGCCGATTCGGCCGTAGCCCAGCACGCCCAGGGTCTTGCCGCAGAGCTCAAAGCCCTTGGAATAGGCCTTCTTCTCCCATTTGCCCTCCCGCATGGTGTGTCCGGCGATGGAGATGTTCCGGGCGCAGGAGAACATGTGGGCCATGGCCAGCTCAGCCACAGCGCGGGAAGAGGCACGGGGGGTGTTCTTGACCTGGATGCCGGCAGCCTTAGCGGCCTCCACATCGATGTTGTCCAGGCCCACGCCGGCCCGGATCAGCAGCTTGAGACGGCTGCCTTTGGCCTCCTGGATCTGCTGGGCGCGGATCTTGGTGGCGCTGCGGATGACGGCGCAGTCAAATTCCCGCAGGGCGGCGCCCAGCTGATCGGGCTCGTAAAACTGTTCGACGATCTCATGGCCCTGGCCGCGCAGGGTCTCCATGGCGGCCTTGTCCATGCCGTCAGTTACCAGAATACGCATGATAAAAACTCCTTTTTTCTCAAGTCGGGGGTAGGGAAGTGCCTGCGCCCCAAAAGCGGTATCAGCAGTGCTCCGCCTCAAATTTCTCCAGGAACTGCACCAGGGCCTCCACGCCCTCCTTGGGCATGGCGTTGTAGATGGAGGCCCGCAGGCCGCCCACGGTCCGGTGGCCCTTGAGGTTGTCATAGCCGGCGGCCTTGGTGGCAGCCACCACCTGGGCGTCCAGCTCCTTGTCACCGGTGGAGAAGGGGACGTTCATCACAGAGCGGTAGGCCGGGTCCACGGTGCCGTGGAACATCTTGGACTGATCCAGGAAGTCATAGAGGATCTTGGCCTTCTCCTGGTTGCGCTGCTCCATGGCCGTCAGGCCGCCCTGATCCAGCAGATAGCGGAACACCTTGCCGCAGCAGTAGATGGCCCAGCAGTTGGGGGTGTTGTACATGGAGTCGTTGTCGGCGTGGATCTTGTAATTCATGTAGGTGGGCACATACTGGGGCAGGTCATCCCGCAACAGATCCTCCCGCACGATCACAATGGACATACCGGCGGGGCCCACATTCTTCTGGACGCCGCCCCAGATCAGGCCGTAGTCCTCCACCCGGCAGGGGCGGGAGAGGAACATGGAGGACTGGTCAGCGGCCAGGATGTGGCCCTTGGTGTTGGGCAGGGTGGGCCAGGTGGTGCCGTTGATGGTCTCATTTTCACAGATGTAGACGTAGTCTGTATCCTCCGGCAGCGCCAGGTCAGAGCAGTCGGGGATGTAGCAGAAATTCCGGTCGGCGGAAGAGGCTACCACCTCCACCTTGCCGTACTTCTTGGCCTCGTTGATGGCCTTTTTGGACCAGGTGCCGGTCTCCACGTAGCAGGCGGTGCCGCCCTTCATCAGGTTCATGGGGACCATGGCGAACTGCAGCGTTCCGCCGCCCTGGACAAAGAGGACCTTGTAGTTGTCCGGAATGCCCATCAGCGTCCGCAGATCGGCCTCGGCCTGGTCGCGGATGTCCTCAAACACCTTAGATCGATGACTCATCTCCATAACGCTCATACCGCTGCCGCGATAATTCATGACCTCAGATGCGATTTCCTCCAGCACGGGCTCGGGCATCATAGCCGGACCGGCGGAGAAGTTGAACGTGCGACCATACTTCATGTCAGGTTCCTCCAATTCAGGTAAAATAACAGCCCACTGCCGATCGTGTCCGAAAGGGGACGCGGCTGTGGGAAGAAACCGCCTGCCGGTGGTCTTGCCGGCAAACGCGGAATCACAAAGGAAAGAGGGAGCCATTTTCCCGGCAACGCCCGGGTAGGGGGCAAAAGGTTGCAATTTATCGGGAAATCTCCTATAATCTTAACGGCTGCCGGGCCTGGAGCTCGGCAAAACCGGAAAAGTCGAATGGATTAGATGTATGTTGTGCGGGGTGTGGCTGTGTGGAAGACGAGAAAAAAACGATGATGGGACGGCTGAGGCATATCAGCCGTTATGTGCTGACGCTGCTGAAATGGCTGGTGGTGGCGGCGGTCACCGGCGTGATATGCGGTGCCGTGGGAACGCTGTTCCATGTGGGTGTGGAGGAGGCCACCGCCTTCCGCGGAGCACATCCGTGGCTGCTGTGGCTTCTGCCGGTGGCAGGCCTGGCCATTGTGGCCATCTACAAGTGGGCCCACACCGAGGGAATGGGCACCAATGGCGTCATCGATGCGGTACATCTGGGCCAAAGGTTGCCCCTGGCCCTGACGCCGGCTATCTTTTTCAGCACGATCCTTACCCATTTGTGCGGCGGCAGCTCGGGAAGGGAAGGGGCTGCCCTGCAAATGGGGGGGAGTATCGGCCTTTGGCTGGGCGGTGCCTTCCGTATGGACGATAAGGACCGGCGCATTGCTGTTTTGTGCGGCATGAGCGCCTTTTTCTCGGCCCTCTTTGGCACACCCCTGACTGCCACCTTTTTTGCGCTGGAGGTCATCAGCGTGGGAGTATTCTACTATGCCGCTTTTGTGCCCTGCATCACTTCGTCCCTGGTGGCCTATGGCATCTCCGTATTTGCAGGCGTTCCGCCTACGCATTTCACGGTTTCCGCGCCGGAGCTGAGTTTGGAACTGGTGTGCCGGGTGGCGGTGCTGGCGGTGCTGTGCGCAGTGGTGAGCATCCTGCTTTGCGAGGTGCTGCACCGGACGGAGCACCTGCTGAAACACCGCTTCCCCAACCCCTGGATCCGTGTGGTGGTCGGCGGCGCCGCGATCATCCTTTTGACCTATGTGGTGGGCACCGGAGACTATAACGGCGCCGGCATGGAGGTGATCCAGCGGGCCGTGTCAGGTGAGGCCCGGCCGGAGGCCTTCTTGCTGAAGATGGCCTTTACCGCCATTACCATCGGTGCCGGATTCAAGGGCGGCGAGGTGGTCCCCACCTTCTTTGTAGGCGCCACCTTTGGGTGTGTGGCCGGAGGGCTGCTGGGGATTCCGCCGGGCTTTGCTGCCGCCATCGGTCTGGTGGCCGTGTTCTGCGGCGCAGTGAACTGCCCTGTGGCATCCATCACGCTGAGTACAGAGCTCTTCGGCGCCGACGGCCTTTTGTATTTTGCAGTGGCCTGCGGCATCGGCTATATGCTCTCGGGCTACCGTGGGCTTTACAGCAGCCAGACCATTTTGTACTCCAAACTCCGGGCGGAGTTCATCAATATCCACACCCGGGGAGAGTGAAACAAATCCAGTGGGAAGAGCGGGCTTTTGCCCGCTCTTCTTTTTTGTGTACGTTTCCTCATAGGATGAAGGGAAAGGGGGGAGAGAGGATGGATGCGCTGCAGTGGAGCACAGGGGTCCACGCACTGGCCATGACCTTGGCCCAGTCCATGACCACCGAGGAGCTGACCCAGGCCTCTCTCCTGTTTACCCAGCTGGGCACCACCCTGGCCACCATCGCCGCACTTCAGGGCCTCCAGCAGGAGAACGGGGAGACGGCGACAACGGGACAGGAAAGTCAGCAGTGATCAGGCCAGCTTGGTCTCCAGGCGGGCGGCCACGGCGTCCAGGAATTCCTCAGAGGTGACAGCCGTGGCGGAGAAGCCGGGCTCCACCAGGCCCACCAAGTCCTTGGTCATCACGCCGGCGTTGAGGGTGTCATAGCAGGCCTCCTCCAGCTTGTCAGCAAAGGCGCTGAGATCGGCGAGGCCGTCCAGCTCGCCCCGGCGGCGGAGCGCGCCGGTCCAGGCAAAGATGGTGGCCATGGGGTTGGTAGAGGTCTTTTCACCCTTGAGATATTTATAGTAGTGCTTGGTAACGGTGCCGTGGGCGGCCTCGAATTCCATGGTGCCGTCAGGGGAGACAAGCACGGAGGTCATCATGGCCAGAGACCCGAAGGCGGTGGATACCATGTCGCTCATCACGTCGCCGTCGTAGTTCTTGCAGGCCCAGATATAGCCGCCCTCGCTGCGGATCACCCGGGCCACGGCGTCGTCGATGAGAGTGTAGAAATAGGTCAGGCCCAGCTTTTCAAACTCTGCCCGGTAAGTGGACTCGTACTCCTCCTCAAAGATCTTTTTGAACTCCCCGTCATAGACCTTGGCAATGGTGTCCTTGGTGGAGAACCACAGATCCTGCTTGGTGTCGATAGCGTACTGGAAGCAGGCCCGGGCAAAGGAGCGGATGGAGGCGTCCTTGTTGTGGGCGCCCTGCCACACAGCGGGGCCGTCCACCTTCTGGACGGAGACGGTGTGCTCCTCCCCGGAGACGCCCTTGAAGGTCATGGTGCACTCGCCGGGCTCCTCAGTGCGGAAATCCACGCTCTTGTAGACGTCGCCGTAGGCGTGACGGGCGATGGTGATGGGCTTTTTCCAGTTCTTCACCACGGGCTGGATGGCATCGATGGTGATGGGAGTGCGGAACACAGTGCCGTCCAGAATGGAGCGGATGGTGCCGTTGGGGCTCTTCCACATCTCGGTGAGCTGGGGATACTCCTCCATGCGCTGGCGGTTGGGGGTGATGGTGGCACACTTGACTGCCACGCCGTACTTCCGGGTGGCGTTGGCGGCGTCCACGGTCACCTGATCCTTGGTCTCATTGCGGTGCAGCAGGCCCAGATCGTAGTACTCGGTCTTCAGGTCCACAAAGGGCGCAATCAGCTTATCCTTGATCATCCCCCAGAGGACTCGGGTCATTTCGTCGCCGTCCATCTCCACAATGGGGGTGGTCATTGCAATTTTCTTCACGGGAGAACCCTCCTCATATCCCGGTGGACCAGGCGGAAAGCTCCGTCCGGTCCACTGTGTTGTTTTGACTCAGTTGCTGCGCTTGGCGTAGTAATTCATCAGGCAGCCGTCCAGCAAAATCTCCCGCTCGTCGTCGGTGAGGCCCCGGACATGGAGCATCAGATCCTCCACGCCGCCCTCGGCCCGAATCACCTTGGCGGGGATATCCTCCTGACCGGAGGCGATGGCCTTGCGGATGTTGGGGACGAAGACAAAGTCGCCAGGGCGATAGGGGAAAGCGGTGGCCTGGTCCAGGGTGAAGGGCAAAATGCCCCAGTTGATGCAGTTGGAGCGGTAGCGCTTGGTGGCGAACTCGTAGCAGATGTTGGCAAAGCCGCCCAGCACCTTCTGGCAGGAGGCAGCCTGCTCCCGGGCGGAGCCATCGCCGGGCCGGTTGGCGAACACGCAGGAGCCGAACTGGGTCTGGGGCAGCAGCTCCCGGACATCGCCCACCTGAGACAGGGCGTGGACCACGGCCTCGGGCTGCTTGCCCAGACGGCGCTCCTTCTCAGCGGCGGCCACCGCCTTGGCCCGGGGCACATAGTCCGGCGCCCGGCGGGAAAGGGTGAACTCTGCCAGGCGGAGAGGATTGGAGCGGTAAGAGGAGGTCTCGCCGGAGGGGATCAGCTCATCGGTGGTGGTAACGGGATCCCGCAGTACGGCAGCCAGCTCCACCAGCAGATGCTCAGACAGGGGATACATGGCGGGCCAGTCGGTGATGTTGGGGCCCATGATGAGCTCCTGGTCCGGCTGGGGATGGCCAAAGCCGTTGTAGACCCGCCGGGCATAGATCTTGCCGTCAAAGTGGTAGGGATGACGGACAGGCGTATAGTCGATGTCCGTGGCGGCGGTGATCCGGCCGCCGTTGCGGGCGGTGGCGGCGATGGACCGGGCGTCCATCAGGCACACGCCGGCAAACTGTCCCTCGCCGGGCTTGCTGCCCTCCCGGTTGGGGAAGTTGCGGGTGGTGTGGCGCAGGCTCAGGCCGTTGTTGGACGGCACATCGCCGGCGCCGAAGCAGGGACCGCAGAAGCTGGGCTTGATGACCGCGCCGCTCTCCAGCAGGGCCTCTGTGGCGCCGATGTGGGTCAGCTCCAGGCTCACAGGCACGCTGGTGGGGTAGACGGACAGCGAGAAGTAGCCATTGCCGCAGCTCTCCCCCTGCAGGATGGTGGCAGCCTCATCGATGTTGTCGAACAGGCCGCCGGCGCAGCCGGCGATGATGCCCTGGTCGGCCCAGACGCCGTCGGTGCGGATCTTGTTTTGCAGCTTGACGTGGGCCTTGGGCCAGCGGGAGGAGGCGTCGGCCTCCACCTGGGCCAGGATCTCCCGGGCGTTGCGCTGGAACTCGTGGATGGTGTAGGCGTTGGAGGGATGGAAGGGCAGGGCGATCATGGACTCCGCCTGAGACAGGTCGATGGAGATCATCCGGTCATAGTAGGCGGCGGCACCGGGATGGAGGGGCTTGTACTCGCCGCCCCGGCCGTGGATGGTCAGGAACTGCTCGGTCTCCTCGTCGGTCTCCCAGATGGAGCTCAGACAGGTGGTCTCGGTGGTCATCACGTCGATGCCGTTGCGGAAGTCGATGGGCAGCGAGGCAATGCCGGGGCCGGCAAACTCCAGGACCCGGTTTTTCACAAAGCCCTTTTCAAAGGTGGCCCGCACCAGATCGATGGCGATGTCGTGGGGGCCGATGCCACGGGGGGGCTTGCCGGTGAGATAGACCAGCACCACTTCCGGGTAGTCCAGATCCCAGGTGTTTTTCAGCAGCTGCTTGCACAGCTCCGGGCCGCCCTCGCCCACGGCCATGGTGCCCAGAGCGCCGTAGCGGGTGTGGGAGTCGGAGCCCAGGATCAT
>CDTY01005759.1_pt1 | contig 20888 bp, 19 predicted proteins | sample 557731 | NCBI WGS metagenome assembly CDTY01 (sample SAMEA3182101, study PRJEB8094) | gut metagenome | biome: human; feature: gut; material: Stool; isolation source: human stool | place: Canada | collected 2013-02-12
TGCCCCAGAGCGGCTCCGGCCGCACCATTATGACCGCCGAGCCCAAGTTCGTGCCGGACGAGGCAGTGGAGGTGACTTTGGAGGACGGTGCCACCTTCTCCGTCCGGCTCATCGACTGCGTGGGCTATCTGGTGCCGGGCGCCATCGGTTCCACGGAGGACGATCAGCCCCGGATGGTGACGACGCCCTGGTTTGACCACGAGATCCCTATGGCGGAGGCGGCGGAGGCAGGCACCCGCAAGGTCATCGCCGAACACTCCACCATCGGCATCGTGGTCACCACCGACGGTACCATATCCGACATTCCTCGCGAGGATTACCTGGAGGCGGAAGAGCGGGTGATCCGGGAGCTGCAGGAGCTGGGAAAGCCCTTTATCGTCCTGCTGAACTCGGCGGAAGCGCAGTCGGACCGAGCGGTGGCCATCGCCAAGGACATTGCCTCCCGCTATGGCGTGAACTGCGTGCCGGTCAACTGCCTGGAGCTCAGCGAAGAGGATGTGACCCGGCTTTTGAAGGCGGTGCTCTATGAGTTCCCCATGCAGGAGCTGGATCTGTTTCTGCCTGCCTGGGTGGATGCTCTGCCGGGGGATCACCCCATCAAGGCAGCGGTGTACACCGCCATCCGACAGGAGACCGCGGGACTGCGGCACATCCGGGAGGCAGAAAGCGCCGTGCGGGCCATGGGCCAGTGCGAGGACATCAGCGAGTCCAAGGTCTTGTCCATTCAGCCCGGCACCGGCGTGGTCTCGGCGGAGCTTCGGCTGCCCCGGGAGCTGTTCTATCGCACGCTGTCGGAGCAGTCCGGCTTTGATGTGTCGGATGACGGGGACCTGATGAGCCTGCTGACCCGCCTGGCTGCTGTCAAGACGGAGTATGACAAGGTAGCCGGAGCGTTGAAGGACGTGCGGGAGACCGGCTACGGCATCGTAGTGCCGGGCATCGACGAGCTGAAGCTGGAGGAGCCGGAGATCATGAAGCAGGGAGGACGCTACGGCGTGCGGCTGAAAGCCAGCGCTCCTAGCATCCATATGATTCGGGCAGACATCGAGACCGCTGTCAGTCCCATCGTGGGCAATGAAAAGCAGTCCGAGGACATGGTGAACTACCTGCTCCAGGAGTTTGAGGGAGATACCAGCAAGATCTGGCAGTCCAACATCTTCGGCCGCAGCTTCCACGAATTGGTCAGCGAGGACCTTCAGTCCAAGCTCAAGCGGATGCCGGACGACGCCAGAAAGAAGCTACGGGAGACGTTGGAGCGCATCATCAACGAGGGCAACGGAGGACTCATCTGTATTCTTTTATAAGGAAAGAAAAAGGGCGTCGGAATTCCGGCGTCCTTTTTTGCAGCCTAGGGAAGCTCTTCCGGTCGGGGCGGCCGGGCATAGGACAGCAGACGGGGATCGCAGACGCCTAAGCGGCGGTAATTTTCCCGCCCCTGAAGAAGACTCAGCCCGTGATTTTCATCGCTGGGCTCCTCATCCGAACACGTAAATACGTCGTTTTCCCACATACAGACCGGGCAGATATAGGCGATGGCCTCTGCCGGCGGAACGGGAAAAGTCCGGCAGCCGCAGCAGGGGCAGAGATAGATGCCGGGCCTTTCCGGCACCTCGGGTTCTTCCGGCGGCGCCTGCTCCGGGGTGATGTTGTTGATGGCCGTGGGAAGATAGGTCCATTTGGCTCGGGGATGATCCATACAGGATGCCTCCTTTTTTACAGCGCCGTTCCCCGTGTGGGAGTGTACAGCCCGGTGAGATCTACGCCCTCCAGCTCCAGCAGGAAACGCTTTTTCTCAATGCCGCCGGCATAGCCGGTCAGGCTACCGCCGCTGCCTACCACCCGATGACAGGGAATGAGGATGGAGATGGGGTTGTGTCCCACAGCGCCGCCTACCGCCTGAGGAGAAGCGGCGATGCCCCGGGATTGAAGTTGCTTGGTCAGGGCACCATAGGTGGTGATCTGACCATAGGGGATCTCCTGCAAAAGCGCCCAGACCGCCTGACGGAAGGCGCTGCCTTGAGGAGCCAGCGGCGGCACAGGACCGGGATCTTTTCCGGAGAAATACCGTTCCAGCCAAAGGGAGGCCTGGAGGAGCACCGGGGTCTCCTCCGCCCTTGTTTGAAGAGGGAGCGTCGAGCCAAAATACTTTTGATGCTCCATCCAGAGACCGGTTATCGCTTCCTCTTCGGCGGACAGGGTCAGCATCCCCAGAGGGGAAGGGATATGGCACAGGGAGGTCATAATGCAGGCTCCTTTCTCTTTGCCTTTCTTCCAGCATCATAGCAGAGATTGCGGAACCCTGCAACGTGTCTGCTCATTTTTCTTTCATGGGCACTTGCCAGGGCCTGGGGAATCGTGTTACCATAGAAAAGAAAGGGGAGGACAGCATGCTTTTGGCCATTGATATCGGCAACTCCAACATCTCTGTGGGACTATTTAATGCGGAGAAAAAGTTGGAATTTTTGGCGGCGCTGGATACGGACAGCAAGCGAACGGCGGATCAGATCAGTGTGGATCTTCTGAATCTGTTTGCCCTGTACCACCATGACATCAAAGAAGTCACCGGTGCTATTTTCTGCAGTGTGGTGCCGCCTATGAATTTTATGATGGAAAAGGCATTGACCCGGCTTTTGGGCAAGCCTCCCATGATGGTGGGGCCCGGCGTCAAGACGGGGCTGAACATTCGGATGGAGATCCACTCCCAGGTGGGAGCCGACATCGTGGCGGATGCGGTCTCGGCTCTGGAGAAGTACCCCACGCCGATCGTCACCATCGATATGGGTACCGCCACCACCATCGGCGTCATCTCCGAAGGGCGCAACTATGAGGGCGGCCTTCTACTTCCCGGCGTCAACGTGTCTTTGGATGCCCTCAGCCGCCGGGCGGCGCAGCTGCCGGATATCTCGCTGCAGCATCCCAAGACGCTCATTGGAAAGAACACGGAGGACTGTATGCGCTCCGGTATCGTATATGGCACAGCCAGCATGCTGGACGGACTGCTGGACCGGATTCGGGAGACCTTTCCCGGCCGGGAGCTGACGGCGGTGGCCACCGGTGGCAATGCCCCTGTGATCCTGCGCTACTGCCGCAATCGCATCATCTATGACAAATATCTCCTGATGGAGGGCCTTTGGGCCATCTACCAGCGGAATCGCTAAAGAAAGACCGGCGCGGAGGAATTCCGCGCCGGTCTTTTTATGCTGTGTTGAAATTTATTTTGCCAGGACCTTCTTGAGCTTGGCAAAGCGGGGCAGGGAATCCTGCTTGGGCAGATTGGGCTCTCCCTGGATCAGAGGCAGAGCATAATCGATAAAGGCCTTGCCCACGTTGTTGCCCTCGGCGTTGATCCACTCACGAGGCACTTTGCTCTCGGTGTTGGCCACGTCGGTGAGGGGGATCAGCTTGGTCTTGCAGACATAGTGGCCGTCCTGGGTGCTGCGCTCAAAGGCCACCATCTTATCGGTGATGCCGTTGACAGCGTTCTCCACAGCGGCCTTGCCGGCCATATAGGACTCCTCAATGTCCGTCTCGGAGGCCAGGTGAGCGCCGCAGCGCTGCAGCAGGCTCAGCTCAATGCCGCGGACCTTGGCGCCAGTGCGCTTCTTCGCTGCGTCGGCCAGCAGAGCGGCCAGACCGCCCAGCTGTGCGTGACCAAAGCCGTCGGTAGAGGAGGTCTTTGCCTCGGAGACAAAGGTGCCATCGGCATAGTGGATACCCTCGGACACAACCACCATGCAGTTGCCCTTCTCCTTATAGATACGATCCACGTCGTCCAGGAACTTGTCCATGTCGAAGTCCACCTCAGGCAGGTAGATCAGGTCGGGACCTGCACCGTAGGCAGTGGCCAGGGCGGCAGCACCAGCCAGCCAGCCGGCATGACGGCCCATGACCTCAATGACCGCCACCATACCGGTATCATAGACGCGGGCGTCCAGATAGACCTCCATGCAGGAGGTGGCAATGTACTTGGCAGCGGAGGCAAAGCCGGGGCAGTGATCCGTGCCGTAGAGGTCGTTGTCGATGGTCTTGGGCACACCCATGACGCGGCACTCATAGCCGACCTTCTGCATATACTTGGAGATCTTGTTGCAGGTGTCCATGGAATCGTTGCCGCCGTTATAGAAGAAATAGCGGACATTGTACTTCTTGAAGATCTCCAGAATGCGCTTGTAGTCGGTGTCATCCACATCGGGATCGGCGATCTTATAGCGGCAGGAGCCCAGAGCAGAGGAGGGAGTGTACTTGAGCAGTTCCAGCTCCTTGGGGTCCTCCTGGCTCATGTCGAACAGCCGATCGCTCAGCACGCCCTTGATGCCGTGCTCTGCACCGTAGACAGCGGTGATGTTGGGGTTCTTCAGCGCGGTGTCAATGACGCCATAGGCACTGGCGTTGATGACGGAAGTGGGCCCGCCGGACTGACCGATGATGCAGGCGCCTTTCAATTCGTTCATGGGAAAAACCTCCTGTACAGCAGTTTTATCTATCATAGCATCGTAAAAAAGAATTGTAAATACTTGCAAAATGAAAAATTCGTGATATTATCTTAATTGTAAATCGATTTCGTCACATGACGTTGATCGTTTCGTCAATATCCGTGTTTGGCAGCGATCAAAAGCGGCGGTGGACGGCGCCTGTGGGCGTATCGATTGCAAATTCTTTCATTCCAATACTTAAATAGGAGATGATCGTTATGCCACTGGTCACCACTACCGAAATGTTCAAGAAGGCCTATGACGGCGGCTACGCCATCGGCGCATTCAACGTCAACAACATGGAGATTGTGCAGGGCATTACCGAAGCTGCCAAGGAAGTCAACGCTCCTTTGATTCTGCAGGTGTCTAAGGGTGCCCGGGCCTATGCCAACCACACCTACCTGATCAAGCTGGTGGAGGCTGCTGTGATCGAGACCGGCCTGCCCATCTGCCTGCATCTGGACCACGGCGACAGCTTTGAGCTGTGCAAGAGCTGCATTGACGGCGGCTTCACCTCCGTTATGATCGACGCTTCCTCCAAGCCCTTTGCCGAGAACATTGAGATCACCAAGAAGGTCGTGGAGTATGCCCACGACCACGGCGTGGTGGTCGAGGCCGAGCTGGGCGCTCTGGCCGGCATCGAGGACGATGTGAAGGTCTCTGCTGAGGAGTCCCATTACACCCGCCCCGAAGAGGTGGAGGAGTTCGTCTCCAAGACCGGCTGCGACTCTCTGGCCATTGCCATCGGCACCAGCCACGGCGCCTACAAGTTCACCGCCGCTCAGTGCACCCGCAACGAAAAGGGCGAGCTGGTTCCCCCGCCCCTGCGCTTCGACATCCTGGATGAGGTCGTCAAGCGTCTGCCTGGCTTCCCCATCGTGCTCCACGGCTCTTCCTCTGTGCCTCAGGAGTTCGTGAAGATGGTCAACGAGAACGGCGGCAAGATGCCTGATGCCGTGGGTATCCCCGAGGATCAGCTGCGTAAGGCTGCCCGCAGTGCTGTGTGCAAGATCAACATCGACTCCGATCTGCGCCTGGCCATGACCGGCACCATCCGCCAGTATTTCAACGAGCATCCCTCCGATTTCGATCCCCGTCAGTATCTCAAGCCTGCCCGCGCTGCCATCAAGGAGCTGGTCAAGCACAAGCTCGTCGATGTGCTGGGCTGCGACGGTAAGGCTTAATCTGCCAAAGTATCATTTGCGTTCTCAAAAAGGATGGCATCCATGTGGATGCCATCCTTTTTTGTTTTCTTCTGGGCAAAAATTTTTCCTAAAATCGATAGGGAAGGGGTTGACATTTTCTTGATGTGTGATAATATGCTCATATGAACAATCATTCATGTTTTAAGGAGGCTGAACTATGGATACGGTTGGTCAGGACTGCTGTGAGGTCAATATGATCCACGAGGATGTGGTGGCTCATGTCCGGGAAGTCATGCCGGACGAGGACCCAGTGTATGAGGTGTCCGAACTCTTTAAGGTGTTCGGGGATTCTACTCGAGCGCGAATCATCTGTGCGCTGCGCATTGAGGAGCTGTGCGTCTGTGACCTGGCTGCGATTTTGGGTATGACGCAGTCTGCCATCTCCCATCAGCTGCGCATTTTGAAGGGTTCCCGCCTGGTCAAAAGCCGGAAGCAGGGAAGAGTGGTCTATTATTCACTGGATGATGAACACATCGGGCAGATTTTCTCCATGGCCTTTGCCCATGTGATGGAAGAAAGGGAGGGGTAAGAGATGGATCAGACCCATGAGAAGAAGGAGACACCCATCCTGGAGCGGGAGCAGGAATTAGAACATACGCATGAGGACTGCTGCCATACCCACTCTCATAGTCATGGACATTCCAAGCAGGAGGAAGCTTGCTGCGGGCAGGAGCACGGACACTGCCACGACCATCATCACGACCATGATGACCACGGTTGCAGCTGTGGCTGCGGACACCAGCACGGTGACCGAGACGAGGGAGATGAAAAGCGGGAAATCGCAAAAATAGTCTGCTCAGCCATCTTGCTGTTGCTGGGGAGCTTTTTACCAGTGGGTGAGACGGTGTCCTTTTGGCTGTATCTGGTGGCCTATGTGATCGTAGGCTTTTCTGTTTTGAAGGAAGCGGTGGAGAATATCCTCCATGGTCAGCTCTTTGATGAGAATTTCCTGATGGCTGTGGCCAGTGTGGGTGCCATCTGTATCGGAGAGGCTCGTGAGGCTGTGATGGTAATGCTTCTGTACAGCCTGGGCGAGCTGCTGCAGGATCGGGCAGTGGACTCCTCCCGCCGTTCCATCCGCAGTCTGATGAATGTCCGTCCAGACCGGGCCACTCTGCTGGAGAACGGCCAGAGCCGTGAGGTGGAAGCGGAGTCCGTCCCTGTCGGTGCGGTGATCCTGGTGCGTCCCGGCGAAAAGATCCCTCTGGACGGCACTGTAACAGAGGGAACATCCCTTCTGGATACCTCAGCCCTCACCGGTGAATCCGTTCCTCGGGAAGTTACGGTGGGAGATCAGGCCCTGGCCGGGTGCCTGAACCAAAATGGTCTCCTGCAGATTCGGGTAGAAAAGCCCTTTGGGGAATCCACGGCCAGCCGGATTCTGGAGCTGGTGGAGCACGCCGGTGCCAACAAGGCACGCTCTGAGCGCTTCATCACGCGTTTTGCCCGGATCTATACGCCAGTGGTGGTCCTTTCTGCCGTGGCTCTGGCGGTGATTCCACCGCTGCTGGGGCTGGGTACTTGGGCCGCATTTATTCATAAAGCTCTGAACTTCCTGGTCATCTCCTGCCCCTGCGCCCTGGTGATCTCGGTGCCTCTGGCCTTCTTTGCAGGCATTGGATGTGCCTCCCGCAACGGTATTTTGGTCAAAGGCGGCAACTACCTGGAGATGCTGGGCAAAGCAGAGGTGGCAGCCTTTGACAAGACCGGCACGCTGACCCAAGGGAAATTCTCCGTGGTGGAGCTGCAGCCAGCCCCTGGTGTGGATGAGCAGGAACTGCTCCATATGGCGGCCTGTGCGGAGGCTTTTTCCAACCATCCCCTGGCCCGTTCTGTGTTGGAGGCGTGGGGTAAATCTGTAAAGGAAGAACGCTTAACTGATGCTGCGGAAACTGCTGGCCATGGTGTATGCGTCACTTGGGACGGACACAGAATCTTGGCAGGAAACAGCGGGTATCTGCATCAGGAAGGGGTAACCTTTACGCCGTTGGAGACCGCGGCTACGGTCATCTATGTGGCCTGTGACGGCAGCTATCAGGGTGCCGTCCTACTGGCGGATACCGTGAAACCAGACGCCAAGTCGGGACTGGATGCTCTGCGCACTTTGGGCGTTCGGAAAACCGTTATGCTCACCGGAGACCGCAGGAGCGTCGCCCAGGCAGTGGGCGCCCAAGTGGGAATTGATGAGGTGCGGGCTGAACTGCTTCCGGATGAAAAGCTGAAGGAGCTGCAAGCGCTTCGGTCTCAGGTATCGGAAAAGGGTGCGCTCCTGTATGCAGGCGACGGTATTAACGATGCGCCGGTTTTGGCCAATGCGGACATAGGCGTGGCCATGGGCGGCCTGGGTGCTGATGCGGCCATGGAAGCGGCCGATGTGGTCATCATGAGTGACGAGCCATCCAAAATCGCCCTGGGAATGCGCATCTCGCAAAAGACCATGACCATTGCGCGGGAAAATATTGTCTTTTCCATCGCGGTGAAGCTGATCATTCTGGCTTTGAGCATTGTGACAGAGATCCCGCTGTGGCTGGCGGTGTTTGCCGACGTGGGCGTCTGTATGCTGGCTATTTTGAATACCCTGCGTGCCATGCGAATCTGAAAGAAAAGGGACCTCTCCCCAACCTGCGGCATAGACTGTCAGGAAAGGGGAGAGGTCCCATGCGTTTGCAGCCATACAACCGCCGGGCAGCGGTTTTTTACGCCCATCAGTGGGCCTACGGACGAAACCCAATGTTCTATGACTATGAAGAGATTGGAGGCGACTGTACCAATTTTGCGTCCCAGTGCGTCTATGCTGGCGCCGGTGTGATGAATTTTACGCCTACCTACGGCTGGTACTATCTCAATGCCAACGAAAAGGCACCGGCCTGGACAGGCGTGGAGTACTTCTATAACTTCATGACCCGAAAGGAGGAGACTCCGGGGCCTGTGGCCGTGGAGAGCGACATCACACAGCTGCAGCCCGGCGATGTGCTCCAGCTGTCCTTTCAGGGGGTGAGCTATCAGCATACGCCTGTGGTGGTGGCGATCCTAGGGCCCAGACGGCCGGAAAATATTCTCTTGGCCGCCCACAGCTATGATGCCGACTTTCGGCCCCTGAGCAGCTATACCTATCGCTCCATCCGTTTTCTTCACTTCTTAGGCGTGTATTCCAATACCTGACTTTTTCATGGTGTCCTGTGCCGATTGCTTTGTCGGCATGGGACATTTTTATGGAATTGGAGAGGGAGATTGACTTTTTCCGTGCCCTTTGCTATGCTAAAAAGGTATACAGGAGTGTACCCAATGGCCTTGGTCCGGGCGGAGTACAGCCGTCCGGGATCTGTACGAAAGGAGTGTTTATTCCTCTATGAAAAAGATTGTTTCCCTCCTTTTAGCGGTGGCGCTGGCTGCCTCTTTATGTGTACCAACTTTTGCCTTTACAGATGTTCCGGCGCAAAGTGCATTGGCTGGTGAAGTGCAGAAAGCGGTGGACTATGGCCTGATGAATGGATATGACAGCACCCGCTTTGGCTATTCTGATTCCATGACTCGTGCCCAGTTTGTCACGGTCCTGGTGCGTATGTTCGGTTGGTCCACATCGGGGAGTGCCTCCGGAAACTTTACGGATGTTCCGGAAAACGGCGGATATACCGCCTACATACAGACTGCCGCCAGCCATGACGTGATGGATACCGGTGGAGCTTTCCGTCCCAATGACGCCATTACCCGGGCGGAGATGTCCGAGATGCTGGTGCGCGCCCTGGGCCTTAAGAGCGCCGCGGAGCTGGTGAGGAAGACGGGCGTTTCCCTGCCTTTCACGGATGTCTCCGGCGCCAGTGCACCCTATATCTTTATCGCCTACTCCATCGGGATGACCAATGGCCTTACGGCCACCACCTTCGGCCCTGATCGAACCGCCACCCGGGCCCAGGCTGCGGCCATGCTGGTGCGGATCTATGAAAAGCTCCAGCAAAAGACCGATTTTGTCCACGGGTTCTATGCCATCTCCTCGTACAGCCAGCTCTCCCTGGCTCAGAGCATGGATGCTGTCAGCGTGGGATGGAGCCGCATGACCTGGGATGGAAAGACGGCGCTGCTCTCCACCACCAGTGCCAACGGAAACGAGTTCTGCATCCCCAGCGGCTATGAAGAGGTGACTTCCGCTTTGGAGGCCCGGGGAGTCGATCTGAATCTGAACGTCTTCATGGATGCTTCCGGCAATGTGGCGGCTCTTCTAGCCTCTGAAAGTGGCCGCAAGGAAGCAGTGGCGCAGATCATCAATGAGCTGACGGTGACATATAAAACCATTGGAAAGAATCCTTACAGCGGTGTCACCATCGACTTTGAGGGCCTGCGCAGTGCCAGCAAGGCTGATTTCACCGCGTTTTTGCAGGAGCTGTCCCAGCAGCTTGATGCCGTCTCCGGTGGATCTCTTTCCCTGTATGTCTGTGTGTCCCCGGTGCTGGCCACCGGCAGTTATTACGATGGCTACGACTACCAGGCCATCGGACAGCTGGCGGACAAGGTCATTCTCATGGCCTATGACTACGATGCCCGGAATCTGAGCGGATACGAGGGAACGGAGTACTATAAAACAGCAGCTCTGACCCCCATCGATCAGGTCTACTGGTCCCTGTGGAACATCGTGGAGCAGATCTCCGACACCTCCAAGATCGTTCTGGGCTTCAGCCGGAAGAATATGGCCTGGGAGATCGACGCCTCGGGCAAGCTGGTGTCCGGTACGCCGGTGTCTGTTTCCAATGAAGTTCTGGAGAAGCGTCTGGCCCAAAGCGACACGGTCCGCGGCTGGTCGGACACCTACCAGTGCAGCTATGCCACCTATACCACGGAGGATGGAAGCCGGTACTTTGTGTGGTATGACGACACCGAAACGGTCCAGTGCAGACTGAATTTGGCCAAGCTCTTGGGGGTCACCGGCGTGTCCCTGTGGCGCCTGGGCTCCATTCCTGTGGGACAGGATGGATGGACAAATCTGATGAAATAAAACAATAAAAAAAGAGGCGCACATTTTGTGCGCCTCTTTTTTTATTTGCTCTTTTCCGGCGTAGGATCCGCCTTTTTCTTTGATTTCTTCATATGTGACAAGGGATTTGCCTTTGCAGCAACACGCAGCGCATCATTGTCAATATGGGTATAGATCTCCGTGGTGTTTAGATGGTCGTGACCCAATACCTCCTGCACCGCCTTCACATCCACGCCGTTTTGCAGCATCAGCGTGGCCGCCGTGTGCCGCAGCTTGTGGGAGGAGTACTGGGTGGCATCCAAACCCGCCTCCGCTAGATGCTTTTTGACCAGGGCATGGACGCCGGACCGGCTGATGCGCTCGTTGCGGGTAGAGAGGAAGAGGGCATTTTTGTCCCGGCCGGTGATGGGCCTCCGCACCGCCAAATACTGCTCCAAGGCCTGCTTGCAGGCCTCGTTGAGATAGACGATGCGAACCTTGTTGCCTTTGCCCAGAATGCGCAGCGCGTCGTCTTGAATGTCATTGAGGTTCAGTCCCACCAGCTCCGAGATCCGCAATCCGCAGTTGAGGAAGAGGGTGAGAATGCAGTAATCCCGCTCCTGATTTTTTCCGTCCACCGACTCCAAAAGCTGGACGCTCTCATCCAAGGTCAAATATTTGGGCAGACTTTTTTTCAGCTTGGGACTGTCGATGTCCTTGACGGGATTTTGATCGATCAGATGCACCTTGTTGGTCAGATAGTGATAGAAGGAGCGGATTGTGGCGATCTTCCTGGCCCGGGAAGCTGCATTGAGGCCGTATTCTGCGTCCCGACTGTTGGAATTGCGGACCCGATCCCGGCTGAGATAGGTCATGTAGTCATAGATATCTGTTAATGTTACTTTTTTAACAAAGTCGAGATCCACATCCTGAATGGAGATCTCATCCAGTTCCTTGTCCTGCAGGGATGGGTCCCGGACACGCTTGAGATAGCGAAAGAAGTTCCGCAAGTCCAGATAGTACTCATCCACAGTCCGGGGCGAGTGGGCTTTGATGGTTTCGTGATAAGCCAGAAAATCCCGCAGGATCTCCGGCGCTTCGGTGCGGTAATTTGTCATAGAGCATTCCTCGGAGTTGATAGATTCCATGTGGGAGAGATTCCAGCGAGAAAAAACGAAGCCCAGTTCAGACGCTGGGGCTGGAATCGCTGCAAACCGGTGAACGAATTTTTATAGGTAGCGCCAACACAAGAAATGTAGCTGATTAAGAGCGTTTGATTCCGACTGAAAACGGATCAGCAAAGCAAAATCAATCAGCGAGCAAGAGAAAATTGCTTGATACACATAACAACAGCATAACATATCAGCACAACAGTTGCCAGGACCCAGTCAAGCGCCAGATCAGCTCACAGGCCGCCAAAAGAGCTATAAAAGCCAGAAGAGGCATTTTCCTCTCCCCTCAATTGAACAAAATTTTTATTTTGTTCAATTGAATATATGGACCGAAAGAGCCCTTCCCTTGCTCGGGCTCTAGCAAAATCTGTTCGACCTAATTGCGCACACATAAAATCCAGCTGTTGGCGGATACTAGAGATCACACTTCTCAAAGAAATGGATGATGCTCGATGAGTTGGATTCCCTGTACCAGCAGCTGCGTGTATCAGCGGGATGGCATTTGCACCCTGGACTGTGTCTCTACGGCGGGACTTCCGGGACACGGCAGCAGCTGTGTGCACTATATCCCGCGGCTCAGTGTCCCAGGATCGCCCGCAAAGCCTCCCCGATATTCCGCACCGGAATCAGCTCCAGACCAGGAAACGTCTTCTCCACCTTCCTGGACGGAATGAGACAGCGCCGGAATCCCAGCCGGTGCACCTCGGAAAGCCGCTGTTCCAAATGATTGACGCTGCGCAGCTCGCCGGTGAGCCCTACCTCCCCGATGGCCACCAGATCGTTGCGGACAGGCTGGTCCAGATAGCTGGAGGCCAGCGCCACCACTGCCGCCAGGTCTGCGGCAGGCTCGTCCAGATACAACCCGCCGATGATATTGAGATATGCGTCGCACGAGGACACTTTCAGCCCACCACGTTTTTCCAACACAGCCAAAAGCATGGCAGCCCGATTATAATCAAAGCCGTTGCTGGTACGCCGGGGTGTACCGCTTCCGCAGGGGGCGATCAGTGCCTGAATCTCCGCCAGAATGGGCCGGGCGCCCTCCATCACACAGGTGACGCAGGTCCCCGGCGCATCCTCCGGGCGGCCGGACAGCAGCATCTCCGAGGGATTCTCCACCTCCCGCAATCCGCTGTCCTCCATCTCAAAGACGCCGATTTCATTGGTGGCGCCGAAACGGTTTTTGGCGGCCCGCAGGATGCGGTAGGCCATATGCTGATCTCCTTCAAAATATAGGACGCAGTCCACCATGTGTTCCAGCACCTTGGGACCGGCGATAGACCCCTCCTTGTTGACGTGTCCGATGACAAAGACCGTGATCCCCTGCCCTTTTGCCAGCTGCATCAGTGCCATGGTGCAGCTTTTGACCTGTGCCACGCTGCCGGCCGGGGAATCCAGGTCCTCGCTGTAAAGGGTCTGGATGGAGTCAATGATCAAAATATCTGGTTTTTCTTCTGTCACAGTCTCCAACACGTCGCCCAGGCAGGTCTCTGAGAGCACGAAGAGCTGGTCGCTCTCTGCCCTCAGACGCCTGGCCCGCAGCTTCAGCTGGTGTTCGGATTCCTCGCCGGATACATACAGCACCTTGGAAAAACGGCACAGATTGCTGCAGATCTGCAGCATCAGTGTGGACTTGCCAATGCCGGGGGCGCCGCCCACCAACACTAGGGAGCCCTTCACCGCTCCGCCGCCTAAAACCCGGTCCAACTCCCCCATGCCAGTGAGGAAACGCACTTCTTCCTCCTCGGCCTCCAGGTCGGTGATGGGCCGGGCGCGCCGCGGCCCCAGTCCTACGCTTCGGGATGCGCTGCTTTTACCGGAACGGCTACGCTCTGCCGGCCGCTCTACAATGCTGTTCCACGCACCGCAGGCGGGACATTTTCCCGCCCATTTTGGCGTTTCGTTGCCGCATTCCGTACAGTAGAACAGCGTCTTTTGTTTCATGATCTTGTTCCCTCGCTTGTCGTTTCAAAATCCGATTCTTCGGGTGCGGATAAAAAGCCCGACGCAATGGCGGCAGCCAGCCGCATCTGATATGCATCCTCTTTCAAAAGTGCGGTCTCCGACTGATTGGATAAAAAGCCGCATTCCACCAGAATCGCGGGACAGTTTGCATGCTTCATCAAATAGATGGAGGAAGAAATCGGATGGCATTTCTTTTCGTTTCCCAGATTGACCGTCGCGTTTAAGGACGCCTGCACCGAATCAGCCATAGCCTCACTGCCGGACACAGTTCCATAGAACACTTGGGCTCCGTGGACAGAGGGCGCTTCAGGCAAGCTGTTTTGGTGAATGCTGATGAGCACTGCATTGGCGGTATCCTGCACCACAGCCACGCGATTACTCAAATCTGAGGCTTTCTTCTCCCGGATGGTTTGGGCCCCCTCCGAATGAAGGGAGATATCCTCTTCCCGGGTCATGACAACGGATTGCCCAGTGAAGAGCAGAAGTTCTTGCACGCGTTTGGCAATGGCCAGATTCAGCGTGCTCTCCACGGTCCCGTCTCCTGCCACTGCGCCGCCGTCCTCTCCGCCATGGCCCGGGTCAATGACCACGGTCACCGGGGAGAGAGCCTCCTTTGAAGAAAAGACTGCTGCCTCTCTGCTGTCCGCGCCGCGCCACAAGATAGTGGCAAAGCCCGCCAGGAAAAGCACCAGACAAAGGAGGCCAATGATCTCTTTTTTTCGGATACAAATCAGCAAAACATACCACCCCCAGCCAGCCTATGCGACAGCGGCGGAGGCTATACTTAAAAATAGTATACCACAGACAGGATGGAAATGGAACAGCCGGTTTCCTCCCTCCCCCCTTCCTCATACAATGGAGTGCGTGTGCTCTAAGCCCACGTAGAGGAGGAACTGACTTTGGAGAATCAAAAACCCACTCCGCCGGAGCAGGGTACATGCGGCGGCGGCAACGGCCAACTGCCCGGCACCTGTGCCTCTCTGGCGTTTCCCTATATCCCCCGGCAGGACCGGAATCCGGAGCGCTATGAAAACAAGCAGGCTCTGGCCAACGGAACACTGTTTCCGGGACTGCATCTTCCCTTTTTCCGGTCGGTCAACGGCAATCTCTCCGGCGGAAATACCGCTCAGGCAGAGCTGATGGCGCTGGACTTTGCCATTCATGAACTGGGCTTGTACCTGACCACCCATCCCCAGGACAAAGAGGTCCTGGAGCTCTATCGGAGCTACGTCAGCCTGGCCCGTGAGGGACGGGAAAAGTACGAAAAGCTGTACGGCCCTCTCCTTTCCACCTCCAGCACAGAGGGTGAAACCTTTGCCTGGGTGAAGGACCCCTGGCCCTGGGACGAAGGAGGTAATGTGTAATGTTCGTCTATGAAAAAAAGCTCCAGTACCCGATAAAGATTAAAAACACCAATCCCAAGCTGGCTGCCCTTATCATCTCCCAGTATGGCGGCCCGGACGGCGAGTTGGGAGCGTCGCTGCGGTATTTGAGCCAGCGCTACTCCATGCCCTATCCTGAACTCAAGGGGTTATTGACTGATATCGGTACCGAGGAACTGGGGCACCTGGAGATGATCGGAACCATCGTACACCAGTTGACTCGGAATCTCACAGAGGAACAGATTCAGGAGGGCGGCTTTGCCCCTTATTTCCTGGACCACACAGCCAGCGTCTATCCCACAGCTGCCTCCGGTTCTCCCTGGAACGCGGCAGGCATCGGCGTCAAGGGCGATGTGATCGCGGACCTGACAGAGGATTTGGCTGCGGAGCAGAAGGCCAGGGTGACCTATGATAACATCCTGCGGCTCAGCGATGATCCCGATGTGAACGACGCCATTCACTTCCTGCGCCAGCGAGAGGTTGTCCACTTCCAGCGCTTCGGTGAAGGTTTACGCCTGGCAAAGGATAAGCTGGGTGAAAAGAATGTGTACTATATGAATCCGTCCTTTGACAAAAAGGCAAAATCCTGAGAGCGGCTAAATAAAAGCTGCCCCTGCCGATATCGGCAGGGGCAGTGCTTTTTGGAAACGTTGCTCTCAGGCAGCGGTCTTGTTCCGGTGCATCAGATCGGCAACCAAATTCATCAGTCTGGCCCGGTCCTCACGACGGTCTGCAAACAGCTCCAGAGAGTCTCCATCCGCGCCCACCAGACGGCCAACAGCCGCATACCGGGACAAGGAGGAGTTCAAATTATAAATGTCTCCCTGGGGGCTCTTCAGATAAACACCGCCCGCACAGGATTCAATGACTTCCAAAAACTCTTTGATGTCCGCTTCAGAACGCAGTCTCATGGGAAACACATCCTTTCATTCAAACGATTTACATGATATAGTTGCAGCTCTTTCCGACTGCGCCCATAGGGTAACACGAATTCGCCTTTGTGTCTATGGAAGATGTCAATAAGGTTTTTCTGTAACCGTCCCTGCTTTTTCTGCATTTCGCACAATAGCAATTAACATTTAAGAGCTGTTAAATACAACGTAATCGTTTTCACTATAAAATTTGTGCACTATTACAAAGAAAATTGGAGAGAACAACTGATTTTCTCTTCCGATATTTCCCATTGCTTAGAAAAACAAGAGACCCCGATGCCCACGACTGCACCAGGGTCTCTTGGGGAAATTAAGCTGCTTTACTGATTCAGCATGGCCAGGAACTCCTCCTCCGAAAGGACGGGGATGCCCAGCTCATTGGCCTTCTTCAGCTTGGAGCCGGCAGCCTCCCCTGCCACCACATAGGTGGTCTTCTTGGAGACGGAGCCGGAGGCCTTGCCGCCCCGCTCCTCGATCATAGCGGCGGCTTCATCCCGGGTAAAATGCTCCAGAGAACCGGTCAGCACAAAGGTCATGCCGGCAAAGCGGTCGTCCACCTGGGTGGCAACGCTCTCCAAATTGACGCCGGCCTCCCGCAGACGGCGCACCAAGTCCTGAGACTGGGGGCTGTCCAGCCACTGGCGCAGGAAACGGGCCGTAATGGCGCCGATGTCATCGATCTCGGTCAGCTCCTCCTCTGTGGCGGCGGCCAGAGCGTCAAAGCTGTGGAACCGGTTTGCCAGAACCCGGGCCGCCTTGACGCCGATCTGCCGAATGCCGAAGGCGTACAGCAGGCGGCTCAAATCGTTTTGCTTGGAGTGCTCAATGGCGGCCACCGCATTCTCCGCCGACTTCTGTCCCATGCGGTCCAGAGCCGCGATCTGAGGTATTGTCAGATCATAGAGGTCCGCCGCCGTGTGGACCAGTCCATTGTCCACCATCTGCTGCAGCACAGCCGGACCCAGTCCGTCGATATCCATAGCGTCCCGGCTGGCAAAATGGACCAGGTTGCGCAGCAACTGGGCCGGACACTCGGCACCGGTACAGCGCACCGCAGCCCCGTCCTCGTCCCGACTCACCGGGGCCCCGCAGACCGGGCAGGTCTGGGGCAGCACATAGGGCACTGTCCCCTCCGGTCGCTTGGAAAGGTCCACCTCCACGATCTCCGGGATGATTTCTCCAGCCTTCTGAACGATCACCGTGTCTCCCACCCGGATATCCTTTTCCGTGATATAGTCCTGGTTGTGCAGCGTGGCATTGGTGACGGTGGTGCCAGCCAGCCGCACTGGCTCCAGCACCGCCTTGGGAGTCAGCACACCGGTGCGGCCCACCTGGACCACGATGTCCAGGACCTTGGAGGGCTTTTGCTCCGGGGGGTACTTATAGGCGATGGCCCACTTAGGGTTTTTGGCTGTGGAGCCAAGCTTTGCACGGTCAGTCAAGTTATTTACCTTTACAACTGCTCCGTCGATGTCAAAGGGATATTCCATCCGTTCGTCGTTGATGCGGTCGATCTCCGCCTGGCACTGCGCTGCCGTGTGCAAGGTCTTGTGGGGGATGACCCGGAAGTGCTGGCTCTCCAGATACTCCAGCGTCTCTGAGTGGGTCGTGAAGGTCCTGCCTTCCGCCAGCTGCAGATTGAACACCTGGATGTCCAGCCGTCTCTGGGCGGCGATCTTGGGGTCCAGCTGCCGCAGGGACCCGGCAGCGGCGTTCCGGGGATTGGCCATCAGCGCCTCACCCCGCAGCTCCCGCTGGGCATTGATCTCCTCAAAGACGGAGCGGGCCATATACACCTCTCCCCGGACGATCAGGCGGGGCAACTTCTCCGGCAGCGTCATGGGGATAGAGCGGATGGTCCGGAGGTTCTCCGTCACATCCTCCCCCACCCGGCCGTCGCCCCGGGTGGCACCCTGGTAAAACTCGCCGTTGCGGTACTCCAGCGCCACCGAGAGGCCATCCACTTTGGGTTCTACCGAGTATTCTACGGTCCCCAGCGCCTGTTCCATGCGTTGGGTGAACTCGGATACCTCCTCAGGGGAAAAGACGTCCTGCAGGCTCTCCAGAGGCACGTCATGGCGCACCTGCTGAAAGCCCTCCAGGGTCTGACCGCCCACTCGCTGGGTGGGAGAATCCGGTACGATCTCCTCTGGGTGTTCCTTCTCCAGATCCTCCAGCCGCCGCAGCAGCCGATCATACTCATAGTCCGGAATCACAGGGGCGTCCAGCACATAGTACTTGTAGCCCTGCTCATTGAGATAATCCCGGAGCTGCTTCATCTCTTCCCGATAATCCATAAGTTGTTCTCCTTTGTTTGAGCGCTTAGTTTCCGTTGAGCACATAATCTCTGGCGTCGTCCTCAATGGGAGTGTCTGATTGGAAGTAGGTATAGGAATCCGGCACCGTTCCCACCAGGACAGTCTCCGCCACAGTGAAGGCATTGCTGACCTTGGTGGCTGTGGAGAAGCCGGGCAGGAGGATGCTGACATAGACATCTACGTTCAAAATGATCTGGTGCCGAGTCTGATTGATGCCGGCCGAGGAGAATTCATTGCTGAGATAGGCGGTGGAAGAGCCTACCGACTGCATTCGGACGGAGATCCGGGGCCCCCGGCCGGCCAAAAGGGCCGAACCGGTGAGGCTGCCCAGGGGAATGGACAGTTCCCGGGTGTCCATCTGAGCAATCTCCTGCAGCACCTGATGCAGGATGCTGGATTGGAGACGGTTGAACTCTCCCATATTGCTCCGCACCGCGGTGACCCGTCCCTCGTTGTCCTTCTCAAAGGAGACCAGACTGTCATAGTCGATCTCCCCACTGTCGATGCTCTCATTGACTGCGTTGGTCACCACCTGCGTCACGGCGTTAGAGACCCGGGATGTGGCCAGGCTGGTGAGAATGGGCTTCATCTGGGTTGCTGCCACCCAGATCAGCGCCGTCAGGCCCGCCAGAACCGAGGTGATGGCCAAGGCGGCCTTCTGTCTGCGGCTGAACCGATGTTCATAGAAAAAGAAACTGCGCAACTTGCCTCGCCCCCGCCACAGCCTATGCAAAGGGGGCTTTTCCCTATCCCAGGCAGATCACTCCGGCAGTTCCATGACGATGGATTTGAAGACCTGGCCCCGTTCCATAAAATTGCGGAACCGGTCAAAGGACGTACTGGCCGGAGAAAGAATGACCACATCCCCTGCCACAGCCCGGTCATGGGCCAGGGAGACTGCCGCCTGATAGTCCGGTACCTCCACGATCTCCAGCCCATCGTAGTTCTCCGCCTCCAAGGCGGCCTGCCGGATGACACCTGCAGTGGCGCCGCAGAGGATCAGCAGCTTGACGTGCTGATTCAGCACGGGACCCAGCGGCGCATAGCTGATTCCCTTGTCCTTGCCGCCGGCGATGAGGATGACCTTTTGGTCAAAGGAGTTGAGGCCGGCGATGGTTCGGGAGGGACTGGAGGCAATGGAGTCGTTGTAGTACCGCACGCCCTTCAGGGTCCGCACCAGCTCGATGCGGTGCTCCACTCCATTGAAGGTCTTGGCATAGTTCCGGATCACTTCATCGGGCACCAGGCCCTCCACGGCGGCGATAGCGGCCATATAATTCTCCACGTTGTGAACACCGGGAATGCGGATGTCTTTGGTGCACAGCACCTGACGTTCCTTGCCGCCATACCGGGCCACAATGGTGTCTCCCCGGAGGAAGACCCCCTCCTCCACTTCTCCCTGCCGGGAGAACCGGCGGACCTGCCCAGGTGCACGCTGGGACTGCTCCGCAGTAATGGCGTTATCCGCGTTGAATACGGCAATGTCTCCCGCCTTTTGGTGCAAGAAGATGTTCTCCTTGGCCGCCACATACTCTGCCATATCCTTGTGCATATCCAGGTGGTTGGGCGCCAGATTGGTGACCACAGCGATGTGGGGGCTCCGGTCCATAGTCATCAGCTGGAAGGAGCTCAGCTCCAGCACGGCGAAGTCCTGGGGGCTCATGCTGCCGGCTTCCGCCAAAAGCGGATGGCCGATGTTGCCGCCCACATGGACTGTATGGCCAGCCTGCTGGAGCAATCCTGCGATGATGGTTGTTGTGGTGGTCTTTCCGTCGCTTCCGGTGACGCCCACCAGCGTACAGGGACAGACCTGGAAAAACACCTCCATCTCAGAGGTGATGACACTGCCCCGGGCAGCGGCCTCCGCCAGTTCCGGCACATCCGGCCGCAGACCAGGGGTGCGGAAGATGACGTCCGCCTGAAGGCCCTTCAGATACTCCTCCCCCAGATGTAGCTTCACACCCATGGACTCCAACTGCTCCGGCAGCTCGCCCAGCTGGGAGCGCTCCTTGCGGTCACAGGCGGTGACGGACACGCCGCTCTCCGCCAGCAGCCGGATCAGAGGCGTGTTGCTGACACCGATGCCGATTACAGCCACAGTTTTTTCCTTTAGGGAATCCAGATAAGCCTGCAAAGTCATAGTTACCCTCCATACGCCCACGTAAGGGCGTTTTTGCAAAAATAAAAGGTCTCCCCTATCCCCCGCTTAGCAGAAGTGCTTGGCTGCAAGCCGTGGCGGGACGACCTCCTTTTCCAGTCCATTTTTCTCCCAAAGGGAACTTTTGGAGATAAAGTTCATTATACGGCAAAACCACCGGCAAGGCAACGCAAAGGGGAAATTTTTCAAAGAACCTACGCCAAATTTTGCCCATGGTTGACATTTTGCCCGCCTTCAGGTAAAATAAGACCCGCGAGTAAGACAGACAGTCGCGTGAACAGGCCGAAAGGCCGTTTATGAGGAAAGTCCGGGCTCCACAGGGCAAGGATAACGGGTAAC